>OLSF01003294.1_pt1 | contig 11016 bp, 9 predicted proteins | sample 1672301 | NCBI WGS metagenome assembly OLSF01 (sample SAMEA3136669, study PRJEB25190) | human gut metagenome | biome: human gut; feature: human-associated habitat; material: faeces | place: Austria | collected 2013
GTGGTGCAGTTCGTGCAGGGCGCTGCATCCGGCACGCAGAGCGCCTCCTGAACCTCCTTGATATGCAAAAACGGCAGACGCCTTTACAAAGCGTCTGCCGTTTTTTGATGCGTTTATCGGTCCAGGATGCGGCCGTCGGTGGAGATGGTCACCACCTGCCACGGCACAAACTTGCCACTGTTTTTCAGAGCGGTCACGGCGGCATGTTCCAGCCCGCCGCAGCAGGGCACCTCCATGCGCAGCACCGTCACGCTCCGGATGTCGTTGCTGCGGAAGATCTCGGTCAGCTTTTCACTGTAGTCCACAGCATCCAGCTTGGGGCAGCCGATGAGGGTGATCTTGCCCTTCATGAACTCTTCGTGCACATTGGCGTAGGCGTAGGCGGTGCAGTCGGCTGCGATCAGGAGCTTTGCCCCGTCAAAATAGGGGGCGTTCACCGGCACCAGCTTGATCTGGCAGGGCCACTGGCGCAGCTGCGACGGCTGTGCTGCGGTGGGGGCAGCAGGTGCGCTTTCCTCCCGGCGGAACTGGCGCATGGCGCTGCCCGGGCAGCCGTGGAAGGCCGGTTTTGCGGCCTGTGCGGCCTTTTTCTGCTTGTTTTCCAGCACGGCCTGCTCGTCGTAGGCGGCTGCCTCGCGCTCTTCAAAGGTGATGGCACCGGTGGGGCAGCCGGGCAGGCAGTCGCCAAAGCCGTCGCAGTAGTCGTCCCGCATGAGCTTTGCCTTGCCGTTCACCAGACCGATGGCACCCTCGTGGCAGGCGGTGACGCAGGCCCCGCAGCCGTTGCATTTTTCTTCGTCTATATGAATGATTTTCCGGATCATAGAAAAGCCTCCTTGTGTTTGTGCTTTGAGTATACTATAATCAGGGCAGACCTTCGGTTGTTATAACCACGAAAGTGAGGCTTTTTTTATGAGACCCGTTGCATCCCCGCTGTTTCAGGGCCTGTCGGCAGAGGAGTGGGCTGCACTGGAGCGGTCCGGCTGCCTGCGCACGAAGAGCTACCCCCGGCACGCCGTCATTTTTCATGCCGGAGAGCAAGTGCATGCTCTGGGCGTGGTGCTGCGCGGCACCGTCCACATCGAAAATCTCGACCTGTGGGGCAGTAAGAGCATCCTGAGCAGCATTTCTGCCGGGCAGGCCTTTGCCGAGACCTACGCGCTGTGCGGCGACGTGATGATGGTGGACGCCGTGGCCGCCGAAGAGTGCGAAGTGCTGTTCGTGAACATTTCCGCCTTTTCCGGCGGCGCACCCGGCACGGTGCACGAAAAGCTGCTGCGCAACCTGCTCACGGTGTCCATGCGCAAAAACCTGAGCCTTTCGCAGCGCATCTTCTGCACCACCCCCAAGACCGTGCGGGGCCGTCTGCTGACCTACTTTTCCGCACAGGCCGCCCGCAGCGGCAGTCTGCAGTTCGAGATCCCGTTCAACCGGCAGCAGCTGGCCGACTACCTCAATCTGGACCGCAGCGCCCTCTCCAAGGAGCTGTGCAAGATGCGGGACGAGGGCCTGCTGACCTTTGAAAAGAACCGCTTTGCCCTGAACGAACTGCCGGAGTGACGCGCCCGCAAACGCAAGAAGCACCCGCCGGGTCCCACGATCCGACGGGTGCTTCTGGTTTTTACGGGTTCAGCCTTGCTCAATCTGCCTTTTTGGCAGGGGCCTTACGGGTGCGCTTGGGCTTTTCGGCCGGGGCGGCAGCTTCTGCGGCGGCTTCTGCCTTGGGTGCAGCCTTCTTCCGGGCAGTGGTCTTGCGGGGAGCCTTGGCGGGCTTCTCTGCTGCTTCCGCCTTTGCGGCGGGCTCCGTCTTCGGCTCTTCTGCCTTTTCGGCAGCGGGCTGGGCGGTCACAGCCGGTTCCGCAGCGGCCTTTTTGGTGGTGCGGGGCTTGCGGGCGGCAGGCTTTTTGACCGGTGCCTTCTTCTCCTCTGCCGGAGCAACAGCCTCAGCGGCGGGTGCGGCTTCCACAGCAGGCTCGGCAGTCTTTTTAGCGGTGCGCTTTGCGCGGTCCTTCACCTCAGCGATAGTCCACAGCTGGTCGGCACCGGGCACCTCCTGCCAGATCTGCAGCACGGCACCTGCTTCGGCACCCATGCCCACGGTGTCCACGCACTTGCCGCCGGCCCAGGACGAGCGCAGGCGCACGGTGCCTTCCGGCGTGGGGCAGAGCTCCCACATCTGGGAGGTGCCGCCCACATCCTCCCACAGGTGCAGCCAGGTGCCGTTGGCGGTGCCGGTCATGGTCAGGTCCAGCAGCTTGCCGGATGCGCGGTTGCGGATGCGGTAAACGCCGTCACCCACGCGGATAAAGCTCCACTCCTGCTCAGGCTTATGCTCGTACTTGCCCAGACGGACGGTACCGGCTTCCTTGGTGCCCTCCACGGCCTGAATGACGTTGCCGGTGTGCGCGGCAATGGTGTAAAAGTGATCGGCTTCGATCACGGTCTGTGCAACAGTTTTCATGGTTTGTTCCTCCTATGGATCGCAGCCGCCCGGCTCTGCCTGCGGCTGCCGCTTATATTTTGTATGCAGCCTGTACAGATGCACAGGCTCTTTTGTTTCCCTTATGGTAAATGATACCACATATCGTGATTTTCTACAAGCAATTCGACCAGCCTTTAGCAAAACAGACAAAAACAGTCAAGCTTTCCGTCCGTTTTTCTCCCGCTCCATGGGCATTTCAGGCACCATTCTGTACCGGTTCGGCTCTCGACTTTTTGCCGCAGCTGCGTTATACTATGGAACGTGCATCCCGTGCACACATTCAAATTATCCGCCGCTCTGCTGCTGGGCGGCTTTTCTTGACCTATTCCTTATGATAAAAGGAGGTTCTTTCATGTCAGCAGACGAGCTCAACATTCAGCAATACAAAAAAATGACCGAGACACCCATTCCAAAGCTGATCCTCGGTCTTGCCGCCCCTACCATTTTAAGTATGCTCATCACCAGCATCTACAACTTGGCCGATACCTTTTTTGTGGGCCAGATCTCCACCAGCGCTTCCGGTGCGGTGGGCATTGTTTCCAGCCTGATGGCCATTATTCAGGCGCTTGGCTTTACGCTGGGCCACGGCTCCGGCACCATCATCAGCCGCAGCCTTGGCAGCCGGAACACTGATGCCGCCACCCGCTTTGCTTCCACCAGCTTTTTTACTGCTCTGGCCGTTGGCGTGGTGCTGGCCGTTGTGGGCCTTGCCACTCTGCCCAGCTTCATGATGCTGCTGGGCAGCACCGAGACCATTCTGCCCCACGCCTGCGCTTATGCACGGCCCATCCTCATTGCAGCCCCGCTTATGATCTCCAGCCTTGTGATGAACAACATCCTGCGCTATGAGGGCAAGGCGAACTTTGCCATGATCGGCCTTGTGACCGGCGGCGTGCTGAACATTGTGCTGGATCCCATCTTTATGTTCGCGCTGGGCCTTGGCACCGCCGGTGCAGGCATTGCTACGGCTCTCAGCCAAAGCATCAGCTTCTGCATCCTGCTGTCCATGTTCCTGCGGGGCAAAACCGTCAGTCAGTTCCGTATTGCTGCCGTCACCCGTGAAGCGCGGGAGTTCGGCCTGATCCTGGTGGGCGGCGCGCCCAGCTTTGGCCGTCAGGGCCTGCAGAGCATCGGCGGCATGCTGCTGAACATTGCCGCCCGCAGCTACGGCGATGCCGCTGTGGCCGGCATGAGCATCGTTTCCCGCATTTTCATGTTCATCATTTCGGTCGCCATCGGCGTAGGACAGGGCCTGCAGCCGGTAGCTGCCTTCAACTATGGTGCACGCAAGTTCCGCCGGGTGCGGCAGGCGGCCATCTTCACCATGGGTGCAGCCTTTTGTATGCTGGTGGTGCTGGTGAGCCTGTGCTGGGTCAACAGTGATGCCCTCATCCGCCTGTTCCGTGATGACCCGGATGTTACCGCCGTGGCGCTGCCCGCCTTCCACTATCAGTGCCTTGCCATTCTGCTGCAGCCGGTCATTGTGGTGGCAAACATGACCTTCCAGAGCGTGGGCAAAGCCGGACGCGCCACCTTTCTGGCCTGCTGCCGTCAGGGCGTGTTCTTTATCCCGCTCATCCTCATTCTGCCCCGCACTTTCGGCCTTGTAGGCGTAGAGATCTGCCAGCCCATTGCGGATGCGCTCACCTTTATTGTTTCCCTGCCGTTCCTGCTGGCCTTCCTCAAGCAGCTGGACCGGATGGACGATGCTGAAAAAGCCAAAGCACAGTCCTGAAAGTCTGTCATAAAACTGTAATCAACAGCCGCGTTTTCCTGCAATGGAATGCGCGGCTGTTTCGTATTATAATTGAACTGGAAAACCTTTCCGGCTTTCTTTTAAACTTTGTTCCTTTCCATACTGTAAGGAGTGATCTTTATGAAGCGTAACGTTTGCCGCATAGGCAGCTCTGCTGTATGCGCTGCCCTGTGCCTTACCCTTGGCTGCAGCTGCAGCGTGCTGCCGCCCGCTTCCGGCAAGCCTGCTGCTCCTGCTTCCTCAGTGCCCACCGATGCACACGGGGATCCGCTTTACGACAGCTCCCGGCTGGACGACGGAAAGCTGCGGATGCTTTACGGTTACGACAATTCCGGCGGTGCCTGCACCGTTCTGTGCGGCAGCAAGGTGCTGTACCAGTCCTTCCGCAGCGAGAACGTGAACCTTCTGCAGGACACCGTGACCGGTGAGACCAACTACTGGTTCCGCACCTGGGCCGACCCGGACGCTTATTGCGGACGGCGCAGCGGCCTGTTTGACAAAGACGGCAATGAAGTCATGACCTTTGAGGGGGAGCAGAACGCCTCCATGCAGAACGGTCTGCTGGTGCTGCAGGAAGCCCACGCCGTGAACGGCAGCTACGAAAACGGCTACGACGATTACGGCACCTGTCAGGTGATCGACCTTTCCACCGGTGAACGTCTGCCCGTGCCGGATGGCGCATACCGCTGCATCGTGTGCGGGGACAGGCTGGTGTTCACCTGCTATGCCCGCCCAGCAGACCTTGCCGAGGACGCATGGGACGATGAACCCGCCCTGCACAGCTGGGTCATTATACAGACGAAGGACGGTACACAGACTTACGGCGCAGATGCCACTACTGCCCTGAGCCTTTCCTATGCACCGGACAACCTGACCGACTGGGTGGAGCTGGACACCTGCCACGCCAGCGGCGAACCAACGGACGAAACGCTCTATAACCCCGCCACCGGCGAAGGCTTCACCGGCTTCCGACAGGTATGCGGCAGCGGCACCGCCTGCTTCGAGACCAGCGATGGCCGCTACGAGCTGCGGGATCTCGCCACCGTGGACCGCACCCTCATTGGCACCTTCGACGACCAGCCCAGCAGCTATTTCCCGGGCTATGTGGTCACATGGCGCACGAGCGGCGACTTCGGCTATGATCTGCACGACCTTGTTACCGGTGAGGTGACGCCGCTGTACGCTTCCAGCGTCATGAGCGACACCATCGCCCTTTACTATGAGGACGGACGGTTGAAGGTGTTCAACACCGAAACCGGCGATTTGATCACTGATACCACCGTGGAGCCAGTGGAGGGCCAGCAAAGCGTGATGATGGATAACAAGGGTGACGGCTACGTCTGGCTGGAGCTGCGGGATAACGATAACTTTGAGACCACCGCCACCCGCGTGTACGGCCCCGAGGGCCTTGTCTCCGACCTGACCCATCTGCAGGACAAGTACTATGCCCTGAACTATCTCATCACCACACCGGAGGGCAGGCCGCTGTACTGTGGCAACGCCAATGCGCCCAGCAGCAACGGCTCAATGTGTGACGTGCTGGATGAAAACGGCAACATTGTGTTCTATGGCCTTGGCAGCTGCTACAGCTACTACGACAACAGCCTGAACCAGCTGCCAGAACACGTGTTCGTTGCAAAACGCGGCTTTTACTACGGCTGGATGGACACGAACGGCAAATGGCTTTACTGCCAAAGCATCTTCTCTTCCATCAACGCCGACGATGAAATGGGCTACTGACCCAATAGGAGGAACGCCTTATGAAAAATGCTAAAATTTCCCGCCGCAGCTTTCTGCTTGGCCTTGCCGCCTGCTCTGCCGCAGGCATTCTCACTGCCTGCAAGGGGGATGACACCCCCGCCAGCAGCGCTTCCACCTCGCCGGAAGCACCCGCTTCTTCCGTGAGCGAGCTTGAACCCATCGGGCTGTTTACCGTGGAAGATTTTCCCAAGCTGGACGGCAGCACTGCCTGCATCCCGCTGATGGCCCAGATGATGGCCGATACCACCGGCATCGATCTGGAAGTAGCCCAGAGCGGCATTTCGGTCAGCACCACGGCCTATGCGTGGGAAAACTTCGGCCTGTACCCGGATGAGGAGTACACTGCCAGGATGCTGGTGGTCTACGAAGCGCCGGACTACGTAAAGGAAGAGCTGAAAGAAGCAAACGCCCAGCTGGAACAGAAACCCATTGGCCGGGACGCACTGGTGTTCATCGTGAACGAGAACAATCCGGTCAAGAGCCTGACCCGGCAGCAGCTGAAGGATATCTATGCCGGTAAGATCACCAACTGGAAAGAAGTGGGCGGCGAGGATCTTGCCATCGTGCCCTTCCAGCGGGGCGAAGACTCCGGCAGCCAGACCCTGTTCCGCAAGCTGCTCATTCAGGGCGGCGAACTGATGGACCCGCCCACCGAGCTGGCTCCCGCTGCCATGGGTGAGCTGGTGGATAGCATCGCCGCCTACAACAACAGCGCCAATGCCATCGGCTTCTCGGTCTACTACTACATCGACCAGATGTACTCCCAGCCCGGCCTGCGTCTGCTGGCCGTGGACGGCGTGACCCCTTCCAACGACACCATCGCCAGCGAAAGCTACCCGCTGTGCAACGAGTTCTATGCCGTTCTCCATGCGGACGCTGCCGCCGACAGCCCGGAACGCCAGCTTTACGACTGGCTGGATACCGCCGCCGGACAGGACTGCATCAAAAAATCCGGCTATGTAGCGGTGGCACCCGCCACTGCAGCGAACAGTGCCGTCTGATCTTCTAGCAATTGACAGCTTTCTGCATTTCTGTTACAATATTACACATGAATGTTGAAACTTTTTTGCAAAGGAAGGCTCAATATGGACAATTCCTCCTCCCATGTGGAAAGCCGCTGGCGCACCCAGCTGCGCAACCGCATCATTCAGGCGTCCAGTCTGCTGGAAATTTTGCTCTCCGGCCTTGTGCTCATCGGCCTGCTGCTCAGCGCTGTGCCGCTCATCAAGTGGATGCCCGGCCTGCTGTTTGACGGCAACGAAGTGGAGATCCGCATTTTTCTGGAGCGGAGCCTTGACATCGTGATCGGCATCGAGTTCATCAAAATGCTGGCCAAGCACAGCCCCGGCAGCAGCCTGGAAGTGCTGCTCTACGCCATTGCCCGTCATCTGGTAGTGGGCCATGACTCGGCAGTAGAAAACCTGCTCAGCGTGGGAGCCATCGCCCTGATCTTCATTGTGCGCAAGTTCTTCTTTGTGCCGGCCTTTGGTGCCCACCTGCCGGACGGCCATCCGGCACCGGATCTTTCACCTCGCCAGAGCGGCATCCCCGCCGATGCGTTTCTCTCCCGCCTGAAGGAGCGCGCCAAGGCCGAGGTGGCCGAGGCCATTCCTTCCGAAGAAGAGACTTTTGATGAGTACGATTTTGAGCAGGCCGCCCCGGAACCAAAATAACATAAACAAAAATGCCCCGCAGCACTGCCGGAAAACCAGCAGGCTGCGGGGCATTTTATAATGCTTTTATTTTTTATTGTGCTTTCCGAAGCGGTACTCTTTGCCCTCACGGATGCGCTGGATATTGGCGCGGTGCATATAGATCACCATGCCGGACATAAAGCCGGAGCCAATGGCACACACCAGCATATCACCGGCGGCATAGCCCTGCAGGGAACCGTAAATGATGGTCAGCACCGGGTAGAGTGCTGCCATGGCCACGCTGCCCAGCGACACCATGCCGGTGGGGATCAGGCACACCAGAAAGATAATGGCCAGAAACGGCAGCAGCACCGGCTGGATGGCCAGAATGGCACCAGCTGCCACCAGCACGCCCTTGCCGCCTTTGAACCCGAAGTACAGCGGGTACAGATGGCCCAGCACTGCAAAGATAGCGGCCAGATAGACACCCAGATACGGCGAAACACCGGCATCGGCGGGCAGCATGTGGAACAGCCACCGGCCGATGCACACGGCCAGCACGCCCTTGAGCACATCGCCTGTCGCGGTCATGGCGGCAGCCTTCTTGCCAAAGGTGCGCAGCATGTTGGTCATGCCGGCCGCACCGCTGCCATGACTGCGCACGTCGTCATGATATACGAATTTGCTGACGAGGATGCCGGTATCCACACTGCCCAGCAGGTACGCCTGCAGGATGGTAGCTGCGGCGATCAGGATCGCTTTCATCATAGAAACGGATGCCTCCTTTGCGGGCGCTTACACGTCCTTTGCGCCCACTTCGCCGGAGCCGCGCTCGCGGATCACCAGACGGATGGGAGTGTGTTCCAGACCAAAGTTCTCGCGGATCTGGTTGATCAGATACCGCTGGTAGCTGAAATGGAACAGCTGCTTCGAATTCACAAAGGCCACGAACGTGGGCGGGCGGGTGGATGCCTGAGTCAGATAGAAGATCTTCAGGCGGCGGCCCTTGTCGCTGGGCGGCTGCATCCGGGCTGTGGCGCGGGCCAGCATCTCGTTCAGCACGCCGGTGGGCACGCGGGCACCGTTCTGGCTGTCCACATCGCGGATCAGCTGCATGAGCTTGTTCACGTTGTAGCCGGTCTGAGCCGAGATGAAGATGATAGGAGCATAGCCCATAAAGCTGAAGCACTCGGCATAATCGCGGCGCTGCAGCTCCATGGTGTTGGTCTCCTTGCCTTCCACCGCGTCCCACTTGTTGACGACGATGATGCACGCCTTGCCCTGATCGTGGGCATAACCGGCCACCTTGCTGTCCTGCTCGGTAAAACCGACGGTGGCATCCACAAGGATCAGCGCCACGCGGCTGCGCTCCACAGCGGCCAGTGCGCGCACTACCATATAACGCTCCAGACCGTCGGTGATGTTGCTGCGCTTGCGCAGACCGGCGGTATCGGTAAAGATGAACTTGCCGTAAGCGTTGTCCACCGGGGTGTCAATGGCATCACGGGTGGTGCCCGCCTCGTTTGCCACGATCATGCGGTTCTCGCCCAGAATGCGGTTGGTCAGGCTGGACTTGCCCACATTCGGGCGGCCGATGATGGCAACCGGGATGCGGTCCTCTTCCACCACCGTCTCGCTGAAGTCCAGATGGGCGCACACAGCGTCCAGCAGGTCGCCGGTGCCGTGGCCGTGCACGGACGAAATGGGCATCACCTCGTCAAAGCCGAGGTTGTAGAACTCGTACATCTCCATGGGGGCATCGCCCACCTTGTCGCACTTGTTCACGGCCAGAATGATGGGCTTGTGGCTGCGGCGCAGCATGTGGGCCACATCCTCGTCTGCGGCGGTCAGGCCGTCGCGCACGTCCACCACCATGATGATGCAGTCTGCAGTGTCAATGGCGATCTGGGCCTGCTCCCGCATGTGGGCCAGTATGCCCTCGGTAGCCTTGGGCTCAATACCGCCGGTGTCCACCAGCAGGAAGTCATGGCCGTTCCACTCGCAGTTGGCAAAAATGCGGTCACGGGTAATGCCCGGCGTGTCCTCCACAATGGCAAGGCGCTGACCGCACAGCTTGTTGAACAGGGTGGATTTGCCCACGTTAGGGCGGCCCACCACTGCTACGATCGGTTTGCTCATAGGGGTTCCTCCTTTCTTACAACCCTCTCAGGCACGGCTTACGCCGCGCCAGCTCCCCCGAAAGGGGGAGCTTTTATCACTTCTGCCGAAAGATGCATAAAACCTCGCCCTTCGGGAGAGGTGGCATCGCGCAGCGATGACGGAGAGGGTTTTCTTTTATGCTCTTCTTCTCCTTGCAATGTGCAGGCCGCTGCGCAGCAGGGCGCGGGCTTCGTCGCCGCCAGAGGTCGGCAGCACCTCCACCTTCACGCCAAGGCGCTGGGCCAGCTGGTCAGTGGTGATGTCGTCCAGAAAGGTGTCTTTTTCCTCCCGCAGCATCACGGCGGGCACGCCCAGCGTGCCGCTGGTCAGCTTGCCCTCGCACTGGGCAATGATATCGGTCGCCGTTACAAGCCCGGCCACACCCACATTGCCGCCGAAGAATTTGTTCTTGATGGTGTGCACCGTCACCTCGACCATGGGGTACTGGCGGTGCAGCTCAGCCATCATCTGGCGGATAAGCGGCGAAGCCATTTCGCCCGTGACCACGTCCATCTTTTTGGTGCCGTAGATGCGGTGGGGCTTTTCCAGCTCCGCCAGAAATTCCGAGGCATACAGGCGCATCATGCCCACGCCGTTTTCCAGCTGGTCGAAGTCCTCGTAGAACTCTTCCGGCGGGATGGGCCTGCCTGCCTTGAGGTACCATTCATCACTGGGGTAAATGATGCGCTTGCCGTGGCGGCGCTTGCACTCATCGCCGAATTCTTCCATGATGTCGATGACTTCGGCGCTGGTCTTTGCATCATACGGTGTCTGCTTGAACAGCTTCTCGCGGTAGTCCGTCACACCGCAAGGCACCGCAGCGATGCTCTGCACCATAGGGGTCAGCTCCAAAAGGTCGGAGAGGGTACGGCGCAGTTCGTCGCCGTCGTTGATGCCGCGGCACAGCACCAGCTGACAGTTGACGGCGATGCCGCCCTCCACCAGACGGGGCAGATACTTGAGCACCTCGCCGCCGCGCTTGTTGGCCAGCATCCGCACACGGAGCTGCGGGTTCGTGGTGTGCACTGAAATGTTGATGGGCGAAATGTGCATCTTGATGATGCGGTCGATCTCGTGGTCCTGCATGTTCGTCATGGTGATATAGTTGCCGAACAAAAAGGAAAGCCGCTCGTCATCGTCCTTGAAGTAAAGACTCTCGCGCATACCGGGGGGCAGCTGGTCGATGAAGCAGAACATGCAGTGGTTGGAGCAGGAGTGCTTCT
>OLSF01003297.1_pt1 | contig 11013 bp, 5 predicted proteins | sample 1672301 | NCBI WGS metagenome assembly OLSF01 (sample SAMEA3136669, study PRJEB25190) | human gut metagenome | biome: human gut; feature: human-associated habitat; material: faeces | place: Austria | collected 2013
GCGCTCCGCTATCGTACGTTTCAAGGTAAAGGGCTACGGATGCCGCAGAGAAGGTTTCCACAGAAGTTCCTTCGGGATACTTGCGATAATTGATGTGATAGTATTTGGGAGTAGGCGCAATGCCCGGTTCGTCTTCAAATGTAATTTTACAACTCCGGGCAAAAGGGATGGGCAGGAAAAGAGTATTGCCGCCTTTCCCGTCCGGAGTATAGCTGGTGTGGGGTTGAAGCAGTCCCCTACCCAACCTGGGTATTCCGAAACGCATCAAATCATAGGCAGGAACTATCCATCCGGGAGTACTTTCGCCATCAAAATAAAATCTCCAAGTCCCACGCTTGTCAACTGTAGTTATCCAGATACGGGTAATAGCTCCAGGGCCCTTTTCATCGAACATCACACGTTCCACTCTCCCATCAACCGTATCCGTACAGACAATGCCATAGCCATCATTGTTGGCAAACCATCCCGGCGAATCGGGAGACACGGAGGAGCGGTCATAACTGCTGACTTGCAGGCAACGATATGGCACCAGCGGATAACGTGCGGATTCTTCTACAGATATCATTTCATCCAGCAAAGAGTCCAAAGTCACTTGTGCCGTATCCTTCACACAAGAGGCCATCAAAGGCAAAAGCAGCAATGCAAACAATAAATTCCTCATCTCCATATTGATTTAAGCATCCAGGCATCCAACTCCATCTTCGTCCCCTTCTTCTGCGCAAAAAGTTCGATACCGGTTTGAGCCTCGCCCGGATAGGTTAATAATGTGAATACATCCTTCCCGTCATTGGCAAAGATTTCAATACTCGATTTGTCTACAAATATATGCAAACGTATCTTATTATCTACCGGTTCCACCCTGGCATATGCCATACGGCTGAATTTAGGAATCTGCACATCGGAGCAATGGGTGCGGTCAATCACCAGATTATGTGAATCCGTATCATAGCTGACCACCACTTTGCGCCCTTCACCCACACACAAATTCAAGCCAAAGGTGTTGGATACGTCAGTAGAAAACGAAGCATCGAGTTCGTAGACATTCTCATCGGGAACAAAGCCGGGTAACCTCTGTGTCCCCACCGATAAAGCACGTTTCACCGATGCAGGCTTATGGCGAAGTGTTTGCAACTGTTCCACCGGTTTCTGCACCAGCCTCACGCCTTCCTTGTATGTCTTCAGTTCCAGGTTGCGGGGAATGGACCAAAAGCCCTTCCCATACTTCGATGGAGCTACCGGTGCATAGTCCCAGGTTGCAACCCAGCCCATCGAAATTTTGGAATCCAACGTTCCGTCAAAATCCTGAAATGTACGGGATGCATAAAAGTCCAGCCCTTTGTCCACATATAGAGGCTCTGCAGGATGGTTATCCATCAGCTTAAAAGAAGTGCCGTCGAAGTCTCCTATAAAATATTGTTCTTGCGCCCAGTTTACAGATACGACCATCACCCACTTTTTCTTGTCAGAATCCCCGTCAACCGACAACTGGAATAAATCCGGGCACTCCCAAGACTTTTCACTGTCACCGGCAGGGCCAAAATCACTGGTCCAAGTCCAGTTTTTCAAATCAGGAGAGGTATAAAACTTTATTTTCTTCTCCAGGGCCTTGGCTACAACCATCACCCATTTTTGGGTCGGCTCGTGCCAGAAGACGGTAGGGTCCCTAAATTCCGTACTCCAAAGGTCCAGAACCGGGTTACCTTCATAATAATGAAATGTCTTTCCGTCATGACTGAAAGAGATGCCCTGCGCTTGTTTCTTGGAGTCCTTCTCAAAAACGGTGTAAGCCGCCACATAAGCCCCCTTGCCGAAGCCGGCCGCGTTGTTCTTGTCTATGACCGCAGAACCGGTGAAGTAACTGATATTGTCATCCGTTCCGGTCATGGCATAAGGGGTTATCTGTTGGTAATGTACCAAATCTGTAGATTCGACTTTGCCCCACCAGTACATATGATATTTACCCTGATAGTACATGAATCCCGAGGGGTCACCAATCCATCCCTTCTCCGGACTGAAATGATACTGAGGACGATAAGGCTCTTTGTATAAACTGTCTGAATTCATTTGTGCACCGGCAGACAATGTTCCTGCCAATAAAAGTGCACCCAATATAGTCGGTATCTTCATTTTCTGTATTTTCATTAAAAGTTCATCTTTACCCTTGCATCTTTCAGTCTCCAAACTTCGGCAGCAACTTCCGTTGTATTTCCGTCAGAGAATAGTTCCAATAGCGTACTGTTTTCTTTCAGAGGAAAGATTCTTGTGGTGAATGCATCCTCATCATTAATAAATCCTTCCACCACAGAACCGTCTATAAACAGACGAATCTCCACCGGCTTGGTTGTATCCAACCGATACCGATCCCTGCGGAGCTTCAAAGGAATGTGTGCACGCAAGGAAGAATGCGTCTGGTCCACAATAAGTTCCTCCTTTTCCACATCATAATAAATCAGGCTATATTCGCTATTATCCGGATTCTTACACAATGTAAATCCAAACCGTTTTGCGTCACCGGGATAAAAAGTCGCCTTGACTTCAAGCTGATGTTCCCTTCTGCTCACAATGCGCGGTTTCGCAGCAGTCAATGCCTTTCTGGAATAAACCGTGGATTGTTCACGCAATTGTTTCATCACGGGATGGGGTATTTGGCATAGTTTCCCATCTTTCAGCTGCCATCTTCTGGGCATACTGTAGAGATGTGCCCATCCTTGTTCATAAGTGGCCTCCCCTCCTATTTCATCGGGTATAATGGCAATGGCAGCAACATCCCCTTCCGGAGTCTCAACAACAGAGGGGGACAGCAAGCGGTTGATGACCTCCAGATTTTGAGGGACTGGGTTGTCCGGTATAAACTTTTCATTCTTGAAATCTCCTATCCAATACTGGCAACGCGCAGGTATGCCTTTATGAGGAACCCTATTCACCAAAAGAACATACTTGCCGCCCATCTTCTTAAAGACCGGCATTTCCCAGAAAATACCGGAGTCATCCACTTCCGGATTGCCCTCAAACAGCAAATGTACAAAATCCCATCTCTTCAAGTCCGCCGATTTATAAAGCAGCAAAGCCCCGTGGGGTGTATCGGTCTGCTCAATGCCGAAACCGATAATCATATACCAGACATCACCCTCTTTCCAGACATACTGGTCACGCATGTCCGTACGGGTATATCCGGCAGGCTTCTCGGCAATAACCGGATTACCCGCATATTTCTCCCATTCTATCAACGCAGTATCTTTTGGAAAAGCAATACCCACTCCCATCTTGTCTCCACCGGCTGTGTATATCAGCTGGGGGATACCGTCATCATTGATAACAGCATGCCCGGACCATATTCCATTCTTGTCATAAGCAGCATCAGGAGTCAAAGCCGGCTTTTCCTCCGTCCAATGAAGCATATCGGGACTGCTGAAATGTCCCCAATTTATCTGTCCCAGGAAGATTGCAGAAGCATTCTTCTGATTGAATATATGATATTTACCTTTATAAAGAAGTAAACCATGCGTCTCATTCGTCCAGTTGGCAGCCGGCAACAGATGATAGCGAGGACGGTTGAAGTCCTTCGCAAAACGGGTTTCCGGAATAGCCAAAACCGGAGTCTTCTTCAATCCTAAGGCAATCTCGTCTCTCCATGCAGACGAATCATCGGAAAAGGGAGTGAGGCTTATCCCGTCAATCAACCCGTTTATAGCCGTAACATCGTACATCCAAACCTTCTTTTCCCTGAAATCCTTACCTACCCGAAACATCATTTCACCATCCTGCAAGTTCCGGGGCCATACCTCTGCACTCATCCTCTGTCCATTCAGGCAAACCGATTCATTACTCAAATCAAGGACCACATGCAGCCACTTGAAACGGTCGACTTTTGTCTTTAATGAACAGTAAGAGTATGAGCCATTCTGCCCCATTCCCAACAGCAGCTCACCATAACGGTCTACACATACCGCTACAGATGTTCCTGCCATGTCTCTGATTCCCATAAAGGCAGCAGTATCCGTCGGATAAGATTCCAGAGCAAACCATCCGGACAACGACGAAACATCTCCTTCCGTGGTTGTATCCATCCAAGTGGAATACCCGTCTGTACGAAGGGCTTTACCTTCGACTCCGGTAACAAATTCTGGTATTTCCTTTATAGTGTACAAATTCAACAATGACTTACCGTCACAGGAAAGTAAGGGGTCCTGCCCGTCAAACGACCATGTTTTTTGAGCAAAAGCTGCATTCAAAGAAAGCAATAGACAGCCCAATATAGAATAGGCAAAGTGTTTCATAATAAAAGATTGTTTAAAGGAAAAGAGGGAAACAAACGTTTCCCCTCCCTTACGTTTTTATTTCAAAATATAATTAGTTGAACGGAGCATAACCGGGATTCTGTACATACTTGCCTCCAGAAAATCCGTATTGATTGTTCGGAACCGGATAATACTCATCCTTTCCACCCGTAAAGTGCGCATTGGCATAATAAATGCGATTGTCTGACTCCGCAGCGATGTACTTGTTCATGGTTGTTTCCACTATGCCCCAACGGACTAGGTCGAAGAAACGTTCACCTTCCAAAGCCTTCTCCAGACGTGTTTCCCAACGGAGGGCCTGACGGGCATAATCCTGATTCCAGACATCAGCAGGATAAGGATTGACAAGGTAGTTGGCCGCATATTTGGAATGGTCGTTGAAATCCTTTACATAGGCGCTGTTCCGGGCACGATTGCGTATCTGATTAATCAAATCACGGGCAGTTTCGAGTCCATTGCCTTCATTGAGTTCAATAAGAGCCTCAGCTTTCCAAAGAAGAATATCCGCGTAACGTATAATCTGCCAGTTCAACTGTGAAGCCCCCCAAGGCCAGCCATTAAACATATCACTACTTTCCGGAGAAACCCAGAAGCGCTTCGCGCAATTATAGCCATAAGTTTCCTTATCACGCACCCATCCTTCACATGGTTTGTCCGGGTAAGTTTTCCAAGTTATAGTAGGACGGCCCACAACAAAATCGAGACGCGGGTCTACATTGGGAGTCGTGTTTTGTAAAGTATAAACCCCATTGTTCAATACCGCCCAACTATAATCAGACTTTGACTGATAATTAAAATCGGGCAGACCGTTTGCATCTGTCTGATAAGCATTAATCAGGTCTTGGCTGGGCAGGAAGAAACCGTCACCTCCGTAAGGGCTGCCTCCACCCGGAGAATTCAACAGATTGCTCCAATTGATGCGGCCGGCACTTTCGGTACCGTCATTCATGGAATATTGAATGGCAAAAACAGACTCTTTACCGTTTTCATTAGCTACTAAATCCAATCCCTGGAAATCGTCAAGCAAACCGTAACGATTGCTGGCAGTCACCTGGTCGCAAAGCGAAACGACTTCCCTCAGCAGCTCTTTATTGATGGAAGTTACGGCATGCGTAGTCTCATCTTGCTGATACGCTTGGTACAGCTTGATTTTAGCCGCATAGGCCAGTGCTATATATTTATGAATACGCCCTACCTCCGGCTGTGATGCAGGAAGCTGTTCGGCGGCATCAAGCATCTCCTCGGCCAGCATACTCAGAATCTCGTCACGGGTAAACTCATTGTTCGGAATATCCGGATATTGGGAAATCTCAACGTTCTCATCAAAATAAGGTATCTTGTTGAAAAGGCGGCTCAATTCAAAGTAATAATGGGCACGAAGCACTTTCATCTCCGCAATACGGGATACACGTCCGTTCACCTGCTCATCTGTTGCAGCATTCAGTACGCGCAATGCAGAGTTACAACGCTGTACACTGCAATATAGATGGTACCACTTGCTGTCCAGAAATCCATTGGTTGCATCCATATCAAATGTCTCCATACGGTGCACTTCATTAAGGTCACCGACACCGCCACCGCCTTTATAGGCATTATCCGAACGTACCTCACCATAGGTCCAATTGGAAGTAGGATGACACCATACACTCCAGCTCTGTCCCTCGGGACCACCCAAAGCTGCATACGCGGCATTCACCAAAAGGTCGGCACCTTCTGTAGAAGTCATAATATCTTCATTCAAGCTACCCTGGGGCTTCAAATCCAGGAAACGGTCTTCATTACAGCTTGCAGTCATCAGCGCTACTACGCCAAGCATATATAAATGTTTCAATTTCATGATAGTATAGTTTTAAAGTTTAGAAACCAAATGATAATCCCAAAGAGAACGTACGGGGCAGCGGATAAGGATAGCCCAGCCCTTCAGGGTCGGCACCCGTATAACCGGTAATCGTAAACAAATTCTGAGCCTGGAAATAAATGCGCGCATGACGCATCTTCATCTTATCGAGAACTGCTTTAGGAAGCGTGTAACCCAATGTCAGACTTTTCAGCTTGATATACGAACCATTTTCAATATAGAACTCAGATACTTCGTGCTCATTGTTGCTGTTAAGAGTGGTCAAAGCAGGTACACTGCTATTGTAAACACCCGTCTTTTCAAAGTTCTCGTAAGCATGCATGGCATCGAGCAGGCGGGTAGAGTGATTACCGGTCCAGCATTGGAATAAATCCGTATAATATTTGGAGTTGTTATAGGCATCACGAATCATACCGTTGAAGAACATGCTGAGGTCAAAGCCTTTCCAAGATGCCCCAAGATTCAGACCTGCAATCACTTTCGGATTGTCAGAACCCAACCATACACGGTCGTTCGTATCAATCGTACCGTTATCGTCAGCATCCACGTATTTGATACGTCCTACTCCGGGAGCGCCAAACTGTACATTATATTTGGATTTATACTCATCCACCTCCTGCTGGGTACGGAACACTCCATCTGTCTTGAAGCCCATCCATGAACCGAACGGTTGGCCAACCAAAGTCTTGTCAACACCATTACCGCCACCGTAAGTATAGTAAATTTCTTCCGTCAGCTCCGTCACTTCATTTTTGTAATATGAAAGGTTGAATGCTACATTATACTGAAAATCCTTTACCTTATCATTCCAAGTCAATGCCATCTCGAAACCTTTATTGTTCATCGTACCACCATTATACCAGCAGTAACCACCCTCGCCAATGACAGCAATATACGGTTTCTCCACAAGCATATCACTTGTCTTCTTATCAAAATAATCGAGAGAAGCGCTCAGGCGTCCGTTCAAGAAAGCGGCGTCCACACCGATATTGAGTTGTCTTGTACTCTCCCACTTCAAATCAGGATTGGTAGACCTCACTTTGTAGCCACCGGGGGCCAAAGTCGTTCCATCACCGTTCATGTTGTAGCTTGCATCCTTCAGACTAATCAAGTATTTAGTATAGAGGGCCTCATTATCAATAATATCGTTACCATTGATACCCCATGAAGCACGTAGTTTCAAATCTGCCAACCAATTCTTGGTCGCTTCCATAAACTTCTCACTTGAAATGCGCCAGCCTGCCGACACTGAAGGGAAGTAATCAACGTTATTACCCTTTGCCAAGCGGGAAGAAGCATCACGGCGTACTGTAACAGAAGCCAGATACCGTCCTTCATAATCATAGTTCACTTTACCAAAGTAAGATACCATGCCATAATTGGAAGCACCGGCACCTACATTCTTACCGGCAGTCACACCGTCGAGATAAATATAATCTTCATCTTCTACAGCCAGTCCCGTACCATAACCGAACATGGATTCCGAATGATTCTTCTTGGCCTCTGTACCAAGAAGTGCAGTCAGATTGTTCTTTCCAAATGCTTTGCTATAAGTCACGGTATTAGTCCATACCCAATCCAGTCTTTTGTTGGATGATTGAGTCAGCTTATTGACCTCATCGCGTGCCCATGCCGGCTCAAAAGTTTTGTTGGTTTCATCATAATAATTCATACCGAAATTGGTTTTCAGCACCAGGTTCTTAATCGGTTCAATTTCAAGGAATGCATTACCAAAGATACGCCAGTAATCATGTTTGTTCTGTTTTTCATTCTCCAACAAACGTGCCATATTGGGGGCATCACCCAAAACATCATTGATGGCATCGTTATAATTACCATTCTCATCATAAACCGTCTTGGCAGGATGCTGTTTGATGGCATTCTCATCTACACCGGCCGGACTGAGGGTTTGTGTCCAACGATTGATGGCAACGTTCTCGCCGATGCGCAAGCGATTGTCAAGATAATGATAGTTAGAACTGATGCGGGTATTGATACGCTGGAAATTCGTATTCTCTACCAGACCGTCATGGTCGAGATAGTTCAACGCTAACGAGAAGGCACCATTGTCAGAGCCCTTTGAAAGTGTCGCACTGTAATTCTGCATCAAGGCAGTGCGATAAACCACATCGCGCCAATCCGTATCAACGGCATGTACTTTAGCTCCATTCAGGCCGATATAGTCCTGAAGTTGGGGAGTTGCACCATTACCATATATTTCGCTACTTGGCGTAGCTCCATTATTGGCATACTTATAAGCCGACCAATAAACCTGGCCCCACTCATCTGCATTCAACATATCAAAACCACATTGATAGGTCTGCAAAGTCAACGACATATCAAAATCCACACGGGTCTCCCCTTTCTTGGCACGCTTGGTAGTAATGATAATCACACCATTGGCAGCCTGTGCACCATAAATAGAAGCGGAAGCGGCATCCTTCAATACCTGAATGGATTCTACATCATTGGAAGAAAGGATAGACGAGATGTTCTCACGGGTCATCACACCGTCAATGACATAAAGCGGGGAATTGGCATCATTTCGGAAAGATGACTTACCACGGACCAATGTAGAAGTATTTCCACCGCCCGGTGTGCCATCAGTCGTAATGTTCATACCGGCAACACGTCCCTGCAAGCTCGACAACACATTTCCCGTAGGAATATCTGCTACATCCTTCATCTTGACCACAGCCACCGAACCAGTCAAACTAGCCTTCTTCTCGGACATATAGCCGGTCACTACTACTTCATCAATCAACTGGGAATCTTCCGTCAACTCAATGCGTAAAATGGGCTGTGCCTTTACTGTAACGGTTTTATATCCTATATAGGATACAGACAATGTGGCACCGGAAGCTACAGACAGAATGAAATTTCCGTCAATATCCGTAATTGTTCCATTACTGTTGGAACCTACTTCCATGACAGAAGCACCGATAATGGATTCACCACTCGATTTTTCAACGACAGTACCTTTTACCTGGACTTGCTGGGCAAAGGAAGAGATGCCCGCAAAGAGAAGCACAATTAGTGTGCAAAGCCTGAGACTAATGCTTTTCAACATATCTATCAATTTAAAGTTAATAATAAACCAATTCTGCAATTGAGTTTTGTGTCAGCAAAATTAAGCGAAACCAGAATTTGCACCTATAACAAATGTTACGAAAGGTGGTATTTTTGATACATCCCCTTTCTAAAGGTATTCTACGCGTGTTTTTTGCTAAATAAACTTTAGCTTTAGCAGCAAATTAATAGAAAAGAATGAAAACAATATGGGAGCAGATGCTAATTGTACCAGCTCTCATAGTATACTCTCTCAGAATCAAAAACGAAAAACAAACTGTTCCGCACACCGGTATCCTTCTTCATAAAGCTCCGTCAGCTTCTTGATGTCACGCTCGATGCGGTCTACCACTACCGGCTTCTGTGGACGGATAACAATAATTTCCCCGGCGGCTTCCATCCGTTCCACCTGCTCCAACTGTTGATTATAGACAATGCTGCGGCGATTGATAGCTTCACGCAATAGCGGATATTTCTTATATATAAAAGGTGGAACCTTCGTTCCCTGAATTTCCTTACGGTATCCATGATTGCGCGTCAATACTACCACATTATTGGTAAATCCATCCTGACGGGCACGCATCAAAGGGATACTGTCCACAATACCTCCATCCAGCATCGGGGTGTTGTCCACATAGGTAACGGGACAGACAAACGGCAGACTGCTCGAAGCACGCACAATATCAATGACGCGCTCTTTACTCCGCTTCTCCTCAAAATAGTTCGCTTCGCCCGTCTCGCAATTGGTAGTTACCATCACATAGCGTTCGGGGCAATGAAAGTATGCCTCGTAGTCGTAGGGAAGTATGTGTTCCGGAAACTCCTGGAACAACAAGTCGAAATCCATGATATTCCGCTTCTTCAACAGATACTTCAATCCGATGTAATTGTATTTTTCCAACAAGTCGATATTGCTGTACTTGGCACGCCCGCGCTGACCGGACATATAGGAAAGTCCGTTGCAGGCTCCGGCACTGACGCCGATGGTATAGGGAAAGCGAATGCCACGATCCATAAAGTTGTCGAGCACACCGCAAGTGAAGACGCCGCGCATACCGCCACCCTCCAAAACAAGACCGCTACGGTCATCAATATGTATTATTTTCTCCATAAGTGTCGGAATTAACGCTTCAAAGATAGCTTTTGTTTACGATATTCTACCTATATTTGCAGTTGCAACAATAAATCTATAACATTTTAATTATGATGAAGAAATCAATACTGATGGCTGCATTGGGTTTATTAAGTTTAAACACAATAGCACAAGACACTCTGAAAGAGGAAGGTTTCATCTTTACGACCGTAAAAGAAAATCCGATCACTTCTGTTAAGAACCAGAACCGCCGCCATGCCGAAGCACAGCGACAGGAGCGCCAGCCCCAGCAGCCGGAGTCCATAATAAAAGATGACGTCGCGCGTGCATCCGGCCTGGATGCTGTTGACGAGCTGCGCCGTGTAGAGCGGGATGACGCACTCGCACACCACCTCGCCGATCATCAAAAGCGGCGTCAGGATCGTGTCGCGCTTGTATTCGCGGATCGAGGCGGCCAATCGTTTGATCATGGTCAGGGTTCCTCCTTACCTTCGGATAGATTTTCGATCGCCCGGTCGAGCAGGCGCAGCAGCGTCTGCACCTCCTCGGGGCTGAAGTTTTGCAGGGTCTCCTGTTCGAGCGCGTGGAACGTGTCGCGGATGCGAAGGTGGCACTGTTCCGCTTTCTCCGTGGCCGACACGCGCTTGCAGCGGCGGTCGTCCGGGTCTGGCGTGCAGACGATGAAGCCCTTCGCC
>OLSF01003300.1_pt1 | contig 11004 bp, 10 predicted proteins | sample 1672301 | NCBI WGS metagenome assembly OLSF01 (sample SAMEA3136669, study PRJEB25190) | human gut metagenome | biome: human gut; feature: human-associated habitat; material: faeces | place: Austria | collected 2013
TGTTCCAGCAGTCCAAGCGGGCGGCCTTTTATGCGAAGCGTAATGGTAAGGACCGAATCCAGGTATATGAAGGCGGTATCAATGAGGAGAGCCAGGATAAGGAGACCGGTTACGAGCAGGTGGCACCTACGGTGTATGCCCTGGTGGCGGCCATCGATGCGAAGGATTCCTTTACCTTCCAGCATTCTGCCAACGTCTCTCAGTATGCGGTGCTGTTGGCTCAGAAGCTGGGATTGTCCCGGGACGATATCCAGACTGTGAAGGTGGCGGGACTGCTGCACGATATCGGTAAGATCGGTATTCCGGAGAGCATTCTTAAAAAGGCCGGAAAACTTACGGACGAAGAATATGAGATCATGAAGAGCCACGTGGAGAAGTCCATCGAAATGATTCATTATCTGCCGAATATGAATTATGTGATCCCGGCCGTTGTCTCCCATCACGAGAGATACGATGGGAAGGGATACCCCAGAGGAATCAAGGGAGAAGAGATCCCGTTCCTCGGCAGAATCCTGGCGGTATGCGACAGCTTTGATGCAATGATCTCCAAGAGAGCATACAAGGAACCTTTAAGCGTGGAATACGCCATGGGAGAACTGGAGAAAAATAAAGGAACCCAGTTTGATCCGAAGGTGGCAGATGCATTTATCGGACTGATCAAAGAAGGAAAAGTTCCCCTGTAAGAATTCAGGTGCAGGAACACAATAAAAGAGGCACCCGTGGGTGCCTCTTTTCAAAAGGGGAGGATTAAGTATTATCGTATCTTCCGTAAGATCAAAGGAGGGGATCCGATGATAGTAGTAGTCTGTCCCGGATTTTCGGGATTATACATTTCCCGTTGATATTTTTTTGTTGTTTTTGAGGACAAGTTGTTATATACTATGATTAATCATTCTGCCAACAGGTGAACGGCCTGACTGCCTGCAGGCGAGGCAGTTTATCTGTTGAGCGGATAAACAGACATGAGCAGGGAGGACTTCCGTCCGAGATGCGAATGGATGTGACGATTTCGAGATCCGGGAGGGCGCAGAAATCGTGTTATTAAAATTAGGTAAGGATGGTATTACAATTATGAATTTGATGGAACAGTGGAGATCAGTAGCATATAATGAGGCAACCGGCAAAGAGAAGCTGCAGCAACTCTGGGCAGCTTATTTCCAGGAGGAGAAGGAAATCTACGCACAGCTTCTGAAGAATCCCGATGAAGTAGTAAAGGGTACCGTGAAGGAACTGGCAGATAAGTTCAAGGTATCTCTGATGACCATGACCGGATTCCTGGATGGTATTAATGACAGTCTGGTGGAGAAGAACCCTATTGATGATCTGGAAGAGGATACAGAGGTAAACTTAGGCTTTGACAAGGCTCTTCTGTACAAGAACATGGTAGCAGCAGAGGCTGACTGGCTGTACAATCTGGAAGAGTGGAACGCTATTTTCGATGAAGAGACCCGTAAGGAACTCTACAAAGAGCAGAAGTCTTCCACTACTATTGTGAAGGAGCAGAAGGTTTATCCCAACGACCCCTGTCCTTGCGGAAGCGGCAAAAAGTATAAAAAGTGCTGCGGGAAGAACAAATAAATAGAGATATTTTTTAGAATTTGTAAAAAACTCTTTACAGATGAGAAAAAAAGGTCTACAATACAAGGCGTAAAAAGAAAGACAACACGTTGAAGAGAAGAGTAATCAGTGAAAATGTGACAGAGAGAACCGCCAAAGCATAGGCTTTGAGCTGTAAGCGGTTTGACAGGGAAGCTGATGAAGACCACCTCGGAGTGACTTATCGAAAAGAGTCCGGTGATTCCGTTATCGTCAAAAGAGAGGCTTTGTACCGACAGAGCAAGCAGGGTGGAACCGCGTTGAAGAGTAAAAGAAGAACGTCCATGCATTACAGATTGTAGTGTATGGATTTTTTTATTTCCGTGATAGTTGGGTGTGAGTGTCGTCAAAGAGTCGCGGGGCAGGCTGCACAAATAAATATTTCAGGCTTCCTTGTGCTAAGCATTCCGATGAACCTCCCACAAAGCAGGAAGCGTGTTCGCCAGTGGGCTCCACGCTTCCGGGAGTTTCATCTCCATAGCACAAAAAGAACCCTTCCATATTCATTTGTGCAGCCTGCGTGGGGACGCTCAGGAAGAGGGCGTTAACACCTCGGATTCAGCGTGAAATAGATGAGCACGAAGCGCAAGACACCGGATATTCGCATGAAGAGCCGGTTTGGCTTGCTCGAGAATGTAGAATCTGTACCAGGGTATGGTGTTCGGGGGGGGATTGTGAGGGATGTTATATTTTCTTGATGTTTTGTAAGAGACCACAGCAATTTTCGGACAGGAGGTCCGAAAAAGGCGAAGTCGAGCCATGGATGGCGAGTCTGAGCCGGTTGCGTCCGTCCCCAACACCCCACCAAAACATTTAGAAAATCTTATATCCAAAACACGCCACCCCGGACACCATACCCTGGTACAGAACCACAACACAGAAAAAAGAAGGACAACCACAAAAAATCAAAGAGGAGAGGATAAAATGAAAATCACATTAAAAGATGGCAGTATCAAAGAATACGCAGAGGCAATGAGTGCATACGACATCGCAAGAGATATCAGCGAAGGACTTGCAAGAGCAGCCTGTGCAGTAGAGATCAATGGAGAAGTCAAAGATTTAAGAACCGTCGTAGACAGTGACTGCGAAATGAACATTTTAACAGCAAAGGACAGTGAAGGACTTCGTACGGTACGCCATACCTGCTCCCATGTGTTAGCAGAAGCAGTAAAAAGACTGTTCCCAAATGTAAAATTAGCAATTGGACCATCTATTGACGAGGGATTTTATTATGATTTTGAATCCGAGCCGTTTTCGAGAGAAGATTTAGATAACTTAGAAAAAGAAATGAAAAAAATCATCAAAGAAGGCAATCGTTTGGAAAAATTTACACTTCCAAGAGAAGAAGCCATTGCATTGATGAAAGAAAAAGAGGAACCATATAAGGTAGAACTGATTGAAGATTTACCGGAAGATGCGGAAATTTCTTTTTATAAACAGGGCGAGGGATTTACCGACCTTTGTGCAGGACCGCATCTGATGAATACCAAGGGAATCAAAGCATACAAACTGATTTCCTCTTCCATGGCATACTGGAGAGGCGATTCCAACAAAGCACAGCTTCAGCGTATCTATGGAACAGCATTTGCGACAAAAGATGAACTGAATGCTTATTTAGAGCATTTAGAGGATATCAAAAAACGTGACCACAACAAATTAGGACGCGAGATGGAATTATTTACTACTGTCGATGTGATCGGGCAGGGACTTCCACTTATTATGCCAAAAGGTGTCCGTATGATTCAGACATTACAGCGTTGGATTGAAGATTTAGAGGACAATGAGTGGGGATATATCCGTACAAAGACACCGTTAATGGCAAAATCCGATTTGTATAAAATTTCCGGACACTGGGATCACTACAAAGAGGGAATGTTTGTCTTAGGTGATGAGAGCAAGGATAAAGAGGTATTTGCGCTCCGTCCGATGACCTGCCCATTCCAGTATTATGTATACAAAAATTCACAGCACTCATACCGTGAGCTGCCATTGCGTTACAGCGAGACATCCACTCTGTTCCGTAATGAGGATTCCGGCGAGATGCATGGATTGACCAGAGTCCGCCAGTTTACGATTTCAGAAGGACATTTAATTGTAAGACCGGATCAGATGGTAGAGGAATTTAAGAATTGTATCGCACTGGCACGTCACTGCTTAAAGACCTTAGGATTAGAAGAAGACGTAACCTATCATCTTTCTAAATGGGACCCGGAAAACAGAGAAAAATACATCGGAGAACCGGAAGTCTGGGAAGAGACACAGCAGCATATGCGTGATATGATGCATGAGCTTGGCATTGGATTTGTGGAGGATGTTGGAGAAGCTGCATTCTACGGACCAAAGATTGACATTAATGCGAAAAACGTATATGGAAAAGAAGACACCATGATCACGATTCAGTGGGATGCACTGTTAGCAGAACAGTTTGATATGTATTATATCGATGCAAACGGTGACAAGGTACGTCCTTACATTATCCACCGTACTTCCATGGGATGCTATGAGAGAACACTGGCATGGCTGATCGAGAAGTATGCCGGAAAATTCCCGACCTGGCTTTGCCCGGAACAGGTACGCGTACTGCCGATTTCCGATAAATATGAAGCATATGCAAAAAAAGTAGAAGCAGAACTTAAGAAAAACGGTGTCTATGTATCTGTGGATGCACGTTCTGAAAAGATCGGTTACAAGATCCGTGAAAGCCGTCTTGCAAAAGTACCATACATGTTAGTAGTCGGCGAAAAAGAAGAGGCAGACGGAACAGTTTCCGTCAGAAGCCGTTTTGCCGGTGATGAAGGTGTCAAACCGATCGCAGAGTTCGTAGAGCAGATCTGCAAAGAAATCCGTACGAAAGAAATCCGTAAGGAAGAAGTGCAGGAACAAAAATAGAAAAAAATTTTTGAAAACTTTTTAAGAATAAATCTCCCTCTTCTTACACACCCTAAAGTGGCAGAAAGAAGAAAGGAGATTTATTTTTATGACAAAATTAGAGTGTTCCGTTAAAAACTGCGTTTACAATGAAGAACCTTATTGCTGTAAGGGGGATATCATGGTAGAAGGAAGAGATGCAAAAAACACAAGTGAAACAGCATGTGCAAGTTTTCAGGAGAGAACAAAAGACTGCTGTTCTAACGCTGTTGGTCACAAGAGCGAGAATATTGATGTCGATTGTGAGGCAGTAAAATGCATTTATAACGAAAGCTGTAAGTGCAGTGCAAACCGTATCGGAATTGTTGGCGGTAATGCAAAAGACAGTGCAGACACACAGTGTGCCAGCTTTTGTTGTCAATAATTAGCGAATAAGGAAGAAACTTCACGAAAAATTCAAAGTAGACACTTGTAAAAAGTCTCTATACGAAGTACAATAACAATGTAATTGCAGTTGTACAAAAGAATTTTTCGTGGAGGCATTACATGAGAAAGAAGTCACATATTTCATTAGCCCGCGATATTGTCCGTAATTCAGATGACGAAGGGCTGAGAAAGCACAGATGGGCTTTTTATTTAGGAAGTATCCTGCCGGATATCAAACCTTCCTTTGTATATAAGAAGCACGAAATTAACGGAACTTTTGAACAGGTGAAAAAAGAAATAGGAGATTTGTCAAACTTACACGGAAAGTATAAGGAACGTGCGACAAAGTATTACAGGAATCTTGGTCAGATTACCCATTATATAGCGGATTATTTTACTTTTCCGCATAACAGAACGTATCCGGGCAATCTAAAAGATCACTGTTCCTACGAGGAAGTACTAAAGCTGAGATTACGAGAGTATTTAAAGACGGATAAAAAAGACAGATGGCCTTTTGTGCAGTGTCATTTCAGCAGTGCAGAAGCGCTATGTGACTTTATTAAATTACGACATGAAGAATATTTAAAACGAAAGATAGATGTCGATGAAGATATTCGACATATTGTATCACTAAATTACCAGGTAGTAGAGGGGATCAGGCAGTTAGCAGAGCAGGGAAAGTTACATCAGTACCTGTCAAAGAAGAGGGCTGCATAGCTGCAGTAAGGCAAGCAGTATGGATTGGAGTATTCGCTTCCCACATTTAGGGATTTATTTAGAACATGTGGGGAAAAATTTTACAGTCTTTGGGATTTCCATAGCATATTACGGTGTGATCATCGCCGTGGGAATGTTAGCAGGAATCCTTCTGGCTACATATGAAGCCAAAAGAACCGAGCAGAATCCCGATGATTATTTTGACTTGGCGATCATTGCCATTATCTGCTCCGTGATCGGAGCGAGATTGTATTATGTCATATTTTCGTGGGATCTGTATAAGGACAACCTGTGGAGTATTTTAAATCTGCGTCAGGGTGGACTGGCGATTTACGGAGGCGTTATTGCTGCAATTATTACAACGGTTGTTTTTGCAAAGGTCAAGGGGCTTTCATTTCCGAGGTTGGCAGATACGGCAGGTCTGGGTCTGATCTTAGGACAGATCATCGGAAGATGGGGCAACTTCTTTAACAGGGAAGCATTTGGCGGTTATACAGACGGACTGTTAGCGATGCAGCTTCCGGTCAGTGCTGTCAGAGACAGTGATATTTCAAAAGAGCTTGCCGAACACATCGTGGAGATCGGAGGAGTATCTTACATTCAAGTACATCCGACGTTTTTGTACGAATCCCTGTGGAATCTGGTATTGCTGGTGATCCTATTGCTGATCAGAAAGAGGAAGAAGTTCGAGGGAGAGATTTTTCTGCTGTACTTAGCAGGATATGGGATCGGACGGGCATGGATTGAAGGTCTTAGAACGGACCAGCTCCTGATTCCGGGAACTTCCGTTGCAGTTTCGCAGGTATTAGCAGTAGTATTAGCAGTCGTTTCGGTGATGATGCTTATCATACTTAGGAAAAAAGCAGTGAGCAGGAAACAGCAATAACATTTTGACTAAGGAGCGATATGGATGCAGGAAAAAGAAACATTACAGGAACAGATTGAAATAGCAAGAAAAAGACTGGACGAAGCATATGCCTTTGGTAATGATATTGAAGGATGCTACGAACTGAGCAGAGAAGTGGACCGCATGATCGAGCGGTATTTAGACCTCAGTGAGAACAATTAAATAATGTCTGGAAACTAGATACAAGAGAAGAAACATAAAGATGGTAAGAGCAAAGGAAAGCATTGTAGAGATACAGTGTTTTCCTTTTTTTATTTTTTACACCCTAATCTTTCTTAAAAATACTGGAAATACTTGCTTTTTACCCACTGGTGGAGTAAAATGGATATAAAAGTGGGTGAAAGTGGTTGATAGTGGCACAAAGTGGTGGATAAGTTGATAACTTTGTGGATAACACGAAAAAAATAGCCACGGTAAGTAGGTGAGTGTCAGATGTTCATGGGAGAATACAATCATACAATCGATGCAAAAGGCAGAATGATCGTTCCGTCTAAGTTCAGAGAGCAGCTTGGAAACGAGTTTGTTGTAACAAAAGGACTGGATGGATGTCTGTTTGTATATCCAAATGAAGAATGGCACAATATTGAAGAAAAATTTAGAACCGTCCCACTTACCACAAAAGATGCAAGAAAATTCTCACGTTTCTTCTTCGCCGGAGCAGCCACCTGTGAGTTAGACAAGCAGGGAAGAATCCTGATACCACCGGTTTTAAGGGAATTTGCTGATTTACAGAAGGATGTCGTATCCGTTGGAGTACTCAACCGGATCGAGATCTGGAGCAAAGACAACTGGCTGGAATGCAATTCCTATGATGATATGGACGAAATTGCAGAACATATGGCAGATTTGGGATTGAGTATCTAGGATAAGAAATCAAAGAAGGCGGAATAGGAGAACGATATGGAATTTCATCATACATCCGTATTATTAAATGAGACAATTGACAATTTGAACATCAGACCGGACGGAATCTATGTAGACGGAACCTTAGGTGGAGGCGGACATGCCTTAGAAGTTGCAAAAAGACTTGGTGAGGGTGGCAGACTGATTGGTATTGACCAGGATGCAGATGCGATTCTGGCGGCAACAGAGAGACTGAAAGAATATCAGGATCGTGTGACCATTGTTCGCAGCAACTATTGCAATATGCGTCAGGAACTGAAAAATCTTGGAATTGAAAAGGTAGACGGCATTGTCTTAGACCTTGGCGTATCCTCCTTTCAGTTAGATACACCAAAGCGCGGTTTTACTTATATGGAAGAAAATGCTCCGTTAGATATGCGGATGGATCAAAGAGAAAGCCGTACGGCAAGAGATATTGTCAATACTTACAGTGAGAAAGAACTGTATCGGATTATCCGGGATTTCGGAGAAGACAAATTTGCAAAAAACATCGCAAAACACATTGTGGCAGCGAGAGAAAAACAGCCCATTGAAACAACCGGAGAGCTGACAGCCATTATTCGCTCAGCAATTCCGAAAAAAGTACAGATGAGTGGCGGACATCCGGCAAAACGTACCTTTCAGGCAATCAGAATTGAATTAAACCGGGAACTGGAAGTGTTGCAGGATACACTCGATGATATGATAGAACTTTTAAATGAGGACGGAAGAATCTGTATTATTACCTTTCACTCATTAGAAGATAGAATCGTAAAGACCATATTTAAAAAGAATGAAAACCCATGCACATGCCCAAGTGACTTTCCGGTTTGTGTATGTGGCAAGGAATCCAAGGGGAAAGTCATTACAAGAAAGCCGATTTTGCCGGGGGAAGAGGAATTGAGAGAAAATTCAAGGTCCAAGAGTGCAAAATTGCGTGTGTTCGAGAGAAGGTAAAAGACAAAAAAGCGGAGGTGTCTAAAATGGAGCAGAATCAGTATCGGATGTATGTAGACGGAAATACGGTACGCAAGGCAGAAGCACTGCCGAAAGACGACAGACAGGAAAGAATCAGAAGAGAACGTGAAGAACAGAGAGCTAGAAACAGAAAAATAGCAAAGAGAAATCAGGCAAGAGAACTGCGTATGAGCCGCAGATATGTGGCATTTTTGGCAGTTGCAGTAAGTATTACCTGTCTGGTATGTGCAGCATATGTGCATTTACAGGCAGATATTACCACCAGAATGAGTAATATTTCAGCTTTAGAAAAAGAAATTGCAGATTTAAAGACAGATAATGACACCACATTAAAAAGAGTCAATACCTCTATCAATCTGAATGAGATTAAAGAAAAAGCAATCGCAGAATTGGGGATGGTCTATGCAGCACCGGATCAAGTTGCTTACTATAGTATTGAGGATTCAGACTACATGACACAGTATGAAGAAATTCCGGGAAAGTAGTGTGGTGGAAGATTGAAGGCAAGACGGAAAAAGGAACTGGCAAAGTTTCCGCGAAAAATGCGAAAAAAACTGATTGTCACATTTTTAACGATTACAATACTTTTAGTCGCATTAATCGGCAGAATTATGTATATTGAAGTGACAAGTGGCGAAAAATATGAAAAAATCGTTTTAACCCAGCAGGAATATGACAGTACCATACTGCCGTATCAGCGTGGGGATATTGTCGATGCCAAAGGTACGGTACTTGCAACCAGTGTAGATGTCTATAACGTAATCTTAGATTGCAAGGTGTTAAACAGTAAAGAAGAGTATTTACAGCCGACCATTGAGGCACTGACCTCCTGCTTTGAGGATTTAAAAGCAGAAGATCTGTACAAGTTAGCAGAAGAAAAACCGAAGAGTCAGTACAACAAGATTTTGCGCAGACTTCCTTATGATAAAGTGCAGAAATTTGTGGAATTGCAGAATGATACCAAGAACCATCCTTATATCAAAGGTGTATGGATGGAAAAAGAATATCTCCGTGAATATCCTTACGGTTCCCTTGCGGCTTCCGTCATTGGATATACGACTTCAGGAAACCTTGGAATCGGAGGTCTTGAGGATTCTTATAACGATACATTAAATGGAGTCAACGGAAGAGAGTACGGTTATCTGAATTCAGACAGTAACTTTGAAAAAACCATCAAAGAACCGGTCAACGGAAAGACGGTAGTATCGACGATTGATGTCAATATTCAGTCGGTGGTGGAGAAAAAGCTCAAAGAATTTAACGATGCCTGCAAAAATGGTGCGGAGGAAGGCGAGGGCAGTAAAAATACGGCTGCCATTGTCATGAATCCGAACAATGGGGAAATTTATGCTATGGCAAATTATCCGACCTTTGATTTGAACAATCCAAGAGATTTAAGCGCATATTACAGTGAAGAACAAATCAAAGCCATGAGTGAAGATGAGCAGTTGGAGGCTTTGAATAAAATCTGGCAGAATTTCTGCGTGACACAGACCTATGAGCCGGGCTCTACCGTAAAACCTCTGACCGTTGCAACCGGACTCGAAACAGGGGCATTAACCGGAAATGAGACCTATGTCTGCGACGGAAAGGAGCAGGTCGGCGGTCACACCATCCACTGTGTTAATCGGAGCGGTCATGGACTCTTAACCATAGAACAGTCTATCATGGAGTCCTGTAATGATGCCCTGATGCAGATGTCCTATGCAATACAAAAAGAAAATTTATTAAAATATCAGAAAATATTTGGCTTTGGTCAAAAGACGGGAATCGACCTTCCGGGCGAGGCAAGAACCGACTCTTTAATGTATACCTTAGAGACTATGGATGATGCTTCCTTAGCAACGAACTCTTTTGGACAGAACTTCAATGTTACGATGGTACAGATGGCGAGTGCATTTTCCTCTTTAATTAATGGTGGAAATTATTATAAACCTCATGTGGTAAAAAAAATCACGGATGAGAACGGAAACCTGATTGAAGAGAACAAAGGCGAACTGTTAAAACAGACATTGTCAAAAGATACCTGTAATATGGTTAAGCAGTATCTGTATAAAACGGTCTCGGAAGGAACCGGAAAGACGGCAAAAGTGCCGGGATATTCCATGGGTGGTAAAACCGGTACGGCACAGAAATATGAAACCATTGAAGAAGATGGTGTCAAAAAGACACAGCGTGCACAAGGAAAATATCTGGTATCTTTTATCGGATATGTGCCGCAGGAGAATCCGCAGGTGGTAATCTATGTCGTAATTGATGAACCGAATGTCGCAGACCAGGCGCACAGTTCCTATGCACAGAATATTACAAGAGAAATTTTAAAAGAAATACTTCCATATCTGAATATTTATCAGGATGAAGAGTACGATCAGGAAAAAGTGGTCGACTTAGATATCATGGGAAATCCGGTACAGTAAAGCAGAATATCACATAACCTCATCAAAGTTGTAATAGATTATACTAACTTCTTTTATGGGGTTATACCTATGTATCGGAATAAAACTGCATATCGAAAAAAAATCATGGTATTCATGGTGGTGGTTCTGCTGGTGCTGACGTTTTTAGTCGGAAGACTGGTCTATCTGATGATTTTTTGCTCAGAATACTATGGAAAAAAAGCGGAGGATCTG
>OLSF01003302.1_pt1 | contig 11003 bp, 10 predicted proteins | sample 1672301 | NCBI WGS metagenome assembly OLSF01 (sample SAMEA3136669, study PRJEB25190) | human gut metagenome | biome: human gut; feature: human-associated habitat; material: faeces | place: Austria | collected 2013
GCCGGTATCCGGCGGTGGTTGACGCCGATGATGTCGGCGTTCGCTTCCTCGGCATCGCGAACCAGCGGCTCGGTATGCCGCACATTGTTCTGATACAGGACGGTAAGCCTGTTTTCGCCTTCATGCGCCGCGTTGCTGAAAATGTTGGCGGAAGAGGCTATCGCCGCATAATTGATTGTCAGCAGCACAAATGCCGCTGCCGCATGAACGAAAAATCTGCCGGCCAACGCGTAGAAAAACGCCGCCAGCGTAATTATATAATAATGAAAGCGCCAGAAACCGAGCAAATCGAAAAAACGGCTGATTGAGCTGTCAAAAAAGGACAGCACGGTAAACACGGCGATGACCGTCAGCGTAATGTTAAGAATCAGGTTCGCCCTCTCGTGTTTTTTTCTCTGGCTGAAGTAACCCATTTTTAATCTATTTCTGCTAGTTCTTTTTCTTGTTGTGTTTTTGCCCGCACCTGTAATATAATGCGTTGCAGTAAGGTATACTAAACACTAATTGACAATTTGTAAATGGTGGCCTTGAAATTATGCCGGATCAGGTAATAACTGTTCTCTCCGCAGGAGATTTTTTAAGCGCGGTGTCCAGCAATCTGGACGTCATGGCCGGGATTTTCAGCCGCTATTTTTCCGGCGCCGACAATCTCCGCATCGTTTCCATTATTTTGATGCTGCTGGCATTCATTCTGTTTTTGTTCCTGATAATCATTCTTTATGTCAAATCCATCGTCTCTTTTCTGAAAAGCGACCAGGCTGCTCAAAATCGCGGCAGCATTTTGTTTGACGACAGCAGCGCGCCGGAAGGCGACGACAGCATCGCCAGCGAGCTGGAGCTTGAAAAGGAACTTGAAAAGGAATTGGAGCGCGAGCTGGAACAGGCCCGTGCCGAAAAACAGCAGCTTGACGAACAGGAAAATCAGCGCCGACTGAATGAAGAACAGGAACGCGAGACCGCGCTGGACGAGGAAAAAGGCCGTCAGAAGAAAGAAAAATACGACCGGGAGCTTGAAAAAGACGCAATCCGAACCAACGAAAGAATCAAAACTTCCGGCATAGACTTGGACTGGAAAAAAGGAAAACTCAGCGAACTCGAAGCCAATCGCGTCCGGCTCGATATTGAGAGCCTGCAATATCAGCAGAGCCGCAAAGGCCTGCCGGAACTTCTGGGGCTGATAATCGACATGGCCGGCCGCGGCGTCGATGACCTTAAAATCGCCCAGACCGTCATGTTCCGTAATCAGGGACAGAATACCGAAGACGATATTTTGCAGGTTATCGAAGCCATTGAGGATTTTATTGCCCTGTGCGTCAACGGCCGGTTCGAACAGATTCGCGCGGCAACGGACAATCCGCTGCCCCGCGAGGACGAAGCGCTGTTTCATCTGGCCAAAGGCGATCCGTCGCTGGCTTTGGCTCTGATAGAAGCTCTGATGGACGTCGAAATTGATCGCGGCGCCTCCATGAGTCAGGGCGACAAACGCGATATGTTGTTTCAGGAAGTTTCCAACTATGCCTGCACTTTCGGCACGCTGGCCAGCCTGTCGGACATTCATCTGGCAACCGGCGCCTTTGAACTGGCGATTGAGCTTGCGCCGCAGAATATCAACGCCTGGAGCCGTGCCGCCGACATGTATGCCCGGGCGGAATCCAACAATAAAGCCATTTGGGCTTATGAAAATGTTTTGAACCTTGCCGACGAGGAAATTTATCCGCGGCAGGTGGCCAATGCCGGCAAAATGCTTTCGCAGTATTACTATGCGCAGGGCAATAGCCTGCAGGCAGCCAAACTCTATAACAGTTCCAAGCAGTATTACGATTCCATCGGCATTAACCGCCGTCTGGATAAAAAGGAAGTCGAGATTATCGAAATCATTGAATCCCGCCAAAACGAGGATTTGGAATCTACCATTGCCAAAATTCTTCAGAACCGGGAGTTTCGTCAGTACAGCTACGCTTAAATTTTTCGCGCCACTCTCTTTCCTTTCCCTGTCATGTTCGCCCTCCTCTCTGTCATGTTCGGGCGCAGCGTGGGGAGCAGCTCCGGTGAAGCTGCGAGGCGGCTGCGGTGCAGTCCTGTTGACGAGCGGTCGAGCGACAGCGAAAACCGCAAGGCTTACCGGACAAACTCGGGAAGCGTAGCTGACCATCCCCCCCTTGTCATTGCCGGGCTTGACCCGGCAATCCAAGAAATCCCCGGGTCGTGCTACGTTTGCCCGGGAATAACTTAAAGGGAAAATCCCCGGGGAATGACAAAGAAGGAAAACGCGGGAATGACAGGAAAAAACCGACAATGACAAAAGAAGAACAGGCAAGTATGGCAACGGCCTGAAAATTAAAACAAGCCTGAAATGACTCCGTTTTCGTCAACGTCAATCCGTTCCGCGGCCGGATGTTGAGGCAGTCCGGGCATGGTCAGGATATTGCCGGCCAGAGCGACCACAAATCCGGCGCCGGCCGAGAGCCTGACGTCATTGACCGTAAAATTGTAGCCCTGCGGCGCGCCTTTACGTTTCGGGTCGTCGGAAATCGAGTTCTGCGTTTTGGCAATGCAGACCGGAAGTTTTCCGTAACCCTGGCTTTCAAACTCGGCCAGTTTGCTTACGGCTTTGTCCGAGAAGGTAACCCCGCCGGCTCGGTAAATTTCTTTGGCAATCAGGCTGATTTTTTCCTTCAGCGGCAGATTATCGTCATAAAGCGGACCAAAACCGTTCGGTTCCTCAACCGCGCGGCAGACTTCAAAAGCCAGTGCCAAAGCGCCTTTGCCGCCGTTTTCCCAGCAGGTTGCCGTTACGGCCGTTACGCCGGCTTCCGCGCACAGTTCCTGCAACAGGGTTATTTCCGCGGTGCTGTCGGTAGCAAAACGGTTGATTGCCGCCACGGTCGGTACGCCGAATTTGGCAAGGTTTTCCAAATGAATTTTCAGATTGGCAAATCCTTTGCGGAGCGCTTCGGTATTTTCTCGCCGTTGCCAGAGAGGGGAACATCACCAGCGCGGCGAATTATCTTCATTTGACGCAGCCCACTTTGTCCAGGCAGATCCGGGACCTGGAAGAGGAACTGGGCCAGCAACTTTTGATAAGAAAAAGCCACCGGGTCGCGCTGACCCCGGCCGGGATGCTATTTCGCAAGCGGGCGGAGGAGATCGTCTCCATGGCGGATAAAACCGAGGAAGAATTTCGCTCCATGAAAGAGGAAATGACCGGCGACATCTACATCGGCGGTGGGGAAACCGACGCTATGAATCAGATCGCGGCCGTCTGCCGTGAACTCCAGGAGACACATCCGGGAATCCATTATCACCTGTACAGCGGCAACGCACAGGATGTAACGGAGCGTCTGGACAAAGGACTTCTGGACTTTGGAATCCTGATCCAGCCTACAGACATTACAAAATACAATTATCTCACCATCCCCGCCAAGGACACCTGGGGGATTATCATGCGCCGGGACTGTCCATTGGCGGAAAAGGAGGCCATCGAGGTCCAGGATCTGCGCTCTCTGCCGCTGATCTTCTCCCGACAGGTACTGGAGGAGCGCTCCGAGGGAAACGAACTTGCGGAGTGGTTTGGCCCGGCCTGGGGCAGCCTGAATATCGTGACGACCTTCAATCTCTGCTATAACGCCGCTGCAATGGCAAAGCAAGGGGTGGGATATGTTTTGAGCTTGGATAAGTTAGTGGACACCTCTGAAAGTAGCCCTCTCTGTTTCCGGCCGTTATATCCCCATCTGGAATCCGGACTTGATTTGGTATGGAAGAAGTATCAGGTCTTTTCAGCTGCGGCAGAGCTGCTTTTGAACAGTTTGAGAAAGCGGTTTTCATTCTAATACCGACCAAGGAAAACGGCTCTCAGATTTTTCTGAGGGCCGTTTTCGTGTCTTTTATAGGCATGTAAAGTGCAGATATTCGATAATTACCCTCCTTATGAAAATGAAACGGATGCTGTCTGCCTAGAAAAGAAATTGCTGTGATTTAAGAATAATTTTTCCCACGATGCAATAAAACGCTTTGTCTGCGCGTTATATAAATGAACAGCAAAAAACAGCCCCCCGAAATTGCTGAAATAACAACGAGGAAGACTTTCCAATGAAAAAGAATTTTCCCAAGATCCTGGCAGGCTGCACCGCTATGGTGCTCATGACCGGGGCACTGCTCGTTCCCTCAATGGCGGTGAACGCTTCTGCCCATCAGGCGGTTCCCCAGCTCCAGCAGGCGTCTTATATCGGCGAGGCCAAGGCGAAGGAGCTCGCCCTGAACCACGCCGGTGCGGATGCCTCCAAGGTGTCCTGGATCTTTGTCAAGCAGGACTACGACCATGGCCGTGTGGAGTACGATGTGGAGTTCCTGATCGGGAACAAGGAGTATGACTATGAGATTGACGCCGCCACCGGCGCTATCCTCGGCTTTGACTACGATATTGAGTGGTATATGACCGGCACCGGAACGGTTTTCCAGTCCAGCGCCGATATCGGGGCCGAAAAAGCCAAGTCCATTGCCCTGAAGCACGCGGGCGTGGCTGCCTCGGATACTGTGTTCCTCTATGCCAAGCTGGATTATGAGAACGGCCTCCGGGTGTATGATGTGGAGTTTTTCTCCGGCAATAAGGAGTATGACTACGAGATTAACGCCGCCACCGGGGATATCGTGAGCTTCGATCAGGATATTGAATGGTATGCGGCGGGCGGCTACCAGGCCCAGGCCAATACCGACATTGGCGCGGAGAAGGCCAAGTCCATCGCCCTGGAACACGCTGGCGTGGCCGCGGCGGACACGGTATTCATCAATGTCGAGCTGGACTATGATGACGGCATGAGAGTGTACGACGTGGAATTCTTCTCCGGGAACAAGGAATATGACTACAAGATTGACGCCGCCAGCGGCGCGATTCTGGGCTTTGACTTTGATGTGGAGTGGTACACGGTTTCCAGCAAGGCCAGCGACTACATCGGTGAGGCGAAAGCGAAGCAGATCGTGGAGCAGGCCGCCGGTACCACGGGAGTCTACACCGAGTTCAAGCTGGAGGTGGATGCCGGCCGTGTGCTTTACGAGGGCGAGATGCGCAGCGGCTGGATGGAATATGAGTTCGAGATCGACGCTGTGACCGGTGCGATCCTGGACTGGGATGCCGACTGGGACTGACCGTCGGATTTTAGTCCACAGCTTTCTCAAAGTAAATAATGAAGGAGGGCGGTCTGTGAGACCGCCCTCCTTTTTCCGTCAGCTCTGGCCGGCCCTGGCATTTGTAAGCCGGTCCATGATGGCGTTATACGCATAATAGAAAAGGACGCCAAAGCAGCAGCCGATGATATTGTTGACGATACGGAGAATAATCGCCGGCGTCACCCCAAAGATGCCTGTCGCCATGAGAAGCGCGCCGAAACAGTTCAGAAGCGTTTTCCAGTAGTAGGCGGCGCAGAGACCAAGCAGCAGCCCTGAATAGATCCCCAAATAAGAGTATGCGGAGTCCGGGAGCATCTGATATACGATTCCGAACAGAATACTGCCGGCCACCACCGCGCCCAGGCGTTGAAATGCCCTTTTATTGGGCCGCTCACCATATTGAGCAAGAATGGTCAGGCAGGCGCAGCCGACCCACATGATCCGATCCAGGTGGAGCAATTCGCCGACAAGGATTCCGACCGACAGGCCGAGTATCACCTGGAATTGCCACTTTCCAAGGGGATCAAACAAGGAAAAGCCTTTTATGATCTGGGAAAAATCCTGGTCATAATGCTTCTTGCGGTGATTGATATAGAAAACCACCCCGCACAGCAGGCATCCCGGCAGCATTTCTTCCGCTCGGAGCACAAGCAGATGCCCGTCAACGGGATTCCCATATAGGAACATATACATTTGGTGATGCTGTTAGGTTTGCAGGTTAAATGCTGATTACTGCTGTTGATGACACTATTGTCGATGATCACCGTTGAGTGCAATATGACCTTTTCCATGGTACTGAACTTTCTGTCAATTGTTCTTGCTGTTAGTGTAGAGTTAAATCCAGTCGTCAGTGTACTACTTCTCAATGCAGAGTCCGTTCTTGTCATTACCAATTCTACGTTTTTACTGAGATGGAGAAGTAACCAGAAATGATGCATAAGAAGATTATCATGCCTTTCATTGGTCTGCTACTATTCAGTCCGAGAAGCGAGTTAGTGATTTCAGAGCCAAAAAACTTTCGGCACTGATCGCATGTTCCATCTTGCAGGCATCGCTGGAAGCAATGTTTTCGTCAACACCAAGACTAACCAGCAGATTGAACAGGACGTTGTGTTTTTCCATCATCTCTTTGGCGATTTTTAACCCTTTTCTGGTCAGGTGGATTTCTTTCCTATCGTCCACGCAGACAAATCCCTCTTCGACAAGTGACCTGACAGTAGTGGATACGGTAGGGCGCGAAACAGATAAATAATCAGCCAGCTGATAAGGACGGACCTCCCCCCAGCGCGACAAGCTATAAATCGCTTTTACATAGTTTTCCATTGTCTCTTTCAAGACCATAGAGCAGCGTCGTCCTTCCTAGCGTTTTACAAGGCAACGGGAATCATAGCATACGTGTAGAAAAAGGTTGCGGCTTTCCAACAGAAAAGCCGCAACCTTCTCTTTCACATATCAGTTGTGACCCTTACCGCAGCTGCAGTGGGAACTATCTTTCTTGGAACCACAGGAGCAGCCGTCCGGGCATCCAATGCACTTTTTACCGCTCTTTTTCGCTTTGTAGACATAGAAAGCGGCAGCTGCAACAATGACCACAAGAACTGCAACTACAATGAAATCAATCATTAGGACTTCGCCCCACTTAACGCATACTCACTCTTGAGATCCTTCTGGGTTCTCATGCACAGGTAGATAAGGATCGCCGCAAAAACGACTACCGCGATGAGGCCGGGGAAAAAGCCGGCCCCCAGCGTGCCGGTGGTGATCAGCGTGCCGATCTGGTAAACCAGGTAGCCCACCGTGTAGCCGGTGCCCAACTGCAAACCAATGCCGGCCCACAGCCATTTTCCGCTCTTCATTTCAGAGTTCATGGCGCCAATAGCGGCAAAGCAGGGCGGCGTGTACAGGTTGAACATCAGGTAAGCCAGAGCAGCCACCTTGGTGATGGCGATAACGCCCGCCACCTCGGCGCCTGCACCCTCCATCATCTCCAGCGCGTCGGTATCGATCAGGTTCTCCAGCCCCACGAAGCAGACAGCCAGGGTTCCCACCACGTTCTCCTTGGCAATAAAGCCGGTAACGGCGGCGGCGGCCAGCTGCCAGCTGAGCACACCCACGATGGGGACCAGCAGGTACGCAAAGGGTCCAGCGATGGAGGCAAGGATGGAGCTGTCGGCAGTCTCGGCCACCTGGAAGCTCCAGGTGAAGGTCTGCATGATCTGCACGGCGGTGTTGCACAGCAGGATGATCGTGGCAGCCTTCACGATGTAGGCCCAGCCCCGGGCGCACATGGCCTTGAAGGCAAACACCAGGGAAGGCACTTTGTATTCGGGCAGCTCGATGATGAAGAAGGATTTCCGGTTCTTGTAGCCGGCGATCTTGTTTACCAGCAGAGCGCCCAGGAAAATAAGGATGATGCCGGTGAAATACATGAGGAAACTCACCCAGCCCGCGTCGTCAAAGAAGGCGCCGGCAAACAGGGCGATGACGGGGATCTTGGCGCCGCACGGCATGAACGGGGTCAACATGGCGGTCGCCCGGCGTTCGCGCTCGTTGCGGATGGTACGGCTGGCCATGACACCGGGGATGGCGCAGCCAGTGCCGATGACAAAGGGGATCACGGATTTGCCGGAAAGACCCACTTTCTTGAAAATGGGGTCCAGCACCACGGAGACACGGGACATATAGCCGCAGTCTTCCAGTAGGGCGATGAGGAAGTACATGATCATGACCAGAGGCAGGAAGCCAACCACAGCGCCCACGCCGCCGATAATACCATCAGCCAGCAGAGCGGTCAGCAGGGGGTTGGCGTCGGCCAGAAGCTCGGTCACATATCCCTGGAACGTCTCGATCCACGCTACCAGCGTGTCCGCAATCAGGGGGCCGACCCAGACCTGAGAGATCTGGAACACCAGGAACATTACCACCGCAAAGATGGGAATACCCAGGAGCTTGTTGGTGAGGATATTGTCAATGGCGTCCCCGGTGCCCTTCTCACGGGTGAGGACCTTCCGCTTCTCCACCTTGGACACGATCTGGTTGACAAAGGCAAAACGCTTGCGGTCGGCCTCTTCCACGACTTTCTTATCGGTCAGGTCGATATCGCCCTGGGTGTAAGGGGCTTTCTGCCCCTTGCCGTTCAAGGCGACTGCCGCATCCACCACCGCTTTCAGGCCCTCGGAGGAGATAGATACCGTCTCCACAACGGGACAGCCCAGCTTGGCGGAAAGAGCGGCAACATCAATGGTGGTCTGCTTTTTTGCATTGATGTCGCTCTTGTTCAGGGCGACCACAACAGGAATGCCCAGTTCCAACAGTTGCGTGGTGAAAAACAGGCTGCGGCTGAGGTTTGTGGCGTCCACAATGTTGATGATGGCGTCAGGGTGCTCATGCCGCACATAAGAACTGGTGATGCTCTCCTCTGACGTAAAAGGCGACATGGAATAAGCACCGGGCAGATCTACGGCGATGAGTTCTTCTGTCCCACTGTAGTAGGCCTTCTTGATGGGGTGTTCTTTCTTTTCCACCGTCACGCCGGCCCAGTTGCCCACCTTTTCATTCCGTCCAGTAAGAGCGTTGTACATGGTGGTTTTGCCGGAGTTCGGGTTGCCTGTTAAGGCAATGCGCATGGGTATCTTCCTCCTCTTTCTGATGTTCTCTATATTACAACACACATCGGTTGCTAGTCGCTAACCGTTATGTATAGTAAACCCCTATTTCGTGCCGCTGATCCCCCCCTTGTCGGCATCAGCGGCACAGATCAGATCCATCAAATCAAAATTGCATCTGCCAACTGGTTATCAATGTTATACCGGCCGTCCTTGATGGAAACGACACAACTGTCCTTCAAATGAGAAACCACTGTAATGGGTTCCCCCTCATAACACCCAAGAGAAAATAGAAAGGTTTTCAACTCCTCGTCATCGGTGTCAATTTGCCGGACAATGTATTCCTTTTCTTCTACGGCATCTTTCAAAGTCATTTCGTTCACCTATTCTCTCATTTTATATTTCAGTCAGCAAAAGCGGGCGGCGACTCACGAAATAAGTTAGCATTTTCTAACCGGCTACATAATATATCGCAAACCATCGTTTTTGTCAAGAGTCATATTTACAGATTGTTCACTTTTGAATGGCAACTCTTATCCATCTCGAAAATCAAAATGATTGTAAAACTGCTACGATTTATGATATAATTGAAAAAACTGAACTAATGGAGGTCACTATGTCGATTTATGAATCCGGCCAGATGTATCTGGAGACGATCTATATACTCTCTCAGAAAAAGAGCCACGTGCGTGCAATCGACGTAGGCGAGCAGATGGGATACTCCAAGCCCAGTGTCAGCCGCGCTCTGTCAATTTTGAAACGGGATGACTATGTTTCTGTGGATGACACCGGTGGAATCTCTTTGACAGCGAAGGGTATGGAAGTTGCCAAAACAATGTACACTCGTCACACTGTTCTATCTCAACTACTCATGAGGTTGGGAGTGGATGAAAAGACCGCTACAGAAGATGCCTGTAAAATTGAACATGTTATTAGCGAAAAATCTTTTGCGGCAATACAAAAATACTGGATGTAAATTTCTAATCACTTTGGGGCAAAATTTCATCCATGTGATATCAAGCATCACGCAAAAACAATTCTTCCTCTTTGGGATGAGCCATCGGACGATTTTCTTCTCTCTATATTGAGGAATCACCAGAGTATTTGCGCTATACTGGTACTGGAAAGTAAGTCGAAAGAAAGTCGTGTCTACAGCACGAGTGAAAGGACCTATATCTGCTGTGATCTGAAAAGTCTTTATATTAGTATGGGTGTATTGCGTACAGTCTGGGCCCCATTGGCCACCAATCTCACAGTCGCGTATCTGAGCCGCACAGAAAAGGCCATCGTCCTAACAGTCATTTCTTTCCGCATAAATCTAATTGAACAATAATCAAATTTTTACACCCCTACACTATAAGGAGAGATGAAAATCATGAAAACCATTCGCCTGCTCTATCCAGATCACTTGAGCGGCGGTCTGGATACCTATTACTTTGGTGCCAACCTGCTGGCCCATATCCTGCCCGCCAACGAGAATCAGCCTCTATTGCGGGTCGAAATCGCACCGCCCGATGGAAAAGAGAGGACGGTGAAGGACGGTATCCGCGCCCGGGAGGAAGTGACCGAAGGCATCCGCCGGGCGGCACAGGTGATCGAGGCGGCCCAGCCGGACAAGATTATCACCATTGGCGGAAACTGCATCGTGTCTCAAGCTCCCTTTGACTATCTGCACGGGCGCTACAGCAATGTGGGCATCATCTGGATCGACGCCCATCCGGATGTTTCCACGCCGGCGGACGGATACCCCAATGCTCACGCTATGGTGCTGGGGTCCCTAATGGGGCACGGTGACAAAGAACTCTCCACGCTGATGAAGCACCCCAAGTTCCGGGCCGACGAGATCTTATATGTCGGACTCCAGGGCCTCCACGATTATCAGGAGCGTTTTCTGAACGAGAGCGGAGTCGCCTATAAGGTGCAGACAGAGGACTTTATTTCAGATGAGGAGATTCAATCCTTCCTGCGGCGTTTCGACCATATCCTGGTCCACCTGGACATTGACGTACTGGATCCCTGGCTGTTCCACTCCACCTATTTTGCCAATCCGTCTCTGACTGGGGATGGCAGCAGTGGAGGCCAGATGACAATGGAGCAACTCTCCCATATGCTGCACACTATCACCAGCCAGTCTGATGTGGTGGGCCTGACCATCGCGGAATATCTCCCCTTTGACGAAGAGAAACCACTTGCAAGCGAGATTATTTGTGATCTGGAAGCGGAAAACGCAAAACT
>OLSF01003305.1_pt1 | contig 10996 bp, 11 predicted proteins | sample 1672301 | NCBI WGS metagenome assembly OLSF01 (sample SAMEA3136669, study PRJEB25190) | human gut metagenome | biome: human gut; feature: human-associated habitat; material: faeces | place: Austria | collected 2013
CCAACTCCTTCAACGACAACCCATAATTATATTGTCCGAAAAATCCTCTGTGAATAAGTTTCAAACCAAGGGTTTGATAATACTTGTAGTCATCATCCTCGGTGCAGAGGTATTTGTAACCATAGCGTGGGGCGTACTCCTTGAAGAAACGAGCAAGGTCTTTCAGGTTTTCCTGCTGGTTCCGTTTGAAGTTGCTGCGCACAATGATAATGCTCCAGTCGGGGATGCTGCCAACACCACAACTGTATTCCCAAAAACGGATGTATAAATCCATTTCGCCTACATGGACAGAAACACAAATGCCGTTGGCGTTGTGCATGACGGAACAGCAGTTTCTGTAACCGAATCTCTCACACAAATAGAGATTGAAATCGTAAATAAAATCGGAATAGTTCATAATAATTTGAATTTTGATGGTTAATAAAAAATTGATTATAGACTGAAACCTTGCTTGCGTTTCGGTTTCTTTTTCTTCTTTTTAAGCCGGTTGGCCTGTATCGCTTCCTCCGTACCATAATCCGTAGGAGAGGGTGTGAACAATCCCACACTGATGCAGGAATGATTCTCCTGCTGGTATTCATGCCGAGGTTCCTCACGTATGGTTGCTGCCTGTACCTGACGCTGGTTCATGGTAGCGGAAAGAGCGTTATATCTCAGCTCCTGGTCGATGTTCAGAAAACTGAACTGGCGATCAATTTTGGAACCGCTAAAGGTCAGTTGGTCACATGTGAACTTGACACCTTGCATCTCTCCGGTCGTGCGACTTAGCTTCCATTGCGTATCAATTCCATACTTCCGTAGGGCCAGTCGCAGTTCACTCCAGCTTCGGGCGTTCGGAACTTCTCGTTTCAAGGCATGATAGATAAAATACTTTACCTTGTCATGATGACGTAACCGCATGAAATTGACATGCTCTTTTCCTTCGGCAAAATGCAAACGGTAACGGGCTGTCAGCATCTTGCAGACCTTTTCGTTCTGGTAACGGTCGTTCTTGTCGCTGATGGTGCGGCCGTCATTATCCACCCGGTTGTAAACGATGTGACAATGCGGATGGTCACGGTCGATATGCCGGGCGATGATGAACTGCGTGTTCGCAATTCCCATCAGCTTCATATAGTCGTGGGCGATCCTCAACATCAGTCCATCATCGTCACGGATGCGGTCTCCGTCTTCTGCGGAGAAGCTCAATGATATATGACCGACCGTGTTCTTGACCTTGTCATTCAATAAAGTCTGCAACTCGAATTGTTCCGCTATTTCTTCAGGTGAACCGTAGACACCAACTGCTTTCAGCAGACGCGATTTATCTTCTTTCAGCACATAGTTTACGCACCCGGAAAACGATGTACCCTTGACAATTTTACCGATCATCCTTGAGCTGTTTTATGAGTTGTGAAATCTGTTGAATGGCGGTACTGCACTCATCGGCCACACGATAAAAACCGTAAGCGTTGGCTCGTTTGGCAAGCTGGTTCAGGTTCGTGCTTTCGCCAATCAGTTTTCGGATGATGTCAAGATTTTCTCTTGTAATCCGTTCGCGTACCGTACCGTGTTCGATGAGTGAACGCACTACTTCGCTTTGACTGCGTTTACTGCGTCGGCTGAGTGCTCTGAGCCAGCCGAATTGTTCGTCTGTAAGACGGATTGTAACTGTATTTTTCTTGTCCATAATATTTGCTTTTGAGATTAATAAATGTGACCATCGGGAGCCGTCTCACCTTCTTTTGAGGTGAGCAAGTGGCCGGGAAATGTAATACACCGGCATAAACTTGCTCCAGTGAAAAAGAAGTGAATCAGACATCTGAAAGTCATCGTTTGAAAAGTCCTTTCCAAGTACGTTGAACCGTTGCTGAAAGAGGTGCTTTCTCCACATTGACAAGCTGTAAATCGAAGGTTTCGACCAGCGTTTTCAAGGCCGGATTCAACGTGATAAGACGATTGAAAATTGCGTCCTTTGTCTCTTCTCTTAGCAGAAAATCGGCGATGTCATAACCTGCATCCCGTTCTTCTTTTGTTGCGTTTCTTTCCATAAAATCGAAGATAGAAACCTCTATTCCCAGGCTTCGGATCATCTCCATTTTACTGTTCCAATAGTCGGTTGCACCCAGGTCGGGGAAGAGCAGGACACGTCGGTTTCTCAATACGCTCATGGCATCCCGATTGAACGCTCCGTTCTTTCCGCCCGAAGCAATCCAGAGATATTGCGGCAGATAGAAGCTGGATATCAAAGCACTTTTCTCACTCTCCACAAGGGCAACCGGACGCTGCTGGTCGGAGGCCAAAAGATGTTCACCAAACAAACATTGCCGAAGGTGAAAATTCTCTTTCTTCAGAAGGGAATGTACCCATGTGATGTAGTTGTGCGGCTCTTTAATCCGTCTCCCGTTTTCGGGATTGTAGAGCATCACTTTTCCGGTGCGTACCCGTCCGGAAATATCCACCTGCCAGAAGACCGTAGCTCCCGGCCAATGCTTCGAGGTTCCCACATGGTAGCGCAACATCAGCTCTTCGGTAGCCTCCTGTCCAAAATGGAAACTCAGGAACTGAAACAGCTTGTTCGTGTGATACAGCTTCAGGGACTGCCTCATGATTTCCGGCTCAATGAATGAAGGCGCAGGAGGCAGACTGATGCGTGGCTTTGACATCGGCACAAACTCTTCCCTCAATCGCTCTTTGGCCATCGGGTTCTCGTCAAAATACATTTTGGGCGTATAGTTGTAGCCGCACTTCTGTTCATGGTTGCATCGCCCTACATAATCGGGAAAGCTGATTTGCTTCTCCGTATCGATGTATTTGGCAAAACAACTTTTGCGGTGGCAGTTCGGGCATGTGTGCCGGGTGCTGACACCTTTATATGGTTCTAATGTGAATCTGTAGTTCATTTTTCTTTCTGTTTGGATGTTACTATGCACATTTTCGCAACTTCACAAACCCCTCGGTTGCGAAAATGTGCATAGTAACAGGTTTATTTACTGTATTCTCCATGATTCTCTTTTCTGAATAATGTTCCGATGTGGCGTTTTAGAAACATCTTGAAAGCATGCTCCTTCATCCCGTAGCTTTTAGCAATACCGATACCTTCTGCCGTTGTAAATCTCTGAGGCAGATTCAGGTAGATATTGCGGTGCAATTCGCTCAACTGTTCCTGACTGACAGCAGTCTGCACTTTTACGGCTGTTGTCCGAAAATACTCAGTTAACAGGATGGCACGATTCACGCTTTCAAGGTCAATCGTATGCTTGTCGCACTCTCCACAAGTCCATCGGGCAAGTTGGATAATCAGACAAAACCGGATAATGTAGATTTCCAGTTTGCAGTAAATACCTACCAAAGCATCATTTGTTTCCAAATCACATTGGCGGGCATTTTCATGCTGCCAGCAGTAAAGCCGTTGCTTGGCTTCTTCATCGAATGGCAGGCATTGAGGCTGCAACTCATTATTCTCGTCATGCGGACAATCCTGTGCGATCAGCTTGTCGATAATCTGTTGCCACTGGATTTCCAGTTCTTCAGGAGTTTCCCGGTCGTTCCATCTGCTTTTCAAGACAGACTCAGGCATCACGAAAAGGATACGGTCGATGAAACCGTTACTCGAACGCTCGCCCTTGACCAGTTCGCCCAGAATCTTCTTTTGGATGGTACCGATAACAGAGATATAGGGACGTCTGATAAAAATGGAACTTTGCGTACTCTTGCGGTCGGAAATCGTAGGCTTGGCATTGAACACCGAAAGCCAGAATTGTTCTTCCGAACCGTTATTGTAGCGGTTGAAATTCTTGAACCAGGCCGACAGCTCGTCCGACCAAAGGCAGAGCCCTCTGGGATTCTGGGCATGTATCAGGCTCAATCCTTCGGGAGTGATATCCGAAACAAGAAAGCGTCTGCGCACGGGAGCCTGCGGAAATTCATCCAAACCGGCTTCCATGCGTTCCTTTTTGCTCATGGACATAGTACGTTCATACTCGGCATATGACTTCTGATACTCCTGATTCTGACAATAGTCATGTTCAATGAACGGCTGGAAAGCGAAACTCAGCGGATGACTCTTATTGGCTCCGGGGCGTCCAATCAGTGCCATGTACAGAATGGGACTTTCCAGCCAGTTGCGCTTCACCTGCACCAGATGGGAGTTACCAATCCCCACGGCAATGGCTGCAAGGATAGCCGCAGCAACATAATCCACGGGATAGCCCTGACAATCGTGCAAACTGCTGATGATACGCTGAATCCTGATAGGAAAAATTTCTATCGGGAACTCACCGCCGGACATTTTAGCTCCGATGCGCACAGCCTCGCCGATAATACCTTCTGCTGTTAATTTGGAGGTTTCCATATTCATGCAAATCAAAAGTTATAACCTCCCTTTGGTTTGCGCTTCGCTCCATGTACTATCTCCGCTGCCTGTTCCTGGAGTGACATTGCCTGCATCTGCTTGCGTCCGGACTCAATCCATTGCAGCAGCTCATCTTCATAGAAGTAGAGTTTCTTTCCTCGTTTGTAAGCCGGAATCAGTCCTTTACGCGCAAGCGTGTAAATGGTAGGTTTTGCCTTTCGTGTGATTTTACAGGCTTCGTCAATTTCAACAAGACGATGCTTGTCGGAAGAGGTTTGCGGTTGCAGTGCCGCCACCATTTGCCGGATTTGTTCCATCTGTTCTGTGAGATAACCTACCGCCTGCGGCAGCTTATCAAAAGTGATTTGTTCGTTTGCCATACGTACTCGTTTTTAATTGTTCGCTGGCAAAGGAAATTGGTGTTTTGATGGTGGAAAACATCACCGGAATATAACTGTGAGATAACTTTTGGATGTGATTAATGCTAATAAATGGTTGATAATTAGTAGTGAGATAAGACAATAAAAAACTGTCATTATGTCATGATATATACAATAAAGTGCAATATTTACATGATTTTGTCATATTCATGATAGTTGGCATATAATATGTAATCTATAATAGTAGAATATATTTAATGTATTTAATGATTAAAGCTGGGACAAGACCGATGGATACGTTTTATGCAAAGTACACAGATGTGTTCCACACGCAGAATTTGGCTGACGTGTGAAGTGATATTCCAATTCTCCAAACTTTAGATAATAATTTAACAAGGTTTATTATCCAGAAGAAACAGAGAAGAAGAACAATCTTAGGTTCTAATGCTGTGCAATCTGTCATAATTATAGATATTGATAGTCTGTACAAAGTTATGAATTTAATTCTACCAAAGAGTAGCGTTGTCTAATGCGCAAGCAAGAAGCAACATCAGGCATGTACCCATTAACAGGTATGCTACGACCAGCTTTAATCTTTTTTTATTATGCAGGCAGATTGGCTTAAATTTAAGAAATATCCTCATATTGGCAAACCGTTAACCAACTCAAAAGATAGAGTTTGGGTAGAGAACTATGTTACAAATCCTCATAATATCATTAGACATAAGTTCGTTCCATTACTGCATAGAGTGTTGACTCAAAGAAAATTCAGACCTAATGAATCTTCTGTAAAGAATTTAAGTGGAAAACGAAAACGCTTTGATAAAGGTCGAAAAGAACGACACATTTTTTATCCTTCACATCTTGATTCCATTATATTTAGTTATTATAATAGCATACTAACTCAAGCATACGAAAAATATCTGTCTGATAAAGATTACGCTTCTGTTGCTGTAGCTTATCGTAAGATTCCTAAAAATGACATGGATGAGGGTAACAAATGTAATATTGAGTTTGCCGCTGATGCCTTTCAATTCATTATAAACAATAAGCAACGTAAATTATCTGTAATTGTTGCCGATGTTACATCATTTTTTGACAATCTTAATCATAGATTGTTACATACACAATGGAAAAAAGTTTTAAATGTTGAAGATTTACCTGCTGATCATTATACAATTTATAAAAATCTTGTTGATTATAAATATGTTAATGAGAATGAACTCTTTAAACGTTTTAGACATAAATTAATTGTAGAACGTTATAAGCCCAATGATACTAGTTCTATAGAATTAAAACGAAAATCTGTTAATAAAATATACCATATGCGACAAGAAAAAGTTGTCGCATATTGCTATGCCGACGAGTTTTTTAGAGAAGCAACGGACCTGATTAGAGTTGATAAACCTTTTAACAAAACAATCAGAGAAAAACAAGGAAAACAAAATAAAAAAGGAATACCACAAGGAACTCCTATCAGTGCGACACTTGCTAATATATATATGCTTGATTTTGATGCTAAAGTTTATGAAGAAACATCAAATAGAAACGCATATTACCAAAGGTATAGTGATGATTTAATCATCGTATGTGACCAAAAAGATGAAATATTCTTTTACGATTTAATACGTGAAGAAATAGAGAAAAAAGCATATTTGGATATCCAAGAATCCAAAACGCATATATATCGTTATGAATTAGACCTTAACAACACCTTGATAGGAGGAATCGTAAAAGGTAGAATTGTACAAACAAATAAACAGTTAGAATATTTAGGTTTTGTATTTGATAGAGGTAAAGTCCGAGTAAAGTCTTCAGGATTTTCCAAATTTTATAGGAAAATGAAACGCTCTTTCAGAAGAGGTATTCACTTTGCTAAAAAAGCACATATACCATCTAATTCTTTATTTGAAGGACGATTGTATAAAAGATTTACACATGTAGGTGCGAAGCGAAGATTAAAATGGATTGCAGATAGTACTAGTCCGACAGGATACAAACGAACTACTATCTATGATTGGGGTAATTTTATTAGTTATTTAAATAAAGCAAATTCAGTTATGTTTAAAATCAATAAAGACAATAACATAGCTAAACAATATAGGAAAGTGTGGAATAAGTTTCATATATTAAAGAAACAAGCATATAAAGAGATAAAAAAATAGTTGTTTTTAATATTGTACTATTTTATCTAACTCGATATGACACTTCGATTCCGTATGTGACATTTTACGTTCAATCGTTGAGATCTCCAAGTCACGGAGGGTATGGGCAAAAACATTCTTGATGAATGTGGCTGTGTGAATGCGCTTTATACCAAAAGCCTTGCCAATGTTCCAACCAAAATGCATAATATCAATGCTTTTAAGTTGTGAATCCACCTTTACGGGCGTTATCTTTTGTAAGGTATCGCCTGTACTATATTCTGCAACGTATGTGCATAGACGGTTGAGATCTTCTTCACTCATATAGGCGACCATTGTTTGCTTCGTATAGTTGAGAACCTTTTCCAATTTGGTTTGAATAGCGCGATTCTTTTCTGCAATAGCATTGGTGCGCATGACTTCATATTCTGAAGGTTCAGAGATTGTTTCTTCAGCGGTAGGAGCAGGTTCAATGACATCTGGGGTAGCCTGATTTGAATCTTTGATTGTAGGGGCTTCCGGAACAGAAATGGTATCATTGTAATTTTTCATCGTTTGAAAAGCAGAGAAACGCAATAGAAAAGCTTCTATGCGTGGCAGCAGAAACTGATTGAAAGTTGTCTGTAAACTGGCATAGATCGCCATTAAGACAATTACTGTTGCAAAAAATGCAACACTACTACTGAAATCGTCAACACCCTTAGATAAAACATACTGACGAGCTAAAACGCCAACAACAAGAGTTCCTACCAATACAAGGGAATAGAGTGTTATATGTTCTATACTTTTCTGATTCATAGTGATATTTGCTAATTGTTTGTGCGCAAATATATGTCATTTCATAGATACCATGTTATAAATCCAAGAAAGTGGCAGCATTTGTCCTCGATATGGTACTTATTTCTATGCCATCTATGCCACAATAGAATAAAAAAGAAGAGTCCGACATGGGGTTAAAATCTAGTCAGACTTTTCTTCACTTACAAAACTCTATCCTGTTATACTCAATCTACGCAATATTTTTTCAACTCGTCATTGATGGTCTCTAATAAATGTCCTTTTCCTGAGCAATATCTTGTCAGACACACTCATCAGTTGGCCTTTTATGTTGGTTTTAAGTTGGGTAATAAGTTGTATTCTATTGACAGAAAGCTCCTGCTGATATCCCCCTTGTCCTCAGCTTACTATCTATATATGAACTCGATGAAGGGATTGTCTCTAATTATTAGCGACCGTCCACGTTTGCTGAGGTAACCATGAAATTTGGCAGTTCTTCTTTTTCATTGCAAATGAGGTGAAATTTGAATCAGAAAAAATAATCCATGGATCACTTCCTCCATTGGGCTATACCTTTGAACACCTTATGGATATCGATTCGTTGATTTTTTCATACCCGCAGAGGTGTACTATCTATGGAGGATATCCCTGCATGCTTTCCCATAAGCATCTTTTGGATAAACAAAGCCAAAGGGAAAGCCGTTTCCTTTTCCAACTTAACAACACGGTTATAGGAAACCACTTTTAGGAACATATGCCGAAGATGTTTGCAAACTTTATCCAAATAGAAATATTTAATGCCAACGATACCACGAATCATGGAAAATAATGAAAATCATCATTATTTATACCTTTAAAAGGGTGGATTTACGATGGTATTAGTGTTTGGTATGACATGGGAGAGTACATTTTTCAATTGTTGCAATTAAAAACTTGTAAAAATTATCTGTCATACAAAAAAAATTGTAACTTTGCTCTTGGCGATTATAGCGATTTTTGTTTGTATTTCAACACTATAAAGTTATAACATTTTCGCTAATTATTGAATCTACAAAAATAATTCGTCAAACTCACGTTGAGTTAGTAGGGTTAGCTAGTAGTATATGGATAGAAACTGCTCAACATATAGGAATACAACGTTTAACATACCGTCAAACCGTAAACTCTGGTTGACATTGGGGCAGTATGACGCACTAGTTGAGTACCAGGAGGTAGCCAGTAGATATTATCTTGGTTCTTTCGATATCCAAAAAGAGTCTTTTGATGCCTTTCTTAGTCGCACTTCTACTGCTACAGGAGTGAGGTTGAATAGCATAAGTCTTACGAACTTCAGGGAAAAACAATATCAGGGTTATCTTGTGTTTCCAAATGCAAGTTTTGATGATTTCATTACGGATTTCGTTGATGATGTGAGGTTCTTAATAGATCCTGCTTTTGCATTAAGCAACATAGATGGTTCAAAGTTAGATAAGCTTTGGGACGCGCTGTCGCAAAAAGGGGTTAGCCCTTCGATTGAGAAGTTTAAGAAAGACCTGTATGACTATTACAGGTTGTTACGTAATGACGTGGCACATTGCTTGAATAAAGACTACAAGAATGAATACAAAGCTCTCGATAAGACAGCTATTGCTAATTTCTACACGACTCTCAATGAACCAAAGAAAAAATCACAGTTGTCGTTTGACGACTTTATTCTATGCACAGCAAATATTAAAAATATTGCAGACCTTTTGACGATTAGCCTATTGCCTCACATTGATTGGAAGCAATTAGTGCTTAAAAACAAGGGCAAACTGATTCCACGATATGTGAGGTTCCTTCAGGAAGGTAGGACAAAAAGACTTCATACCTATGTGTTAAACCGTATAAAAAATCTTTATGGATATGCTCTTGATGAATTGATGATAAACAATATAATCGACTCATTAGAATAGTGGTAGTTCATCCCCCTTCAGGATAGGCACAAAATTGTGGCTATGCTGAAGGGGAAGGCAGAAGTTCGAATCTTCTATGAGTCACTTACAGCTCGATTAATGGAAAAACCTATAGTTAACGATACACTGGAACGTGAAGGTAATCAGGTAACGTCGCAGCAGGATATCTTCTCGTATTATCGGCGTCTGAGAAGTAATCTCTTCTCAGACACGGAGGTCGTATACGAGACTAAACTCACTCCTGAACTCTTTGATTTGAAATTACAACAGCTCTCGCAGGATAAGAAACAGTCTGAGTTTGAGAATTTTGTTTTAGCGTTGGCCGTTCGACTGGTAACGCCCAACATAAAACCGCAGACTGGTCCCGATGGCGGAGGCGATGGTAAGGTGGATGGTGAGACATATCCTGTTGACAAGGCAATATCTGACAAATGGTGGGTGTCTGAAGGTAGTATAAATGGGCGATAGCCATCAGTGTAAAGGAGAACTGGAAGAGTAAGATAGAGGGTGATGTCAAGAAGGCTGTAGAGACTGGCCGTGGCTATACGAAGGTCATATTCTTCTCTATGCAGAAAAGCGTTGTAACTCGTTAATTTTCTGTTAGTTACGACGTTAACCGATGCCACAAAAAGGCACGCTGTAAAGAGGCGGCAAAACCTTGTTTGACGCTTCATTTCTGAGGTCCGATATTCTCGGAAAAATGTAAAACTCGGGTTTGGAGTCCGAATTTTGGAGGTTCATTTCCCGCTCCGAACCGGGGATTCATCCGGGAAGAACAAGATCTTTTTTAAGCCTTGTTTTGGTGCTTTTTCAGAACCTCCTCTCTGGATTCAAAGTGCTGTTTGCCCGACAAGGCTCGCTCCTCAGCTTTGCGCTGTCGGATGCGTCCGACCCAATCCGGTGCAATTTCAATCGAGACAATCCATACAACCTGCATGGAGCAGTACAGCAGAATTTGCATGGGAAACGAAAACTGCGTTTCGGCGGGAAACAGCCAGTTGTACGTTGCCAAAGGGACGAATGCATTGACGATTAACATCAAGGCTTCCGTTTCTCGTTGCCGGTGTGTATATCCGAGGTGTTTCCAGGCGATCAGAATGAAAAGCACGTTGACCCCGAGCAATGTCCAAACGATTGGCCACGGTTTGATAACCGCTGTTTCCGGGTGCGAGTTCATGATGAACCAAGCCGGAATAACAGGGACCAGTCCGTTTATCAGCAGCGTGAAAACCTTGAAAGCCATCGTGAAACCTATTTGCTCTTGAATCCAAAGTTAGGAAAATATTTCGAATTCTCGCTTTGTTTATGAAAATTGATGCCAATTTTTCTGATTGGCAAATTGTTTGTCGTTCATCTATCACCCCGACGGAGGCGATCGGTAAAGTACAGGTACAGGTAACACTGAAAAAGAATGTCTAACTTAAAACC
>OLSF01003307.1_pt1 | contig 10990 bp, 6 predicted proteins | sample 1672301 | NCBI WGS metagenome assembly OLSF01 (sample SAMEA3136669, study PRJEB25190) | human gut metagenome | biome: human gut; feature: human-associated habitat; material: faeces | place: Austria | collected 2013
TTACCGTACCGCTCTCAGTCATGACCACAATATCACCGTATCGGGTTACTACGCCGGTCTGGCCGAGCCCGTACACCGGATCATAGTGACTACGATCGTGGACAAGGGCGCAGTCGAAACCGTCTATTGGACCGAAGATTTCGAGTGGCTCGAACCCTGGGCTATCGCAGGCGACAATAAGGGCAAACAGGCCGGTCAAACGGTGGAGAAAGACGACCTCGATGCCTACTGTCCGCAGCTTCCGACCTCGATGGTTGACGGAGTATCGACTTTGCAGGCGCTCGAAGCCAAAGGGTACGAGTTCCTGCGCGTATGGGATCCAAGCAAGGACGAAGACGAATGTATCTATCTTCAGAAGAACTATCTCAAATTCGGCAAAACCGCTTATCAGGCCGGTATCGTTTTGTCGAATATCGAAGGCGTTCCAGAAGGGGAAAAGACAACCTTCTCGTTCGACTGGTGTCCGATGCGACAAGGTAGCGGCAAGATCGATCCGGTCAATCTGATCGTTATCGTGCAGAACGGCAGCGACCAACAGCAATTCGAAATTCCCACCCACGGCTGGGAAAGCGGTCATAAGCTCGAATGGATCAAGGCTGAGATCGATCTGGCGGGCATCACGATCGACAAGAATACGAAAATCACCATCAAGCAAACGCAATGGCCTGCTAAAACAGCGAATCGCTGGTTCCTGGACAACATCAAGATCACCAAGGCCGAATAAACTCCGGTCAACTCTCTCTTCACGGCAGACGGCCGTCGACCTGCACGAGCAGCGTCGGCGGCCGCTGCTTTTCCGTTTTTCCCGCACTCCGAGAGGTGCCGGAGAAGCTCCTTCGCAATTTTATCTCCGGAAATATTTTTCTATCACTAAAAAACTTTCTATCTTTGAATAGCGAGTCGTATCAAGGCCGAGCGAAAAAACACAGGACTTCATGAAATTCACCTTTGGTAGACAGCAAAGCGACAGCTCCCTGATCTCCGCAGTCAAAAAGGGCGACAAGGGAGCCTACGAGCAACTCTTCGTACGCTACTACCCCACATTGTTGCGTTTCATACACGGTATGCTCAAAGATAACCACATGGCCGAGGATATCGCCCAGAATATCTTCATGAAACTTTGGATTCACCGCGAAAAGCTCGACAGTACGCAATCGCTCAAAAACTACCTATTCGTATTGGCCAAACATGAAATATTCAACATTTTCAAGGCCAAGCGTACGACCATGCTCTCCCTGCTGCCCCAGCTCAACGACCGCGATATCGAAGATCGAGGCTATTCGATCGAAGAGCAATACAACTATGCCGAACTGAACGAGCTGCTCATCCAGAACATCTCAAAAATGCCGCCCCAACGGCAATTGATCTTCCGCATGAGCCGCTGCGAACATCTCTCTAACCGCGAGATCGCCGAACGGCTGGGTCTCTCGGTGCGCAGCGTCGACAAACACATCGAACTGGCTCTGAAAGATCTTCACAACTCCATCTGCTGATTCTCCCCCTCCTTCCTTCGTTTTTTCATTTTTTTTCGCCATTCCGATTACGCAATCGGGAGCGTTCGGTTGTTCTTATTATAGCAGGACGTCCGGAAGAGGCACGCGTCCGGCGAATAACAAGGGAAAAGGGTCATGACCAAACTAAACGAATATTTCGAAAACAAACTCTCCGCACAAGAACAGCTCGAAGTGCAAATGTGGCTCGCCGAGAACGGATACAATCCGGATACCGAAGCACAACTGGAAGAGCTTTTCGACAAGCTGCACGTCGACGACGAAGCGGCAGCCAAAGCCGCCTTCCAACAGGTCGCCAGCCGGCTCGGCATTACCGCAGAAGCACGAAACACGACTGCCTGCCGCTCGCGTATCGCCGCATGGAGCCAACGAATCGCTGCAATCCTCATCGTTCCGCTCTTGTGCGCAGTCTGCCTGCTCTACGCCACCCGTCAGCCGGAAGTAGAGTGGTTCGAGAAGCAGGTACCCTACGGAGAAATCGCCTCTCTGACCCTTCCCGACGGCACGCACTTGCACCTCAACTCCGGCAGCCGCATTACCTATCCGTCGGCCTTTACCGGCAAGGAGCGTCGCATCTTCGTCGATGGCGAGATATTCGCCGATGTGGCGAAAGATCCCCACAAACCCTTCATCATTCGTTCGGGCGACGTCGGCATTCGCGTTCTGGGCACCAAATTCAACTTCAAGTCCTATACGAACACCGACTGCATCGAGCTGTTGCTGGTCGACGGGGCGGTCCAGTTCGACATCGACACCGATACCCGCAAACAGCAATTGCGGATGGAGCCGGGCGATCTCGTACTCTACGACCGCGTCTCGAACGACATCAACCTCTCGACGTTCCAACCCGAACATTTCAAATCGTTCGCGGACAACAGGGCCATCCACTTCTTCAATCTGCGTATGCATGACATCGCGTTAGACCTCGAACGACTGTTCGGCACCCGCATCGTCATTCTCGACGAGGCGCTCGCTCAGACACGTTATTTCGCCTATTTCACCAATAACGAAACGCTGGATCAAATTCTCTCGGCGATCAATTCCGACCGCAAGATGAAGATTTCCCGTCGCGACGGAGTCGTCTACCTTTCGTTGAAATGACAAACCCGAATCCTGCCGACAACCCAAACCGAACGCCTATGAAAAACTGACTATCACTACCTTCCGCTTTTTCCTGATCCTTTTCCGTTATTCGTCCGGATGCCGCCGACCCCGGCATCCCTGCCTTAAATTTGAACCTTAAACCAGCCTAATCATGGGAAAAGACTGCAATCGTCGAGGATTTCGCTCCACGAATTTCCTCTATGTAGTTATTCTCTGTTTGTTGCTCAGCCCTGCCACGGGTTTTGCTCAAACAAAGAGAATCAATCTCGAATTGAAGAACGTAACCGTTCAGGAGGCCGTGACCTCGCTGAACCGTACCGAAAACTACTCCATTCTCGTCAGTTCGGACGAGGTAGATCTGAACAAACGCATATCCGTTTCGGCCCAAAACGCCACCATCCGCGAAATTCTCGATCAGGTATTCGCGGGGCAGGAAGTCAATTGCACGATCAACGGAAACCGCATCATCGTCACCAAGCGGCAATCCGCGCCCATGGCCGAAACGCCGACCGCCCCGGACGACTCCGTATACGGCCGAGTGACCGACACCAAAGGACAGCCGATTATCGCTGCGACGGTCACGATCGAAGGATCCCAAAAAGGCACACTGACCGGAGCCGACGGGACTTTCGAATTGACGGAGGTGACCTTTCCCGCCCAACTCAACATCTCCTATCTGGGTTACATCACACAAACCGCAACAATCGAGCAAGGGGGGGGGAATCTTCCGCTCAACATCGTCCTGAAAGAGTCTGACAACCTGATGGACGAAGTCGTAGTCGTCGGCTACGGTACACAGCGCAGAGCCAACCTGTCCGGAGCCGTGGCGACTATCAGCGGCAAAGACCTCAATGCCCGTCCGGTCGTCTCGGCAGCCAATGCGCTGCAAGGCGCCGACCCTTCCGTGAACATCACCTTCGGAACCGGATCGCCCGAATCCTCCTATTCGATCAATATCCGCGGTTCGATTTCCCTCAATAGCGGTTCGCCGCTCGTACTGGCCGACGGCGTGGAGGTGAGTCTCAGTCAGATCAACCCCAACGACATCGAATCCGTATCCGTGCTCAAAGACGCCTCGTCATGCGCCATCTACGGCGCCAAGGCTTCGGCCGGCGTGATCCTCGTCACCACCAAGAAGGGTGCGGCGGGCAAGGCCACGGTGAGCTACTCCAACAACATCGGCTGGACGCAGCCCACGACGCCCACCGACTTCATCACCAACGGCTACGACTACGCCACGATCGTCAACGACCTCTACTTCTCGCGTTACGCCTACAACGCCTTCAACTACACCGACGCCGACTGGGCGGCGCTCGAAGCGCGTCGCTATGACACCACCGAACACCCCGACCGGCCGTGGGTCGTGATCGGCGACGACGGCAAGTACCACTACTACGGCAACTTCGACTGGTACCACAGCATCTACAACACCAACCGCTTCCATCAGGAGCACAACCTCTCGCTCTCGGGCGGCGGCAAGGACGTCAACTACTACGTCAGCGGCCGCTACTACCAGCAGGACGGCGTGCTGGGCGGCAACATGATCCGGAACAAGGAGAACTACAAGAACTACTCGTTCCGCGCCAAGTTCGACGCACAGCTCTTCAAATGGGCCAAGTGGTCGACCAACGCCTCGCTCAACGCCGTGAACCAGAAGTATCCGGGGCCGCTCAACGAGGCGCAGACCATCGCCGCGCTCGAAGAGAACGTCGCACCGATGTTCGTTCCCTACAACCCCGACGGTTCGATCGTGATGTATCCCGCCGACCTGCGCAACGTGGCGCTGGGCAAGGGACGCACGGCGGCGCTGGCCGACCCCACGAACAAGCACACGATCGAGAACCTCTCGCTGACGCTCTCGAACAGCCTGCAACTCAAACTCCACAAGGATCTGACCTTCGACGCCAGCTACAACATCAACAACTACCGCCGCCTCTACAAGGATCGCACGGCGGCGAACATCTACTCCGACGCCGTGGGCGTGACCAAGACCACGACCCACTACCAGAAGGACACCTACCGCGAACGCCCCTACGAGTACACCTACCACAACGTCGACGCCTACTTCACCTACGAACACAGCTGGAACAAGGAGCACAACTTCAAGGCGGTCGCGGGTATGAACTACGAAAAATACCGACTCGTGGACAACATCGTCGAGCAGTTCGGACTGGGCAGCGACCAGATCGATTCGTTCAACTCGGTCAACGACGACACCTACTGGCTCGTACAGCAGGATATCTCGGCCTACAAGACGCTCGGTTTCTTCGCCCGCATCAACTACGACTACAAGGGCAAGTATCTCTTCGAAGCCTCGATGCGCGCCGACGGCACGTCGCGCTTCGCCAAAAAGGATCGCTGGGGCTACTTCCCCTCGGTGTCGGCCGGCTGGCGCTTCACCGAAGAGCGGTTCATGGAGGGCGTCCGCCACTGGTGGGACAACGGTAAGATCCGCCTGTCATACGGTGCGCTGGGCAACCAGCAGGTGAGCAACTACCTCTACCTGCAAACGATCGGCACCGGCACGCTCAACTACCTCTTCGACGACAGCGGCAAAGCCAGCTATGCATCGGTATCCGATCCCATGTCGTCGAACCTCACGTGGGAGACGGTCTATACCTACAACCTCGGCCTCGACCTGAGCTTCCTGCAAAACCGCCTTTCGTTCACGGGCGATTTCTTCATCCGCGACACGAAGGACATGCTCACGCAGTCGCTGACGCTGCCTTCGGTCTACGGCGCGGCGACGCCGACCGAGAACTGCGCCGACCTGCGCACCAAAGGGTGGGAGCTCTCGATCACGTGGCGCGACCAGTTCAAGCTGGGCGGCAAACCCTTCAACTACAGCCTCCGGGCCATGCTCTGGGACAGCCGCAGCTGGATTACGGACTACTACAACGAGACCGGCGACCTGACCACCTACTACAAGGGCATGGAGATCGGCGAGATCTGGGGCTTCCGCACCGCGGGCATCTACGCCAGCAACGCCGAGGCGCTCAACGGCCCGGCCTACAACTTCTTCAAGAACGGCGAGATGTTCCGCGCCTACGCCGGTGACCTGCGGTTCGTCGACGTGGACGGCGACGGCATCATGACCAAAGGCAACCGCACGCTGTCGAACCACGGCGACATGGAGATCATCGGCAACCAGTCGCCCCGCTACCAGTACAGCATCAACATGTCGCTGAACTGGAACGGCATCGGCCTTTCGATGCTCTGGCAGGGCGTGGGCAAGCGCGACTGGTATCCGTGGACCGAATCGGGCTTCTTCTGGGGCAAGTGGAACCGCGCCTACAACTCGCTGATGAAGACGCAGACGGGTGACAGGGTAGTGAAGATCGACAAGAGCACCGACAACTGGCGCGTGACGAACATGGACAAGAATCCCTACTGGACGCGCATGGTGTCGCTCGCCGCCAACCGCAACGACGGTCCGCTGACGTGGGAGAACGACCACTACCTGCAGGACGCCTCGTACATCCGTCTGAAAAACATCACGGTCGATTACACCTTCCCCAAGCACATCTGCAAGAAACTGCGCATCGAGGGGCTGAAGATCTACGTGTCGGGCGAAAACCTCTTCACGCACTCGCCGATGTTCAAGTATACGGACATGTTCGACCCCGAAGTAATCACCAGCGGCGACTCCGACTTCGCAAGCACCCAGAAATCGGGACTCGGCGGCACGGGTAACGGCTACTCCTATCCGATGCTCAAGACCGTGACGCTGGGCGTAAACGTAACATTTTAACCGACTGCAACCATGAAAAAAATCCTATTATACACGCTGATGACCGTGGCGGCCGCAGGAATGACCGCCTGCGAGGACTTCCTGACGCGCGACACCTACGACCAGATCGGCAGCGACGAATTCTGGAAATCGGAGACCGATCTGGAGCTATACGCCAACGGATTCATCCAGAAGATGATCCCCGGCGACGGAACCATCACGCGCGGCGACATCGACGCCGACTACTGCGCCGTGGACATCGCCACCGACCTGCTGCGTCCCGACGGCAACGTCTCGCCCGACAATCAGGGCGGCTGGACCGAAAGCAGCTGGACCAACCTGCGCCGCGTAAACTACATGCTCGACAACATGCACCGCTGCCGGGGCCGCGTAAGCGACGAGGTCTACAACCATTACGAAGGCGTGGCCCGCTTCTGGCGCGCATGGTTCTACTACGACAAGGTGCGGACCTTCGGCGCCGTGCCTTGGTACGACTTCACGATCTCGGCCAGCGACAAGGAGGCCCTGACCAAACCCCGCGACAGCCGCGAATACGTCATGGACAAAGTGCTCGAAGACCTCACCTTCGCCAGCACCTACTGCCTTGCCGACGCCAAGTACACGAAAGGCTCGGCCCTGATCAACAAGTGGGTGGCGCTGGCCTTCAAGTCGCGCGTATGTCTCTACGAAGGCACCTTCCGCAAGTACCATTCGCGCGAGCCGTCGTCCGACAAGCCGTGGCAGAACGACGTCTACAACGCCGATAACAAGTTCCTGCGCGAAGCCGCCGCGGCAGCCAAGGAGATCATGGACAAAGGTCCCTTCTCGCTCGTGACGGGCGACGTGAAGACCGCCTACCGCTCGCTGTTCACCAGCGCCGGGCTGCTGACGCAGGAGGTGATCTTCGGCCGCGAATACAGCAAGGAGCTTTCGGCCTTCCACGAAACCAGCTGGTATTACTATTCGCCGACCTACGGCACCAAGATCGCCATGACCAAGAAGTTCATGAACACCTACCTCACGACCAAGGGCACGCCCTTCACCGACATCGACGGCTACAAGACCGTCGACTTCATCCACGAATTCGACGGCCGCGACGCCCGCATGGCGCAGACGGTCATCAGCCCCTCGTACCAGATGAAGATCAGCGGCCGCACGGTGCCCTATTCGCCCAACTGGAAGGTGACCCGCACGGGCTACCATCCGATCAAGTGGTCGATCGACGACGATGCCGACAACGTGCTTTCGAAGGCGGCCAGCTGGAACTCGCTGCCGATCATCCGTTACGCCGAGGTGCTGCTCAACTATGCCGAAGCCAAGGCCGAGCTGGGCGAAATGGACGCCGCCGTCTGGGATCAGACCATCGCGCCGCTGCGCAGCCGCGCCGGCGTGACGTCGGTCATCCCCGCCAAGGCCGATCCCTACATGGAGGCTTATTTCCTCAATACGGTAACCGACAAATGGATTCTCGAAGTGCGCCGCGAACGGGGCATCGAACTTTGTCTCGAAATGGGTCTCCGCTGGGACGACGACATGCGCTGGCACATGGGCGACCTGCTGACGAGCGACAACAACCCGTGGACGGGCATCTACATCGGCAGCACGAGCTATACCTACGACTACACGGGTCTCAGCACCGACGACAACGGCGATCCCGTGCCCGACTTCTACATCCGTCCGGGCGAGGACACCGAACATTCGATCGCCATTTCGAATACGGGCGCCAACCAGACCTTCTCGCTCAACGGCGAGGGCAACATCGTCTGGGAATACCGGCGCGTATGGAGCGAGAAGAAGTACCTGCGTCCGATTCCGCTGACGGCGATCACGCGCAACCCCAATCTCGAACAGAACGCGCTCTGGAAGTAAGAGGACAATAAAAACGACAAGATATGAAGACAAGAATCATGTTATTCTGCTGCATGGCGGCCGCGCTTCTGCTGGCGTGCAGCAACGACAAATCGGACGGCGAGGGCCGCGAACCCGGCGTCGAGACCGAGCTTAACGGCACGCAGCTCGGCGAGGGCACGACCCTCTACGGACTGGTGACCGACACGTCGGGCAACCCCGTGCAGGGCGTGGTGGTGTCGGACGGCTACAACTGCGTGGAGACCGACGCCAACGGCGTCTATCAGATGATCCGCTACAAGAAGGCGCGCTTCGTCTGGTACAGCACGCCGGCAGGGTACGAAATCAACACCTCGGCGGACAACTATCCGCTGTACTATGCCGAAATCGTCCACAAGAACATCGCCGACCGCCACGACTTCGTGCTCAAGCCGCTGGCGGCTCCCGAAACCGACTTCACGCTGCTCTGCATCGCCGACCCGCAGTGCGCCAGCACGGCCGACATCAGCCGTTACGTCAACGAGACCATTCCCGACATCGAGGCGACGGTCGAAACGTTCAAGGCCAAAGGGCGCGCCGTGTACGGCATCACGCTCGGCGACATCGTCTTCGACACGCCCGACTTGTGGAGCAACATGAAGGAGGCGATGGCCAACCGCAACCTGACGATCTTCCAGACCATCGGCAACCACGACCACCTGAAGACCGAGACTTCGGACGACAAGGCCGCCGCCAACTTCGAATCGCAGTTCGGACCGCGCAACTACTCGTTCAACCGCGGCAATGCCCACATCGTCTCGATGGACAACGTCTTCTACGTCGGCGGCAGCACCCCGTCGAGCAACTACAAGGGCGGCATCACCGACCAGCAGCTCGAATGGCTCCGTCAGGACCTGTCGCACGTGGCGAAGGACAAGCTGGTGATCTTCTGCGCCCACATGCCCTTCCGCGGCGGCACGAGCGAAACGGACGAAAGCCACATGAATCACGCCGGGGTGCTCGACCTGCTCTCGGAGTTCGCCGAAGCGCACATCATGATCGGGCACACGCACTACCAGCAGAAGTACATCCACACCCGCAACGGCAAGAAGATCTTCGAACACATCCACGGAGCGGCCTGCGGCGCGTGGTGGACCTCAACCCTCTGCGCCGACGGCACGCCGAACGGATACGGCGTGTACGAGATTTCGGGCAGCACCGTTCCCAACCAGTATTACAAAGCGACCAACAAGGCCGCCGACCACCAGATCCGCGCCTACTCGGCCAAGCAGGTGTTCGGCACCTCCGGCAGCACGACGTTCGGCTTCGCCGCCAACGCCTCGGCTATGAACGACGCGAAGTGCATCGTGGCCAACGTCTGGAATTCGGACACGGGCGGCGACTGGAAAGTGTCGCTCTGGCAGAACGGCGCGAAGGTGGGGGATATGGCCCGCATTTCGACCTGCGACTACTGGGCCTACGCCTACCACGTGCTCTACTTCAGCAAGAGCGTGGGCAGCACGTGGGGCAAGAAGCTCGACCACTTCTATTACGGCAGGCTGACCTCCGGGACGCCCGAAACGGCCGATTTCGAGATCGTCGTCGAGGACGGCATGGGCAACACCTACCGCACGTCGAAACTTCAGACCGACTTCATCGGATTCTGATTCCGGCCTGCAAAAAGCGATGCCGCGCTCCTTCCGGGGCGCGGCATTCCTTTCATGCGGAAATCCGTCAGCGGAGTCCCAGCTTGTCCATCATCCTGAGGGGATAGTTCGTGATGCCGTAGACATCGCTGCGGATGCCCTGATACCACTGCATCTGCTCGTCGGTGTCGATCTGCCACAGGCTCAGCCGCACCTTGTTTTCGGGAAAGCTCTTGGCCCGCTTGGTATCCAGCCCGAAATCGGCGAGCTTCATGTTGGCCCACGGAATGTCTCTGGCGATGAAGTCGCCCGGTTCGTAGGCCGCCGCTCCGTACGACACGGGCCACGCCGAGCGGACCGCGGGAATCACCTTGTCGCGTATGGCAAGACGGCCGACGATGAATCCCACGAAATTCTTGGCCCTCTTCTCGTGGACGATTTGCGCGGCGGCGATGCCGGTCCGGCTCGCTTCCGCATTGCCGCCCGCCTCGTCGCCGAGCGTCTTGACGTCGATCCACAACTGCGTGCAGCCGCCTTCGAGCACCACGTCGATGAACTCCTCCAGCAGCGGCAGTTTCTCGCCGTTGGCCAGCGTGCCCTTGGCGCACAGCTCGGCATAGGTGGCGTCCTTGAAGCAGGTGTTGCCGAGGTAGTAATCGTCGTGGTAGACGACCACTTTGCCGTCCTTGGTCAGGTGGATGTCGCACTCCGAGGCGAAGAGCTTCATCTCGACGGCCTTTTTCAGCCCGGCGACGGAGTTCTGCGGAAATCCGGTCTCGGCATAACAGCCGCGGTGCGCCACGACCTTGTTGTCAACGGGTTCGGGTTCGGGATAGACCGCCGGTTCGCCCGTCTGCTCCCACCACCAGTCGGGCAGCGGTTCGTAATCGTCGTCGGAGCATGCCGCCAGCCATACGCAGGCCGCACAGCACGCCATCAGCAGATATTTCAGCTTTTTCATCGTTCTTGTCGGTTTTGGACCGGGGAGCGCCCTTTGGCGGGCCGCCCCCCCCGGTCGGTTGATTACTTCTTGACTTTGTAGTTTTTCACGCAGCGGATGCCAACGGCCGGGTTGCCGGCGTCGAGGTTGTCGTTGAACCAATAGTTGCTCGTCGCCTTGACGTTGTTCAGACGCCACGTCTTCTTGGCCGAGGAGCCGATCAGCGGCACCC
>OLSF01003311.1_pt1 | contig 10981 bp, 5 predicted proteins | sample 1672301 | NCBI WGS metagenome assembly OLSF01 (sample SAMEA3136669, study PRJEB25190) | human gut metagenome | biome: human gut; feature: human-associated habitat; material: faeces | place: Austria | collected 2013
AGAAGTGACTGTGGACGGCGAAAAAGTGAAGCTGACACCGATTGAATACAATATATTACTGTTACTCGTTAAAAATCAGGGAAAGGTGTTCTCTATCAATCAGATTTACGAAAATATCTGGAATGAAGAAGCAATCGGAGCGGACAATACCGTTGCCGTACATATCCGCCATATCCGGGAGAAAATCGAAATCAATCCGAAAGAGCCACGTTACCTGAAGGTAGTATGGGGTGTCGGATATAAGGTAGAGAAGATCGGTTAGGAGGTCTTATGAATAACAAATGGTATCAGAGCGCACCATGTAAAGGAATCCTGATCGTACTGGAGCATATTTTAGCGGTGGTGATGATCACATGTCTGGTTCTTACATTCAGTTATCCGGGCGATAATCTGGCAGGAATCCTGCTTGAAAAGCCACATAAGAAGTATGAACAGTCAAAAGGGTTTACCGACAAGCTGATGAGTGCTGCAAATGATATTACGGCTGCGGAAGGATACGACAGCAATTTTGAAACAGAAGGAAAATATGATGAAAACAGAATTGTAGATCTGAAAGAATATGATTCAGATCGTAAGATTTCAAATGAAAATGTAAATGGGCTTGCATACCGTCTTGGTGATCTTGTGAATTACTGGGAAAACGATCAGGAGATGTACTACGCAGATGGAACCAAGATGGCAGATGGAGACAATGATGATGAGATCATCGTCTGCCAGAAGGATGACGGAACCCATCACTATTACTATGAAAAAGAATTTCGTCTGGAATTTAAAAACGGAAACCTTCAGTTTGGTAATATGGATGAGGCAAAAGATGAATATTCACTGGAAAGCACCGGAGAAGTGATCGATTCTCTGATCAATGACTGGATCGAGAGCTCCGCAAGTATTTACCGCAATATTCTGGACAGTGAAAATCGCCAGGTCTACACAAAGTGCTGGCGGTATGACGGAGAAAAAGTTTCCGAAAACTGTGCACCGGTGGGCGCGAAGAATCTTCTGGAAGTTGTGAACAAGGATTCCAGATGGAACGGCAAGTTAAGTGATGCGATGTCCCTGCTTGGAAATACTGTGGACAGTGTACGGAATGAATTTTTGACGTGGCAGTATGTAACGGAAGAATATAAAGAAGGTAATACCAATCTTGCATATATGATTGTAGATCTGGACAATAAAAAAGTTTATACCAACCGTCTTGCATATCAGAGATTTGATGAATGGGAAAAGAATCTGGAAAGTATGAAAAAGCTGGGAGTATATGCGGTTGCCACACCAAAGCTTACTGAGTACCAGAGTGATATTGATATGGACGGATCACAGTGGAAATCACTGATTGGTGGCAATATGTGGATGGATAATTACGAATGCGTGTTCGCGGTAGATACATCCTATCCAATCCAGGATGACTTTTATCAGGAGAGCAAGATTTATCAGGAGTATGCACCGCAGGTAAGATTTACTTTCTGGATTGCGATTGCAACCGGATTTGCAATGCTTGTAATTCTGGCATGGCTGACAATTGTTGCAGGCAGATCAAACCGGGAAGAAGGCATTGTGTTAAATCGGGTCGATAAAATGAAGACAGAAATCTTTATTCTTTTGTCGGTTGCAGTTATGGTGATATGTATTTATGGGGAAATCAGTTTAAGTTACAGTCTGCTGAACGGAGTCTGGTTTAGCGGAGATGGTTTCAATGGCACATCGGTACTGATTTTTGCAGGGATTGTTGCGGTAAGCGTTTGCATGACAGGACTTACTTTCTGGCTTGGAATGGTAAGAAGGATCAAGGCAAAGACCTTGTGGAAGAACAGTATTTTATGTCTGATCATCAAATGCGTCCGGATTGGGATCCGGCATCTGGGGGAGGTCTGGAAAGCTGCGATTTTGTTTGGAGTACTGGTTGTAGTTCACTGGATCGCGATCGCCATGTGGGAGCCGGGAATCTGGCTGTTCGTAATGCTTGCGGCAGAGGCGGGGGCATTTTTCTGCCTGATGCGCAGAGCCATCGGAAGAGCGCGGATCATCAAAGGGGTAAAAGCAATCGCAGACGGTCAGGTTGATTATCAGATTCCGTTAAATGGACTCAAAGGCGGACAGCTTGAAGCAGCAGTCAGCATCAATAAGATCGGAGATGGACTGAACCGGGCGGTAGAAGAGAGCGTAAAAAATGAACGCCTCAAAACGGATCTGATCACAAATGTATCCCATGATATCAACGCCGCTTACATCAATCATTAATTATGTGGACCTTTTAAAGAGAGAGGATTTTGAGGATCCGAAGATCCGGAATTATCTTCAGGTTCTGGAAGAAAAAGCATATCGTCTGAAGACACTTACCGAGGATGTGCTAGAATCTTCAAAGGTAAGCAGCGGAAATATCAGTCTGGAAATGATGAACCTTAATCTGGTTGAGCTGGTCAACCAGACCTGTGCAGAGTTTGAAGAAAAATTTGAGGCAAGGAATCTGAAAATGATCATGAATCTTCCGACCGAACCGGCAACAATCTACGCAGACGGCAGACGAATGTGGAGAGTTCTTGCAAATGTATTTAACAATGCGGCAAAATATGCAATGGAGGGAAGCCGTGTATACGTGGATCTGGTTCAGACAGGTGAGGAAGTACAGCTTACGATCAAGAATGTATCAGAGCAGCCGCTGAATATTTCGGCAGATGAGCTGACAGAAAGATTTATCCGCGGAGATGTATCCAGAAGCACGGAAGGAAGCGGGCTTGGTCTTTCGATTGCACAGAATCTGACAAAGCTTCAAGGGGGAAAATTCGAGTTATATCTCGACGGAGATCTGTTCAAGGTACTGATCCGTTTCCCGGTTCCAAAAGAAACGGAAGATGTCTATCAGGAAGTCGAACAGTAACAGGTAAATATGGGGCGTAAGGGAAATTTCCCTTGCGCTCTATTTTATTTCGCTTTACAATAAAAACTGGATTCGTACATATAACCTAAAATGTAAGGGGAAATTAAAATGGAATCATTGAATAATATCTTAAAAAAGAGTTTAAATAAAGAATTTTTATCAGCAATAATCAGCAATCCACGTGAAAAAGGCGGAATTGTAAAGATTAAGATCCGCCCTGTGGAGCATAAAGACAATATTTTGTACCAGTGCGAAGAACACCGGAACAATCAGGTATTTCACCACAATCTGAATGAAGAAGAAGCAGCAGGATATATTGAAAATGCCATGCAAGAATTCAAACAGATGCAGATGGAGACCAGAAAATTCTGCTATCAGGTTCTGGTCAGTAAAAAAGGGAAAATGACGATTCAGAGACGGCTTCAGACCGGGAGGTTCAAAGAGATTGATCTGTCACACAACCGGAAGAAGCATTATATCCTGGAGGAAGGAAAAGCAGTTCCATTTTTACAGGATCTGGGAGTTATGACAAAAGAAGGGGAAATCGTGCGGACAAAGTTTGATAAGTTCCGCCAGATCAACCGTTTCCTGGAGTTTATTGAGGATATTCTTCCGGCATTGTCCAGGGAGCGGGAGGTCACGATCCTGGATTTTGGATGTGGCAAATCATATCTGACATTTGCCATGTATTATTATCTGAAGGAACTCAAAAAATATGACGTTCATATCATTGGGTTGGACCTGAAGGAAGATGTGATCCGGAAATGCAATGGACTGGCAGAAAAATACGGATATGAGAAACTGCATTTTCTGTGTGGTGATATTGCGGAATATGAAGGTGTGCAGAAAGTAGATATGGTGGTAACGCTCCATGCATGTGACAAAGCAACCGATTATGCACTTGCCAAAGCGGTTGAGTGGGATGCGCAGGTGATACTGTCTGTTCCATGCTGTCAGCATGAACTGAATGACCAGATTCAGAATAAACTGCTTTCTCCGGTGCTGAAATATGGACTTCTGAAAGAAAGAATGTCTGCACTTCTTACAGACGGAATCCGTGCAGAACTTCTGGAATCGAAGGGATACAGTACGCAGATTCTGGAATTTATTGATATGGAACATACACCGAAGAATCTTCTGATCCGGGCAGTAAAGACAGGCAGATCCCGTTCGGGTGAAGCTTTGAAAGAGATGACGGATGCCATTCATGGCCATCTGACTCTGGAAAAACTTCTCTATCCGGATGGATTTGATGCGAAGGAGGGAGTATGAGAACCATAACAAGATTTTTGAGAAGGTTTTTAATACTTCTGATCGTGTTTGTAATGGGAGTAGCGGGAACTGCTTTTCTCATGAATAATGAGACGACGGATGATCGTTCCGATATGAATAATCCGACGTTGCCGGAAGTAATGGTGGATTTTAACGGTACGCTGGCAAACAGAATGTATGGATATCGCCAGCCGATGGAAGCAGATTTTGTCCGCGACAGTGTAACACCGCTGGATACAACGAAGAAACTTACGATCGCTGTTAATCCTTATGAGGAAAAAATCAAAAGTCTGTCCTATGAAGTGCGTACTTCGGATGGAACCAAGATCGTTGAGAATCGTAAGGTCAAGAGCCTTGACAGCTCAGGATCTGACGGATATCTGCGTGCACAGATCGAGATCAGTTCCGGTCTTTTGATGAATCAGGAGTATTCCCTTCAGATCTCACTGGATACCAGTGACGGAGAAGCGTATTATTACACAAGAGTAGTTTCCAGGTCTTCGACGAATACGGAGGATTATGTGAAGTTTGCTTCCAGCTTTGCACAGATGTGCATGGATAAAAACTCTGCAGACGGACTCGCGGCCTATTTGGAATCTACAGAATCTTCTTCAACAAATTTTACGGCTGTGACGATACAGTCACCACTTTCTACGATCAGCTGGGGAAATTTAAGCCCGCAGATATCCAAGAAAGGCATCCCGGTCATTAAAGAGATCAATGAGACGACGGCAAGTATTTCGCTGGAATATGAGATAAAGGCAGCCAACGAAAATGGTGGTGCAGAGTATTACAATGTAACGGATTTTTACCGGCTTCGCTATACGGATACCAGAATTATGCTGTTGGATTTTCAGCGAAGCGCAGATCAGGTATTTGATCCTCAGCAGACAGTGATCACAGATGATGGGCTGCTTCTTGGAGTCCGGGACAAAAATGTCACGATGCTTTCCAATGAAGATGGCAGTGTGACTGCTTTTACGCAGGAAGGTGCCTTGTGGACTTATGCACCGGATACCGGCAAATTTGTAGATATCTTTGATTTACGCAGAAAATCAAATGGAGATTTTCGTGACTCCAGAATAGAACATGATATCAAGCTGCTGGGCATTAATGACAGTGGGGATCTGGATTTCATGGTTTATGGTTATATGAACCGCGGAACATATGAAGGATATTGTGGCGTTGGAATCTACCATTATGACCATGATCAGAATGTTGTAGAGGAACGTGTGTTTATTCCAACGTCAGAATCATTTGAATTCCTGAAATCAGACTTTGGAACGCTGAGCTATGTAAATAAAGATAATCAGCTGTTTCTTTTGCTTGCAGGCAAGCTTTATCAGATCAATATTGATGAAAGCAGTTATGATGTGCTTGCAGATAATATTGATGGAAATCAGTTTGCGGTTTCGGCTACCAATGCACATGCAGCATGGCGGATCAGCGACGGGGATCAGGCTGGTCAGGTAAAATTCATCGATTTTGACACACTGGAAACAAGAAACGATACACCGGATGCAGGACAGAGCCTTCGTGTGCTGGGATTTATGAATGAAGATGTGGTCTATGGTATCGTTTTGGACGGTGACAGTCTTACAGATGAAAACGGACATACTACAGATGGAATTACTTTAATCAGAATTGAAGGTTTTGACGGAACTGTCAAAAAGGAGTATCATCAGGATGGATATTATATTACAGATGTGACGGTCGGAAGTACCCTTATGCAGTTTAATCTTTCTGAAAAAACTGGAAGCTCTTATACTGTGAAAAATAAGGACAACATCATGAATAATCAGGCAGCGGCAGCAAAGGTTGTTTCTACTGAACAGAGCAGTACAACCCGCCAGGGCGTGATCGTCAAGCTGGCATTTGACAACAAACCGGAAACAGACGAACCGTTGATTCTTACTGCAAAGATGAAAAATACAGGGGAAAAAACAGTTCAACTGGATGTTGACAAGAGTCAGATCAGTAATATTTATTATGTATATGCAAAGGGCGGACTGGATAGTACGTGGACAGATCCGGCACAGGCAATTCTCCATGCAGACAGTCTGACAGGTGTGGTTCTGAACCGGGCACAGCAATATGTATGGGAACGTGGAAATATGAAAACACAGCTGACGCTGAATACAGAGGATGTTCCGGAGATCATTCGAAGTGGTTCCTGGGACAAAGACGTTCTGCAGCAGGGACTGGGAGATTCAGGAACGGTGATCGACCTTACCGGATGCAGTTTGGAAAATGTACTCTATGAAATCAGTGCACAGCGTGCGGTTATAGCCAAGACCGGTGCAGATTCCAGTGTAGTGATCGTTGGATACGATCAGTACAATACCTGGCTTCTTGATCCGGCAACAGGCGAAGTAAGTCCTTACGGAATGAACGACAGTACAGCGTTATTCCAGGCAGCAGGAAATGTCTTTATTTCCTATCTTGATAACCAAAAATAAATTTAACAGGGGGACAGGCTTATGTTAAGCAAAAGCATCACAAAACTTGTACAGTATGGAATGGAAACAGGGCTGGTACCGGAGTGTGAAAAAAATTACACCATCAATCTTCTTCTGGATGTATTTCATGAAGACGAATATGTAGAACCGGAAGAGAGCTTTTCTGATGTAGATCTGGAAGAAACTTTAAATGAACTTCTGGATGAAGCCGTAAAGAGAGGTCTGATCGAAGATAGTGTTGTGTATCGTGATCTTTTTGATACAAGACTGATGAATTGTCTGATGCCGCGTCCGGCGCAGGTTCAGAAAGAATTCTGGGATAAGTATCAGAACAGTCCGCAGGAAGCTACCGATTACTTCTATAAATTAAGCCAGGACAGCAACTATATTCGCCGCTATCGTGTAAAGAAAGATCAGAAATGGAAAGTAGACAGCCCGTATGGCGAAATTGATATTACCATTAATCTTTCCAAACCGGAAAAAGATCCAAAAGCGATCGCAGCAGCAAAAAATGCGAAAGCAAGCAGCTATCCAAAATGTCTCCTTTGTCCGGAGAATGAAGGATATGCAGGTCGTGTCAATCATCCGGCAAGACAGAATCACAGAATCATTCCGATCACGATCAACGATACACCATGGGGCTTCCAGTATTCTCCATATGTATATTACAATGAGCATTGCATCGTGTTCAACAGCAAGCATACTCCGATGAAGATTGAGAGAAACACCTTTATCAAACTGTTTGATTTCGTAAAACTGTTTCCTCATTATTTCCTGGGATCCAATGCAGATCTTCCGATCGTTGGTGGTTCTATCTTAAGTCATGATCATTTCCAGGGCGGACATTATACATTTGCAATGGCAAAAGCTCCGATTGAGAAGCATGTGACGATTCCGGGATTTGAAGATGTGGAAGCCGGCATTGTCAAATGGCCGCTTTCCGTACTTCGTATCCGCCACAAAGATTCTGCGCGTCTGGTCGATCTGGCAACTCATGTACTGGAAGTATGGAGAGGATATACCGATGAAGCTGCATTTGTTTTTGCAGAGACAGACGGAGAACCGCACAACACGATCACACCGATCGCACGTAAAGCAGGCGATATGTTTGAACTGGATCTGACTCTGAGAAACAACATCACAACAGAGGAAAATCCGCTTGGTGTATATCATCCGCATGCAGAGTATCATCACATTAAGAAAGAAAATATCGGTCTGATCGAAGTTATGGGGCTGGCAGTTCTTCCGGCAAGACTGAAAGAAGAACTGGAACTTCTGGAAGAATACATTCTGGAAGGAAAAGATATCGCATCCAACGAAAAGATTGAGAAACATGCCGCATGGGCAGCTGAATTTCTTCCGAAATACAAGGATATCAACAAAGAGAATGTTCATGAAATCCTTCAGAAAGAAGTTGGTATTGTATTTACACATGTTCTGGAAGATGCTGGTGTTTACAAATGCACACCGGAAGGCAGAGAAGCATTTATGAGATTCATCGAATCATTATAAAAAAACACATAATATACAAAAGACAGGGACTTAAGGCGCAGAGCTTTGAGTCCCTGTCTGCATATAAAAAGCACAGACGGGACAGTAGCATATTACAGTCCGGAAACAGAACTGTGTTAAAATGACATTATAAGGTATGTTTGGAGAATGTGAAAACAGTGCGAAGGAAATTCCGGCAAAGGAGGCATGGAATGAAGCAAAAATATGTACTTACAGCAGTGGCGGTTGTGGCTGTCGGAGCAGTGGCATTGGGTACGGTCCCGATGTGGGAAGGGACGAATTCTGTGAAACAGGAGGAGACCAGAACGAGTATTATTGAGGATCCGATAAATACAGAAACAGAAGGAACCGGTACGCCAACGCCTCTTCCGACGACGACCCCGGTTACTGGAATTTCTCATACGGACAGTTATGAAGATCTTTATGCCCGGGTAAAAGAATGGCAGAGTAATGTTCAGCCCCGCATCATGACTGTTGAAGAGTCAGCAGATGCGGCAGGGACAGACTCGGCTGCTTCAAATTCCAGTATGGCGGCAACTATGCCGGAAGAACCGATTGATCAGGAATATGGCTTTGATCCATCATCAGAAGGTAAAGATTATTCTACGACCACCACACAGGAAGAACTGATTGATGAGGCAGATATCGTAAAAACAGATGGCAGCTGTATTTATGCCATGGACAGTAAAGGAACATTGCGTATTGCAGATGCAGCGTCCATGAAATTACTCTGTGAGATTAATGGAGAGAACAGCTCCGATTATAAGGAAATGTATGTGGATGGTAATTGCCTGCAGCTGATCTGTCAGCAGGAAGATTATATAACCTATAAAGGCAGTATAGATCTTCCGTCAGCAAATGCAGGTGGAGAAAAGAATACAGATGGAGTCCGAACCAGTTATAGTATGCCGGTAACTACTGTGACAGTAGAAACCTATAATATCTCAGACAGGGAAAAACCCAAAAAGACAGGCGTTTATCATCAGGATGGAAGTTATCTTTCCTCTCGAAGAACTGATGGAAGAATGTATCTTTTTACATCATATACTCCGGAAGTCGGAGACAACGCAGATCAGTTACAGTACTATGTGCCAAGGTGCGGAGAAGAGTATATTGCCTATGACCATATTTACCTTCCGACACCGGAAAAAGATTTTTCTTATAATGGCAGGATATATCTGGTAGCAGGGGCTGTCGCACAGGAGAATCCGGATCAGGCAACAGATGTTATGGCCGTTGTCAGCAGCGCAAATATTTTTTATGTCAGTGAAAATAATATCTATTCAGCAACAGAAATCTGGAATGACCGGGAAACTCGTACGGAAATTGTACGAATCGGCTACAGAGACGGGAAATTTACCGACGGGGCAGCAGGTTCTGTAGTGGGGGAACTTCACAACAATTTTTCCATGAACGAGGCAGATGACTGTCTTCGCATTGTAACCACTGTTGAAGGCTGGGATAAAGATTATAGTAATTTTTCCAGAAGTAATGGATTATATGTGCTGAATGAGAAACTCAAAACAATTGGAAAGATTGAAGATCTGGCAGAGGGAGAGCAGATAAAGGCTGCACGGTTTATGGGAGATACAGGATATTTTGTCACATATCGAAATACGGATCCTCTTTTTGCAGCAGATCTTTCTGATCCGAAGAACCCCAGGATTATGAGCGAACTGAATATTACCGGATTTTCTGAGTATCTGCATTTCTACGGAGAAAATCAATTGCTGGGGATCGGCTGGGAAACAGATCCAGATACAGGCAATGTGACGGGGATGAAATGTTCTATGTTTGATATTTCCGATCCATCAGATGTCAGAGAAACAGACCGTTTTATATTAAAGGATGTTTCATTTTGTGACGCGCTTTATAATTACCATGCGATTCTTGCAGCTCCGAAGAAAAGTCTGTTCGGGTTTGCTTATGGAATCTATGGAGATAACACTGATGTATATGACAGCAGTGAGAATTATTATTATGCACTGCTTTCCTATCATGATCAAAATGGATTTGAGCCGCAGATGTATCTGAATATCAATGACAGTGAACTTTTTGCAGGCTCCATGAGTTATCAGGATTATTGCAGAGTACGCGGCGTGTATATCGGAGATATGTTTTATCTGGTAACAGAGAAAGGAATTGTTTCTTATAATATACAGAAGGATTATGAACAGACCGGAACCCTTAAATGGGAAGCTTAAACGCAATAAAACCATGTTTCTCCTGTATTTACTCCTTGCAGTAATCCAACGAATAGTCTATACTAGAAAGCAATTGGATGAGAATGAAGACAGAGAGGTATAGATTATGAAGCTCACAACTGTAAAAGAAATTTATAAAAACAGAGAAGAATACCTGAATAGGGAAGTAACTGTAGGAGGATGGGTACGAAGCGTACGTGGTTCCAAGGCATTTGGTTTTATCGTACTTCATGATGGTACTTTTTTTGAGACACTGCAGGTTGTATATCACGACAATATGCCGAATTTTGCCGAGATCAGCAAGCTGAATGTAGGCGCTGCTATTATCGTCAGGGGAACTCTGGTTCCGACACCGGAAGCAAAACAGCCGTTTGAAATTCAGGCTGATGAAGTACAGGTAGAAGGCGCATCTGCACCGGATTATCCGCTTCAGAAGAAACGTCATACTCTGGAATACCTGAGAACCATGACACATTTGAGACCGAGAACAAACACTTTCCAGGCAGTATTTCGTGTACGTTCCCTTTGTGCATACGCGATCCACAAATTCTTCCAGGAAAGAGGTTTCGTATATGTACACACACCGCTGATCACAGGAAGTGACTGTGAGGGTGCGGGAGAAATGTTCCAGGTTACTACACTGGATATGAAGAATCCTC
>OLSF01003320.1_pt1 | contig 10963 bp, 10 predicted proteins | sample 1672301 | NCBI WGS metagenome assembly OLSF01 (sample SAMEA3136669, study PRJEB25190) | human gut metagenome | biome: human gut; feature: human-associated habitat; material: faeces | place: Austria | collected 2013
AAGCAGCGCACCCCCGGCGGCGGCACCGACCTTGCCTGCATGATGGGCCGCGAAAAGACCCTGCAGCGCGTGCAGGATGCCATTGCAAAGCTGAACGGTTAAGTGATATAAGTACAGTGATCTGGGAGGTGGAACCTATGATGTACCCGTTTATGACATTGGACGACGATACCGAAATCGTGCATTCCGAGATGAAGCCCGATGGCCGGGTGAAGGTGTACCTTGAAAAACCGGATGCAGAAGATTGTTTCCACTCAGCAGTGTGCTGGCTGCCGGGCTATGACTGGCAGGAGGTGCACGGTTTCACGCCGGAGGAGATCGCGCGGTATCAGAAAATCGTGGAGTCCACCGCGCATCTGATCTTGCAGTTCTCCCAAGAAGGAGGCGTGGAAAATGCCGCAGGTTTTTAAGGTTGGCTCCTACTGGGTCTACTTCTGGGCCAATGAGAACGAACCGCTGGAGCCAATCCATGTGCACGTTGCACAGGGGGCACCCAACAGCAACGCCACCAAGATCTGGATCACCAAGGCGGGTGGCTGCTACCTGTGCAATAATAACTCTCAGATCCCGCCCCGGGTGCTGCGCAACATTATGGCAGTTATTGAAGCGCGCAGCGGGGAAGTGATCGAAAAATGGACAGCCTTTTTTGGCGAGATCCGCTATTTCTGCTGAACAGTTGAAAATACCCCCAAAGCCCTGCGGCAAAATGACGGCCGCAGGGCTTTTTTGCGTCTTTGGGCGGGTTTGGGGCGGTTCTATGCACCGCGCCAAAAAGCGCCGCTGCCCCGCGTTACAGTATATGCAGACAGTGCGGGGAACAGAACAAAAATCCCCGCCGGAAAGCGGGGGATTTTTATGACAGAGCGGATGGGTGTTTTATCTTCGGACGGGCGGTGCTTGCAGCCTTCGCCCTTAGCGGCACGGGCGATGCTGCGCCCGGCGGCGCGGCGGCTGGCAGCGGTGGGCATCGGCTTTGCAGGCGGCTGGGCAGTGCTGTACGGGGCGCTGATGCCCTTTGGGCTGGGGCTGACCCTTGGGCTGGCAGAGGATTGTTTTGCGCCCTGCGCGGCAGGGGCGGCGCTGGGGCTGCTGCTCCACGGGCTGGGTGCGCTCTCGCTGCGCAGCCTGTGTCAGCTGTGTGCGCTGGGCGCTGCCGTGGCAGCCCGCTGGCTGCTGCCGCAAAAGTTTGTACCCGCCGCGCTGGCGGGCTGCGGCACATTGACCGGCATGGCGCTGTGCTTTGCGCTGGGCAGCAGCGGCGGGGCAGACCTTTTATTGTACAGTGCGGCAGACGCCCTGCTTGCGGCGGGCATCGGCTTTGGGCTGCGTAGATTTGCCCCGGAGCGCCCGGGCATGGGCACGCTGCTGGTGGGCGCAGCTGTGGCGGCGGCGCTGGGCAGTGTGCGGTGGGGGTGGTTTTCGCCCGGGGTGCTGGCGTGTGCCGCCGCAGAGCTGGCGCTGTGCTGCCGGGCACAGAAGTTTGCCGCCCTGAGCGGCAGCGCGGTGCTGGGGGCAGCTCTTTGCGCCGCAGACCCCGCCCTTGCCCCGGCGGCAGCGGGGCTTGGCTGTGCCACGGCAGCGGCGGCGGTGCTGGCACCCGGACGGCGGGTGGAGACCCTTGCCGCCTACGCGGGCGGCTGCGTATCCGGGGTGCTCTGCGTGCAGCCGCCCGGAAACGCCTTTGGGCTGCTGTTCAGCGCCTGCGGCGGTATGGCGGTGGTCTGTCTGCTGCCCGGCGGCTGGCTTGCCCCGGCAGCAGACACCCCGCAGAGCGGGGAAAACGCTCCCGCGCCCGCCCGCAGTGCGGCGGCCTCCACCCGGCTGGAAGCCGTGGCACAGAGCCTTTCCTCATTGGCGGAGACGGTGAACGCGGTCTACGAGGGGCTGCCCCGGCGGCGGGAGGGTTTCCGCTGGGTCATAGACAATGTACATGATACTCTTTGTTTTAACTGCGGGCGGCGGGAGACCTGCTGGAAGCAGGAATATACTGCCACCATGGCGGGCATGGAAGCGCTGCGTCCGCTGCTGGAACAGAATGGCAGCGTGGAGACCGCGCAGTTGCCCGGGGAATTGTCCCGCTGCATCCATCCGGCGGCGCTGTGCGCGGCGGCGGGGCGCAGCTTTGCGCTGTACCGCAGCCGCAAGGAAGCGCGCATCCATTCCGAAGCCATGCGCACCGCCCTGACCGAGCAGTACAGCGCCGTAGCCGAAGCACTTGGGGTGCTCAGCGAGCAGCTGGGACGCCCCGGCGACCCGGAGCCCTATAAATCCAGCCGGGTGGCGGAGTTCTTCACCGGGCTGGGTGCGCCGCCGCAGGAGTGCGCCGTCACGCTGGACGACCTTGGCCGCACCCATGCCGCCGTCACCCTGCCGCGCACCCGGTTCACCCCGCAGGAGCTGGCAGCGCTGGCGGGGGAGGTGGGGCATATCTGCCGCCGCACGCTGGAGGTGCCGCAGGTGCTCTCCTGCAAGGGCATGACCACCCTGCTGTTCAGCGAAAGACCGGCGCTGCGGGCGGTGTTCGGTGCGGCAAGCGCTGCCGCCCGGGGCGAGGTTTCCGGCGATGCAGTGCAGCAATTTTGCAGCCCTACGGCGGCGCAGATGATTTTATGTGACGGTATGGGCACCGGACGCCCGGCGGCGGTGGATGGCAATCTGGCGGCAGAGCTGACCGCCCGGCTGCTCAAGGCGGGCTTTACCGCCGAGCTGGCGGCACGGCTGGTGAACGTGGCGCTGGCCCTGAAAAGCGAGGACGAGAGCGGCGCAACGCTGGACCTCATCAGCGTGGACTTATACACCGGCACGGCGCGGCTGTTCAAGGCCGGAGCCGCCCCGGGGTTTCTGGTGCACGGCGGGCGGGTGCGGGCTGTGGGCGAAGCCACCCTGCCCATGGGGGTGCTGGGCGGGGTGAACGGGCAGAGCCGGGTGGTGCACCTGACCGCCGGGGATTACGCAGTGCTGGTATCGGACGGCTTACTGGTGGACGGCGCGGGCTGGGTGGCAAAACAGGTGGAGCTTTCGGCGGCGGCGGGAGATGCGCCGGAAAAGCTGGCCGAAACGCTGGTGCAGACCGCCCGCATCCGCGCACAAAAGACCGGCCGTCCGGACGATATCACCGCCGCCGTGCTCCGGCTGGAAAAGAGCGGGTGACGGCGGCAGAGTTTCCGTTGCAATTTGCGGGAAGGAGGGGTATACTGGAAGCATATTTTTTTGCCCGGCAGCGCCGGGCGCAGGAGGCGGCTTATGCTTACCATCAACGTTGCACCCGACGGCAGCGGACAGTTTACCACCATTTCCGAGGCGGTGCTGGCGGTGCCCTACGACTGCCCTGCGGTCATCCGCATCGCGCCGGGCATTTACCGGGAAAAGCTGGTTTGTGAGAAAAAGGATATCACCCTTGCGGGCGCGGGCATGGATGCCACCCGGCTGGTATGGAACGACGGCGGCAAGCTGCCGCACCCGGATGGGCGTCCCACCCACACCTTCCGCAGCTATACCGCCTTTTTCAGCGGCGAAAAGCTGCGGGTGGAGGATATGACCATTGAAAACGATGCAGGCCCCGGCGCAAAGGCCGGGCAGGCGGTCGCGGCCTATGTAGACAGCGCCCGGGCAGCGTTTGACCGTGTGCGGCTGCTGGGCAATCAGGATACTTTGTTCTGCGCCCCTCTGCCGGAGAAAGAGCGGGAGAAGGACGGCTTTCTGGGCCCGCGCGGGCTGGCACCCCGCCGGGCAAGCGCACAGTATTACCACGCCTGCGAGATCGCCGGAGACATTGATTTTATCTTTGGCGGGGCAGACGCCCTGTTTGAGCACTGCACTCTGCGCACGGTGGATAACGGCCTTGCGCACAGCTGGGTCACCGCACCCTCCGGTGCGGCACAGGGGCTGGGCTTTGTGTTCTGGGACTGCGATTTTGTCTCGGAATGCCCGGTGGGCAGCGTGTATCTGGGCAGACCGTGGCGGCCTACCGGTAAAACGGCGGTGCTGGACTGCCGCCTTGGGGCGCACATTGCGCCGGAGGGCTTTGCCGGCTGGAACGACCGCACCGACACGGCGCTGGCCGGCTTTGCCGAGGCAGGCAGCACCGGCGCAGGCGCAGGGGAACGTCCCGGGTGGGTGCAGGCGCTTTCGGCTACTGAAGCCGCTGCGCTGCTGCGCACTGCCCGGCAAAAGTGCCGCATGGAGACTACGGAAAGGATAACGGAATGAAAAAATTACCCAATGCAGTAAAATGGCTCATCATTCTGGTGGTGCTGGGCGCCATGGGCGCTATGATGTGGGCGGTGAACGACCGCGCCTCCCGGGTGGAGATGCCCGCCCCGGACAACACCTTTGGCATTTACCACACGGCAGAGAGCGGAACATAATAAAAGCACCGGCAGTTTCCCGATTGGAAGATCTGGAAAACTGCCGGTGCTTTTTCTGTATCACAGGGGGTGCTCACTTGCCCTCAAAGTCGTCCACATAGGGCAGGTCACTCATGACGAACCAGAAGGTGGTGCCCTTGCCTACGGTGCTTTGTACGCCGAAGCGGAAGCTGTGCTGCTGGAAGATGGCCTTGGTGATGGAAAGCCCCAGACCGGTGCCCTGCTTGCCCGCGTCCGAGCGGGAGCGGTAGTACCGGTCAAAGATATAGGGCAAATCGGCGGCGGCAATGCCCGGGCCGTGATCCTCCACCTCTACCCGCACGCCCTCAGAGCAGCGGAAGGCGCGCAGGATAAAAATGCCGTCCTGGCCGATGTGGTGCATGGCGTTGCCCAGCAAATTGTGCAGCGCGCGCTGCATCATGTCCGGGTCGGCGTAGACCGGCAGTTCCTCCTCCGGCAGTTCCAGCTGCAGCTGCCAGCCGTTCTGGGCGCAGATGGCGTCGTAGCGCTCGCTCACCTCGTCGCACAGCTGTCCCATGTCAAAGTGCACCCGCTCGCACTTGTAGGTGCCGCTGGTCACTTTGCTCAGCTCCATCACGCTGGAGACCAGCGCGGTCAGGCGGTCGGCCTCGTCCACGATGATGTTCATCTGCTCGTCCCGGTGGGCTTTATCGTCGCCGGTCAGATCGCGCACCGTCTCGGCGTAGCCCTTGATGAGGGTCAACGGAGTGCGCAGGTCGTGGGAGACGTTGGCCAGCAGATCGCGCTGCATCTGTACCGCGTGCTGCACCTCCTCGGCCATGTGGTTAAAGTCCCGGGCAAGGTCGCCCAGCTCGTCGTTGCGGCGGTTGTCCACCTGCACGGCGTAATTGCCCAGCGCCATCTGCCGTGCGGCGCTGGAAAGCTGGCGCAGCGGCTTTGTGAACCACTCGCTGAACAGCCACGCCGCCGACATGGCAAAGCCGAAGATCAGCGCCGCCGCCAGCGGCAGCAGGGTGCTGAGCACCTTGCCGGCCTCGGTAACGTGCACAAGGCTGGTGGTCACCAGCACGGTATAGCTGCCGTCGGCGGTAATGCGCCCTACCAATAGCTGCGCCGAGCCGGAGAGCCGGGGCGGGTTGAGCGTCTGCACAAAGCTGCCCACGCTGCGGCACTTGCGGCGCATGGCAAGGGCAGTGGCAATGATCTTATCGTTGTTGGCAGAGTCTGAAAGATAGGTGCCGTGCAGGTTGCAGAAGGACTGGTTCTCGATCTTATAAATGGTGTGCAGGGTGGTGTCCGAGATATCCACGCAGAAACTGTTCAAAGAACCTTTGGTGTACAGTTCCAGCGTGAGCTTATCAAAAAAATCACTGTTGACCGCAAGCTGCCCAAAAGACCAGCTGGACAGCACCTTGCCCTCGGCAATGGCATCGTCCAGCCGCTCCACGATGCTGTCGGCCTGATTGGTAAGCTGGGTCTCGATGTGTTTGGTGTACAAGGGCTCCAACAGCTGGGTGGACAGCAGCCAGAACAACCCCAGCAGAAACAGGCAGATGAAGCACAAAAACCACATCAGCTGTCCGCGGATGCCAAGGGTATGCCGTGCTTTGGTGGTTTGCCGCATGCTCCGTACGCTCCTTCAGTCAACGGGCGGCATCGGGGTCGAACTTATAGCCGATGCCCCATACCGTAGCAATGTAGCTGCGGCATTTGCCCAGATGGCCGCGCAGCATCTTCACATGGGTGTCCACGGTGCGGTCCTCGCCGAAGTAGTCGTAGTTCCACACCTTCTGCAAAATCTTTTCCCGGCTCAGGGCAATGCCCTTGTTGGAGGCCAGAAATACCAGCAGGTCAAACTCCTTGGGGGTCAGGGCGACTTCCTCGCCGGACACCCGCACGGTATGGCTGGCGGTGTCGATGGTCAATTCGCCAAAGGTCATGGTGTCGGCGGCCTCGGTGGGGCGGGGCATGGTGCGGTTCAGCACTGCGCGCACCCGCGCCACAAGCTCCCGGGGGGAGAAGGGCTTTACCACATAGTCGTCCGCGCCGCTTTCCAGCCCGGCAAGCTTGTCGTATTCCTCGCCCCGGGCGGTCAGGATGATGACCGGGGTGTTGATGTGGCGGGCGCGCATCTCCCGCAGGCAGGTCATGCCGTCCATAAAGGGCATCATCAGGTCTAAGATCACCAGATCAAACCCGCCGCCGGACAGCTGTGCCAGCGCCGCAGAGCCGTCCCCGGCTTCCTCGCAGATATACCCGGAATATTGCAGATGCTCGTGGATCAGCTCCCGGATGCGGGGCTCATCATCAACGATCAGGATCTTTGCCATAAAACAGGACTCCCCCTATCATAGTTCAATATACAACTCTATTCTAAAGCAAGAATTGGAAAAAGCTGTGAATTTTAAGTGAATGGTTTGGAAAAACAAAACCGTCTGCACCCAGTATACCACACCGGGCGGCGGGGCGGCAATCTTTTTGCGGGAAAGCGCAGAAAAAGGCACTGGGGAACTTGACAAGAAAACGGGCGTTTTTGTAAAATAAAGTCGTAAAGACTGGGAAATTTGCGGAGAAAAAGAAGGAACAGCCATGAGCATCCCCAAGATCATCCACTACTGCTGGTTCGGCGGCGGGCCCATCAGCCCGGAGAGCCGTAAATGTATCGAAAGCTGGAAAAAATACTGCCCGAATTACAAGATCATGGTGTGGAACGAGCAGAACTTTGAGATCAGCCAAAACCGCTACGCGCAGCAGGCCTACGAAGCAAAGAAATATGCCTTTGTGTCGGACTATGTGCGGCTGGCGGTGCTGTACCGGTACGGCGGCATTTATCTGGATACGGACGTGGAGCTGGTGCGCCCGCTGGATGAACTGCTGGAGCACAAGGGCTTTATCGGCATGGAGCACAGTGCGCCCTCGCCCTACGGCCGCACGCTGCTGGTGAATACCGGCTCCGGCGTGGGCGCAGAGCCGGGCTGCGAGATGATCGGCAAAATGCTGGCGAGCTACCGCAATGCCGCTTTTATTCAGGAGACCGGCGAGCCGGATCTGCGCACCTGCACCCAGCGGGATACCCCGCTGTTTACCAAGGCCGGTTTGCAGCAGAAAAACGAGCAGCAGGAGCTGGACGGCTTTCTGGTGCTGCCCACCGACTGCTTTTCCCCCTTTGATTATGTGACCGAGCGGATGCACCGGACCCCGCGCACCTTCGGCATCCACTATTACAGTGGCAGCTGGCAAAGCGGCAACAAGGTAAACCGCTGGCGCAAGCGCTTCAAGTGCACCAAAGTCGGGCGCTGGTGTATGTGGCTGCGGCAGTGTTTGCCCCGCTGGCTGCGGGAAAAACGGCGCAGCCTGCATAACCGCTGCCGCCTGCAATGGAAAAAATGGTTCGGCTGCCGGGGACTGCAATTTGGCAGCAGCATCCTGCTGGACAGGGAACTCCGGCTGCGGCTGAACAGCGGCTCCCGGGTGACGCTGGGCGACCGGGTGGAGAGCGATGGCAGAGTGTTTATCACCACCGGCTATTCCAGCCAGCTGAACATCGGCAGCGGGGCCTACTTCAACGATGGCGCGGTCATCAGCTGCCTTGGAAAGATCGACATCGGCGAAAACACCCTTTTCGGCCCCGGGGTGAAGATCTTTGATAACAACCACCGCTTCAGCCGGGAGGAAGGGGTCAGCCGGGAATGCACGGCGGGCTGCATCACCGTGGGGCGCAGCTGCTGGATCGCCTCGGACGTGGTGCTGCTCAAGGGCACGGACATCGGGGACAACTGCGTCATCGGCGCGGGCTGCGTTATCCGGGGGAAAGTGCCCGCCGGTTCCCTCGTGACCCGCAGCGGGGAGCAGACCACCCGGCCAATCGAGATAAGATGAGAATCCCCTTCTCGTAAAAATGTGTTCATCGCGGCCCGCAGGCCGCGATGAACACTCAAATTTAAAAAATCATTCCGCTGCGCATGGCCAGAGCAACGCGGAGGCCATCTGAAATCGTTGTTCTTAGAAGAGCTGCTGCACGATGCTGTGCGGCAGTTCTTTTTTGTCCCGCTTGCCCTTTTTGCGCAGGAATGCTATACTTTAGCGATAAAGGACAGTGCGCTGTCCGCAGGTTTTTCGGAGATAAGGAAAAGCGCTTATGCGAATCGGACTGATCGAATTTTTGCTCATACTGGCCATTGCGTCCCTCACGGTTGGGCCGCGGGTGGCTTTGTTCGTGGACCGGTGGATGCGGCGTGCCAACCGCGCCAACGCCATGGCGGCGCGCCGCCGGGCAGAGTATGCCGCACAGATGGCCGCAGAACGGGACGCTATGCTCAAGCGGTTCCGCACCGCCAGTACCGTGTTCGGGGTTGGCATTTTGCTGGTGCTGGTGTATGCGCTGGGCTTCCGCCCCATCGACACCCCGCCGCAGGCCTATAAAGCCCCCGACCTCCGGCAGGAGACGGGCGCGATGCAGACGGCCGTTTCCACCGACCGCAAGACCCGGCTGGAGCTGGGGGAGTATCAGGGCGTGGACTGCATCCGCGCCAAGGACGGCCTGTTATATGCCGCCGCATGGAACGGCGCTGCGCTGAAAAAGCGCACCAGCGATCTTGTGCGCACCGATGGCGGGCACGCTGCCGCCATCCTGAGCGTGGAAGGGGAACTGACCGGCTTTGCCTTTGATGCCGCCGGGGATGTGTGGCTGACCCAGCTGACCACCGCCGGGGGCACCTTGTGCCGCGCTAAGCACGACAGCTGGGGCGCAGCGGTGGAACAGGTGGTCACCCAGTTGGACGGTGCGCCACTGGGGGCGGTATCTGCCGTGGAGGTAAGCCCGGCGGGTAAGGTGTACTTTGCTGTGGCAGCGGCGGCAGGCGCGGAGAACGGGCTGGAAAGCGCCCTGCGCACCGAGCTGCTGGCGCACACCGCCACCGGCTGCGTGTATGTGTACGACCCTGCCGCCCGCACGGTGGAAAAGGTGCTGGGCGGGGTGGCAGGTGCTGCCGGTCTGGCGCTCAGCCCGGACGGCAGCACCCTGTATGTCTCCGACCTTGGCAGCCGCTGCATCTGGGCAGTCCCGTCCGGTGGACGGGAGCTGATGGCTGGGGGCAAGGGCTGTGCACAGCTGGCCGCGGGCCTGCCCGGATACCCCGGGGCGCTGGCAGTGGAGGAGGACGGCACGGTCTCGGTGGGCTACCGCTGGGCGCGTTCCGCCTGGCTGGAAGACCACGCCGACGGCACCCTGCTGCGGGGTGCCGCCCTCCGGCTGAGTGAATCCATGGGGGAACGGTTGTTCCAGATGCCGGACGATGGCATCTGCGCCGAGCGCTTTGACCCGGACGGGGCGCTGCTTGCCTCCTACGGCGGCAAGGCGCTGGGCGGTGTCCTTGCCCTCTGCCCGGCGGAGAACCGAGTGTATCTGGGCGTGGCCGGTGAAACGAAGATCCAGTGGGTAAGAATTTAAAACCGAGGTGTTTTAGAATGACGGAAGCGTTCAAACAACAAATCGAACAGGAAGCCCGGCAGGCGGTCACGGAGCTGCTGGAGCAGGCAAAACTGAAAAAGGGCGATGTCTTTGTGGTGGGCTGCTCGTCCAGCGAGATCGTGGGCGGGCACATCGGCAAGGATTCCAGCCTGGAAGCGGCCCGCGCCGTGTATGCAGGCATTGCCCCGGTGCTGGCCGAAAACGGCATCTGGCTGGCCGCGCAGTGCTGTGAGCATCTGAACCGGGCCATTATCATCGAGCGGGAAGCTGCGGAAAAATACGGCTGGGAGGAAGTGTGCGTGGTGCCCCGGCCCCATGCCGGCGGCAACTGGGCCACTACCTGCTGGAAGAACTTCCAGGACCCGGTGGCCGTGGAGGAGATCCGCGCCCACGCGGGCATCGACATCGGAGGCACCCTCATCGGCATGCACCTGAAGCGGGTGGCCGTGCCGGTGCGGCTGAGCCTTTCCAAGATCGGCGAAGCAAATATCCTGTGCGCCCGCACCCGCCCGAAGCTCATTGGCGGCGAGCGCGCCAAGTATACCGAGGAGGACTGAGATACCATGGCAGAAAAGACTTTGGAGCAAATGCGGGAAGCTGTGGAGGAGATCCGCGCAAAGATGGCCGCTGCTGCCCGGGAAGCAGGCCGGGACCCGGCGCAGGTGCAGCTGTGCGCCGCCTGCAAGACCCGCACCGCTGAGACGGTGGCCGCCAGTGCCGCGCTGCCCATTGACGTGTTTGGCGAGAACCATGTGCAGGAGCTGTGCGCAAACTTTGACGCCGGGGCCTACTGTGGCAAGCCCAGCCATTTTATCGGCCACCTGCAGACCAACAAGATCAAAAAGGTGCTGGGCCGCGCCAGCCTCATCCAGAGCGTGGACAGCGAACACCTGCTGGCCGCCATTGAAAAGGAAGCCGCTAAGGCCGGCATCGTGCAGAATGTGCTGCTGGAGGTGAACATCGGCGGCGAGGAGAGCAAGACCGGTGTGGCACCGGAAGCCCTCTGGCCCCTGCTGGATGCGGCTGCCGCACAGGAACACATCCGGGTGAAGGGCCTGATGGCCATCCCGCCCGTGAACGACGATGACACCCAGAACCGCCGGTATCTGGCCCAGGTGTACAAGCTGTTCGTGCAGGCCGGGGA
>OLSF01003324.1_pt1 | contig 10959 bp, 7 predicted proteins | sample 1672301 | NCBI WGS metagenome assembly OLSF01 (sample SAMEA3136669, study PRJEB25190) | human gut metagenome | biome: human gut; feature: human-associated habitat; material: faeces | place: Austria | collected 2013
CTCTGCAGCGCCAGCTGGGTGTCACCACCCTGTACGTGACCCACGATCAGACCGAAGCTCTGACCATGGGCGACCGCATCGCCGTCATCAAGCTCGGCGTCCTGCAGCAGGTCGGCGCTCCGACCGAGCTGTACGATCGTCCGGCCAACGTCTTCGTCGCTGGCTTCATCGGCTCTCCGTCGATGAACATCAACACCCACCCGGTGGTCAACGGCAAGGCAAAGATCGGCGAAGACACTGTGGATCTGCCGGCCGAGGCTGTCAACAAGCTCACCGCTGAAGACAACAACCAGATCGTTGTCGGCTTCCGTCCGGAAGACGCTTCTCTGGCTGCCCCGGATGACACCAATGCCTTCTCCCTCAAGGTTATGAACGTTGAGGATCTGGGCTCTGACGGCTACATCTACGGCAACATCATCACCGATGGATCCGCTGCTGAGGCATCCACCATGATGTCCGACCAGAACAAGCTCACCACGATCCGCGTGAACCCGCGTGCTCTCCCGAAGGTCGGCGATACCGTCAAGATCAAGATCGACCCGTCCAAGATGCACCTGTTCGCTCCGTCGACCGAGCTGCGTCTGAACTGAGCTGATACCGAGTAACCAACCGTCGATTGCTGCTTTCGAGAAGTGGCTGGCGGGTGGCTGAATAAAAACTTGGCGGAAGTGCGAACTTCCGTCAACCATTAAACGAGACGTACTCTTCCTCTCTTACCGTCTCGTTGGAGAAGCCCCGCGTTGGTGCGGGGCTTCTTTTGTTGTATCTGCAATAGTGAGATTTGTTTTCCTGTAGTGAGATTTCATCATTGAGATTGCAATGGTGAGACCTCAAATGAAATGCGATATTGGAATTTCAATGGTGATCATCGCATATCGATGGATGCAATATCGGCAGGTGAAACGGATTCGTCCATACTTGCTTCTTCGGGTAGGTCAACAGGTAGATTGTTGTTTTATGGAATCTCTTGAATTGCCACAGATGGATCCCCGTGTGCTGAAAGCAACTTCCGTGAAGGCCGAAGATCCGGCCGCACCATCTCCGGAGCCGCAGGCGTTGAAAATCACCGCCGCAAGCTCGAATCCGAAGATGTTCACCCTGCCGTGGGAAAAGCCGCTGGCTACTTGGCCGGAAGACCTGCTGGCCAATCTTCCGCGTGGTATTTCCAGGCACGTGGTGCGTTTCGTGCACGTGGGCGACGAAGTGTACGCCATGAAGGAAATTACGCGTAATGTGGCGGAACGAGAATACGAGCTGCTGCGTCGCCTGCAGAAGCTGGAACTGCCGACCGTGCAGCCGATCGCCGTGGTCACGGGCCGTCATAGCCGTGAAGGCGAGCCGCTGGAAGCGATTCTTGTTACCAAGCATTTGAAGTTCTCACTGCCGTATCGTGCGCTGTTCGCGCGTAATCTGCGCCCAGATACCGCGGAACGACTGATCGACGCACTGGCTGTGCTGATAGTGCGCTTGCATTTGGCCGGCTTCTATTGGGGTGATGTGTCGCTGTCGAACGTGTTGTTCCTGCGTGATGCCTACGCGTTCTCCGCATTTTTGGTTGATGCGGAAACCGGTGATCTGCAGATTAATCTGACGGAAGGCCAGCGTGAATACGATGTTGATTTGGCTCGTACGAACATTATTGGCGAATTGATGGATCTTTCATCCGGTTCGCTGCTGCCGAGCGATGTTGATGAGATTGAGATCGGCAACCGTTTGGTGGATCGTTATCATTCGCTGTGGAGTGCGCTGACTGATACCGACAAGTTCGGTCCGGATGAGATGTGGAAGATTGAGAAGCGCGTCAACAAGCTGAACGAGCTTGGTTTTGATGTGGATGAGCTGGAAATGAAGACCGCTGAGGATGGCAAGCGCGTGCTGGTGCGTCCGCGTGTGGTCGATGCCGGTTATGCGAATCGCAAGCTGCTGCGTTTGACTGGTCTTGATGTGCAGGAGAATCAGGCTCGTCGACTTCTCAACGATTTGGATGCCTACCGTGCTTCCACATGGCGTGATGGTGAGGATCTTGAGATTGTTGCTACCGATTGGATGCGTGAAGTGTTCGAACCGACCGTACGCATGATTCCGCGCGAATATCGTTCGCAGATCGAACCGGCGCAGTTCTTCCATGAGGTGCTTGACCACCGTTGGTTCTTGGCTGAGAGTGCTGGTCATGATGTGCCGATGGCCGAGGCTGTGAAAAGCTATGTGGACAAGGTGCTTCCGCAGTACAAGCTCACCACGAAGGATGTGGACGCCCTGAACGCTGAAGCTGATTCCGGTGTGGTCGACGACGAATACACCTATGACGATCCTGACGATGGCTACAACCCCGACGACGATCCCGACGCAGCCGTATGGGCGCACTGAAAAGCTGAGGCTCCAGTGGAGTCTCAGCTAGTGCGCCCTGAGACAAGACGATAGTCGAGTCGAAGGCAATGCTGAGTCTGCGGTAAGCCTAGGATCAATCCAAGTGCAGACTTGCATAACAAATGAGCGGATAATCCGTATGGACTATCCGCTCATAATCATTCCAGACGTGCTGCTTTGCTGTGGTTGCTTCCGCAGTTTCGCTGTGCTTGCTGTTACTTTGCGAGTTATTACTTCGCGTTGGCGGCGGCACCGGCCTCACGACGGGCGCGTGCGACGGAATACAGTGTGATGCCTGCTGCGACGGAAGCGTTCAGTGATTCGACCATGTTTGACATTGGGATGCCGGCGATGGAATCGCATGTCTCGCGTACAAGACGGCTCAGGCCGTTGCCTTCGGAACCAAGCACTACAACCAGCGGATCGGTTTCGAAACCGGTTTCGCCAACGAGGGCGTCGCCGCCGCCGTCGAGGCCGACGCTGTAGTATCCGCGTTCCTTCAGGCTTTCAATGGCTTTGGTGAGGTTCACCACGCGGGCGACAGGCATGTGTGCGGCAGCTCCTGCGGACACCTTCCATGCGGCTGCGGTGACTGAAGCGGAGCGACGTTCCGGTAGGATCACGCCGTTCGCGCCGAATGCGGCCGCGGAACGGATGACCGCGCCCAGGTTCTGCGGATCGGTAACGCCGTCAAGCGCGATGAACAGCGGACGTGCCGCAATGCGTGCGCTTGTGGAGTTGGCCGCTTCCATGGCGCGGGACTTCTTGTCAGCGCGTTCCACCAGCTCGGCGAGCGAGGAATACTGGAACGGCTGCGCCTTCATCACCACGCCCTGATGGTTGGAGGAGCGTGCGATACGATCCATTTCCAAACGGTCAGCTTCCATGAGGTTCAGTCCATGAATGCCGGCGAGACGAATGATTTCGCGCGTGCGATCATCATGTTCGATGCGTGCGGCCACATACAGCGTGCTTGCGGGCACGCCACAGCGCAGCGCCTCGAGCACGGCATTGCGGCCGATGACGAGATCATCGGATTCCGAGCTGAACTTTGCCGCGCGGCGGCGTGCTGCCAGCCGCGGATCCGCCATCTTACGGCGATTGGTAGCCTGCTTTTCCTTGTAAGCCTTGTGATACACTCGGTCTTCGGCCTTGGGAGTCGGTCCCTTGCCCCTCAGCGAGTTACGATGCTTTCCACCCGACCCCTTGGTCGGTCCTTTTTTCATTGCCATAACTGCCTATTGTCCCAGCACCCCGGGAAAAACGGCTGCTTCGCTCCTAACCGATATGATGGATGGAATGGAGAAAAGAAGAGAGATTTTTGGTTTGCCCGTCATGTTCTGGGGTTTGTGGGTCACGTTGCTCATCCTGTGGATGGGCCGTTTCGTCACATCGTTCCTTTCCATGTATCTTGTTTCCGACATGCATGTGAGCGCGGGCGTGGCCGGCACCATCGTTTCCATGTACGGTTTCGGTGGCATTTTCGGCTGCCTGTACGGTGGCGCGTTGTCTGACCGATTCGGGCGGCCTGCGATGATTGTCATCGGTAACTTGGGTTCCGCTGCGATGCTGGTTTTGCTGGCTTTTATCGGCGATCCTTGGATTATGGCGATTGCGTTGCTGATATACGGTGTGATTTCCTCCGTACCGACGCCCGCGGTCGCGGCGTACGTTTCCGACGTTGTCCCGTTCCGTAAGCAGAAGCGCGCGTATTCGTTGCAGACGTGGGCTGTGAATTTCGGTTTTGCGATCGGGCCGATCATCGCCAACCAGCTTGTCAAGATTTCCTATTCGCTGATGTTCTATGTGGAAGCGGCGGTGCTGGTGTTCGCCACGTTGCTGATGATGGTGTTCTTCAAGGAAGCCGGATTGGGTGTGCGCGTTGCCGGACGGTTTGTGAAACGCGGCGTGAAACAACCTATGGAACGTTCTGAAACTTCACAAACTACCCAATCGCAGCAATTCTCCATATGGCGTAGCTATCGTCGCGCGTGCTCCGACAAAGCGCTCATGTCGATGGTGGTGCTGATGTTCCTGTACACGCTGGCGTATTACCAGATCGTCAGCGGCCTGCCGATCTCCATGACGCAGATTGGGCTCGGCACGGACGAATATTCCAGCCTGCTGACCATCAACGGTGGCATTCTGTGCTTGCTGCAGATTCCAGCGATCGCGTTGTTTCAGCGGATGAGCAACACCCGTGTGCTGGTGCTTGGCATGTCCATCACGGCGGTTGGTTACGCGTTCCAAATCGGCGCCGATTCGTGGGTGACATTTGCGATTGCGACCGTGTTGTGGACGCTCGGTGAGCTTGGCACGTTCCCGATTGCCGCCACGACGGTGGCGAACATCGCGCCAAAGGATGTGCGCGGCACGTATCAGGGCCTGTACAACCTGGTGTGGTCGCTGTCCAATGCGTTCTCGCCGCTTGTCGGAGGTTGGATTCTGAACGCGTTCGGCAGCCACGTGCTGTGGACCTGCTGCACGGTGATGTTCGTGATTGTGGCGATTGGTTTCTATGTGACGCGCGTTCCCCGCGAACGTGCCGCAGCCCGTAATCTCGCTGCTGAGGAGGTGTAGCCGACGTACGTGAAAAGCGGGAGGCCGCGATTCCGTTTGGAACCGCGGCCTCCCGCTATGTGATTTAAGGATTGGAAAGAAGAGGAGCGGGGTGCTGTCGCGCCTGCGCCTTGCCTTCCGTCTAGGAAGCGGTCTTACTTGTTGAGGACCTTCTTCATCAGGTCGGCAGAGGCCTTGGCGAGTGCGAACTGGCCGAAGCCCGGGTCGATGGAGGCGAGGTCGGAGTTGATGATCTGGTCGAAAGTGTTGTTCTTCATGATGTTTCCTTTCACTTGGCTTGGCGGCGCGTCTTTTCTTCTTGTCATTCCTCTGGCCGCTGCCGTAAGTCTGTATTGTGTTTATCTTTTTTCTTCGTTCTTCTGTTGTGCCTTTATTCTAAGCCGGGCAAACCATCGATGTCATGCGACGATCGTCACTTCTTTTGTAAAATCATCGGCTAATCTTGAAAAAAAGTAACAACATATGAAAAGCGGACGATGATAGGCGTGAAAAAAGGGCACTGAGCTGTTGCTTGGCGCCCTTGGGAAAACAGAGATAATCAGACTTTACGGCCTTCGCCGTGAAAATTACTTGCGATTGGGTTTGCCGAACATGAATGCGCGCACGATTGCGACGATGCCGATCACCACAAGCGCGCATCCGCCGAACAGAATCAGCCAGGTCGTGGAGCTTATGGGGGCGAACAGCACGATGAAGCCGGCGACAATCGACAGCAGCGCGTAAATCACGGCCCATGCGGAGCTTGGCATGCGCCATGATTCCACGAGCGCCATCACGCCTTCCAACATCCAGCCGAGGCCGACCACCATGGTGACGAGCACCGCGAGCGTGGCTCCGGAAAGCGCTGCGTTCTTCAACATGACCACACCGCCGACAGACAGCATCAGACCGATCAGAATGTCAAGCACGCGCCATCCGCCCGGAAGCCCGAGTTCCACAATTGCGGTCACAATGCGGACCACGCCGGAAACCACGAAGTATGCGCCGAGTGCGATTGCGGCGACTTTCAGCGTGGCTCCCGGCCAGATCAGCAGTGCCAGGCCGAGGATGACGGCGGCGATGCCAAGTATTGCGTAGGTGCCGCGGATCGCGTTCTTCGCCTTCTTTGGCAGCCATTCCTCCGCAAGTTTGAACGGGCTGATTGGCTGCCAATTGTCGTTGCCGGTTCCTGGTTGGCTGTTCTGCTGTCCGTACGGTTGGCCGGTGGTGTAGCTCGCGTAGAAGAAGCCGTTCTGGTTCGGGTTTTGGTTGGCGTTGGGGCCGTCAAAGTAGCGTGGGGTCTGCGGCTCGCTCGGATACGGATTGCTCGAATTGTTGGGATTGCCGCTCTGCTGTTGGCCTTGCGATTGCAGATTTGGCGCGTATGCCCCGTATTCCGGCTGACCTTGCGGTTGCTGTCCGTTGCGGCCGTTCTGATTCGGATTGTTCGCATACGGGTTGTTCATTGCGTCGCTCATGATGGCCCCTTTCCTTGAAGAGCTTGCTTCGTGACGTTCGGACGTGTGTGAATGTGTCCGCCTGCGCTCAAACGTTTCGGAAGCCTTACCTCTCATTCTAGGCAATCTGTCTAATTTAAGCCATCAACAAAATCCTCCTCATCGTCCATTTTGATGGATGGGTCGCATGATTTGGCTGTCTTGCCACGCGATTTGAACAAATTGCCACACGATTTTGATCTGGTGACCTCACGATTTTTCCGATAAAGATGGTAGCGACGTTGCGACCCATGTTGTCTTGTGATGGAACAATCGATTGGGTATGTGATTGAAGTGAGATTGCAAATTATGTTTCACGACACGTTTCACGAATTTGCGAATTTTTGACAAAAGACGGTGTGTGGCAGTCTTGCAAAATGGGCATGGTGTGCAATAATGACAAGAATGCACCGATGGCACACGCCCGGTGTCCACAACCGCGCAGCATTGCCCAGTTCAGCGAGTGGTTGCGAAAATCGCAATTTTCCGGTTTTCGCGCTATCGCAACGGCAGGGGAGAGCTGACTACTCCGCGGCGCTCCCAAGGAGATCATCATGGTTGATCGTAAGGAAGATCAATCCACCCAATTCCGCGAGACCAGTTCGGGAAATTTCGAACAAGCGAAGAATATCGCAACGCAAACGCAAGTCGATCCGTCGCTCGCCGATGCACAAACCGTCGCGCAATCGCTTGGCGTCGATTTGAATACCGGCCTGAGCCAAGCGGAAGCCAAGCGGCGACTCGACAAGTACGGACCGAACGAACTCGCATCCGCACCACCGGTGCCGAAATGGAAGAAATTCCTCGAACAATTCAAAGATCCCCTCGTCTACCTGCTGTTGGCTGCAACCGGCATTTCGTTCGTCGCATGGTTCATAGAACGGGCTAACGCCGTACCGGGTGCGGAAGGCGGCGAAGCATTGCCGTTCGACGCCATCGTCATCGTGCTGATTCTCATCGTCAACGCGGTGCTCGGCTACATTCAGGAATCGAAGGCGGAAGCGGCCGTCGAAGCGCTCTCCAGCATGACCGCGCCGCAGACCAACGTGCTGCGTGACGGTCAAATCGAACGCATCAACACGGTTGACGTGGTGCCCGGCGACATCATTGTGCTCGGTGAAGGCGACTCCGTCTCCGCGGACGGACGCCTCTTTACGGCCGCCAGCCTGCGCATCGCGGAAGCCAGCCTCACCGGCGAAAGCGTGCCCGTCGGCAAAAAGACCGACACCCTCGCACAGGCGAAAGCCCTCGGCGACCGCGCCAACATGGTGTTTAACGGCACGTCCGTAACGCAAGGCACCGGCCGCGCCATCGTAACCAGCACCGGCATGGGCACGCAGGTCGGCAAAATCGCGGACCTGCTGCAAGCCACGGAAGACGACGAAACCCCGCTGCAAAAGGAAATGAACTACGTTTCCAAAATCCTCGGCATTGCGGTATGCATCATCGCGGTCGTGGTGCTGGTCGCGCTCGCGCTTACCGAAGGATTCCAAGACGTTCACGATGTAATCGATTCGCTACTGTTGGCCGTTTCTCTGGCTGTCGCGGCCGTGCCGGAAGGTTTGGCTGCGATTCTTACGGTAGTGCTCGCGCTCGGAGTGCAGCGCATGGCCATGCACAATGCGATCGTCAAGAAGCTGCATTCGGTGGAAACGCTCGGTTCCGCTTCGGTGATCTGCTCCGACAAAACCGGTACGCTCACCCGCAATGAGATGACCGTGGAGCGTGTGGTCACGCCGAGCGGCGAAGTGCAGCTCACGGGCACCGGCTATGCGCCGGAAGGCCGCATGGTGGTCGATTCGCAGACCATGGAACATGCGCAAATACGCGAGATCATCGAATCGGAAGCCGTCGCAACCCTTGCCGTGGGTGCGCTGGCAAACGACGGCGAACTGCGCGAAGTCGCCGCTTCTGCCGGAAATGCGGAAAACGTAACGTGGGAAGCGGTCGGCGACCCGACCGAAGTCTCACTCATTGTCGCAGCACGAAAAGTGAAGGCGAATCGCAAGTATGCCAACTATGAGCGCGTCGGCGAAATCCCCTTCACTTCCGAACGTAAGCGCATGTCCATCGTGGCGCGAGACAACACCGATGCCGGCCGCTTGACCGTCTTTTCCAAGGGTGCCCCCGATGTGCTTCTTGGATATTGCAGCAGAATTGCGGTCGGCGGTGCCGTTCGTCCACTTACGGAAGGTGATCGTCAGCAGATTCTTGCGACTGTCGAACAGCTTTCTTCCGACGCGTACCGCACGTTGGGTCAGGCCTACCGTCCGCTCGGTACCGCTTCGCTTGCACAAGTGTCAGGAGTCATGCTGAACTCCGCGGGTCATGTTGCCGATATTGCGGAACAAAGCGATGTGCTTGAGAATGATTTGATTTGGGTCGGCATGGTCGGCATCATCGACCCGCCGCGTACGGAAGTGCGTGATTCCGTGGCAGAAGCGCATCGCGCCGGCATCCGTACGGTAATGATTACCGGCGACCACCCGCTGACCGCAGCTCGCATCGCCACCGATTTGGGCATTATCGACAAGGGTGGCAAGGCCATGACCGGCAGTCAGCTTGACGAACTGCCCGACGAAGCGGCCTTCGACAAGGTGACCAGTGAAGTGTCCGTCTATGCGCGAGTCGCGCCGGAACACAAGCTGAAAATCGTCGAATCGTTGCAGAGGCAAGGGAATATCGTGGCCATGACCGGCGACGGCGTGAACGACGCTCCTGCCGTCAAAACCGCCGATATCGGCGTCGCCATGGGCATTACCGGCACTGAAGTAACCAAACAAAGCGCGAAAATGATTCTCGCCGACGACAACTTCAGCACTATCGTCGCAGCCGTGCGCGAAGGACGAGGCATTTTCGACAACATCCGCAAGTTCCTGCGCTACCTGCTGAGCTCCAATGTGGGCGAAGTGTTCACCGTGTTCGGCGGCGTGATGCTCGCCGGATTCCTCGGCATCACCCAGCCCGGCAGCCAAGGCGTGATCGTGCCGCTGCTCGCCACGCAGCTGCTGTGGATCAACCTGCTCACCGATGCTGCGCCCGCGCTCGCTATGGGTGTCGACCCGTCTACCGATGACGTGATGGCACGCAAACCTCGCAAACTCACCGATCGTGTGATCGACGCCGAAATGTGGGGCGACATCATTTTCATTGGTGTGATTATGGCGGCCGTCACCCTGATCGGCATGGACATGCATTTGGCCGGAGGCCTGTTCACCGACCGCTCCGTCGATGCGATCGGCCACGACGCGCAAATGACTGAAGCGCGCACCATGGGCTTCACGATTCTCGTATTCGCCCAAATGCTGAACGCGATTGCCTCGCGCTCGCACTTGCAGTCGGCGTTCGTCGGACTGTTCTCCAACAAGTGGCTATGGGGCGCGCTCGCACTGAGCACGGTGCTGCAGTTGGCGGTGATCTACATTCCGTTCCTCAACATTGCTTTCGGTACGGTACCGCTCAGCGCCGGCGCATGGGTCGAATGCTTGGGCCTTGCCATGATCGTGCTCATCGCCTCCGAACTGCGCAAATGCGTCCTCCGCGCCAGATAACGTCCGAAAGTGCGCAAGATTTCGGACGTTATCGTTTGTGAAGTCAATGATTGAAGGGCTTCTCTCTTGCCTAATCCTTTTGGTGAGATGGGAAGTACGCGGGATGCATTCGTTTGGCGAAGTATGGCATCCGATGAAATTTAAGTGTTGTATCTAAATCAGATACAACACTTAAATTCATATCGGCGATACGCTTCTTTTAGGAAATCTGTTGGATCGCATTGAAGCGCTTCCGACAGACGCCTGGCTGTATCCAGCCGCATGCCTGAGGTTGAGCGATAGCCTGTCTCAAACCAAGAGATGTTCGGCTGGGGAATCCCTGTCATCTCTGACAACTCGCTTTGCGTATAGCCGCGAGTCCGACGAATGTCTCTTAGACCGGATTCAGCGCAGTGGATTCCGCCTCTCCAACCTTCGTCGGGATGGAGCTCCAACACGTTGCAGTGCAATGCTTTGGCAATTTGGCAAGCGGTGTCCAAATGCATATTGCGTACGGTTTCCGGATTGTTTTCGAACATGGCGAGACGATCATGATCCACGCCGGAGAGCCCGGCCAGTTGTTCCAGAGACATTCCTTCTTCGAGCCGCAGGTCCTGTAGCCTCATAAGCTGCGCCTCCATGCCGTTCCCTCCCTTCGCGGTATCACTACGGAATATTCGATCCGTCTTCTATTTCGAGTCAAAAGCCTGTTCATGAAAGGGACCATCCCGTCTTGGCAGGTCATTTTGCTCCGCTGCGCCCCACAGGATAACAGAATCCCCTTAACGTATCGTTCCGTCAATTCCTGATAAGGCGACTCATACGACGAACATGTTTTCCGGAAGGATAGGCTGGTTTCTGTGGAAAAGGAGAAAGACGATTCAGGAGGACGGAATTTCGACACGCCGGTGGATGTGTTGTCTTGCAATGGTTTTGGCGGTGTTTGCGGGGTGCCGGGTTGCGTGATTGCCGGGGTTCGTGTAAATTAACTCTTCGCTGCCGCTCAG
>OLSF01003328.1_pt1 | contig 10941 bp, 17 predicted proteins | sample 1672301 | NCBI WGS metagenome assembly OLSF01 (sample SAMEA3136669, study PRJEB25190) | human gut metagenome | biome: human gut; feature: human-associated habitat; material: faeces | place: Austria | collected 2013
AAGAGATTTATAGTTTCTTCTTTTTAATTTAGGACTTTCTTAGTGCGACAGCCCCATTTTTCTGACTTTTTTCCGTTCCTCATCTTCAGTTTTATCGGATTTTTCAACTTTCCTTCAAGTTAATTCTCTGACATTTGTCCTTTTTGACACAATGTCTCATAATAAGAACTACAAATATCTTTCCATTCTTCATCTTCTTGTTTTGTTTTTCCGAAACCACTTACATTTTCAATATCCGCATATCTACCATAAATTCTATTAAGCAAATGCTTCACTTCTTTTTCTAATCTATGATTTGATACAATTCGAAACACTTTTTTCCAAAAATCACTTTCTGAAACATACAATTGTTGTTGATATACCTCTTTTATTCTTCTGTAAATGTAATTCAAAAACTTGCTAAAATCCATCGCCTTATCCTTGTCCAACTCAGTACCAAACGGATTAGCTAAAGGTATTACTGTAATCTTGTCAAATGAACTAACCATCTCGTTAATACATCCTTCGGAAACCATAATATTGCATATTTCTGAACGCAAGTAAGAACTTTCTACACTTCCCAAAACAGAAAATACATTATTAAAATACTCTTTCGATTGACCGTCTTCCCTCTTATCAAAGACTTTCAGAATTTCATAAAAACCGATAAACGAATTAATAAAATAAGTATCTAACTTATTCTTTTGACATATTTGAAAAAGTTCAGAATAATCCATTGGTTTTCGATATGTCTTCTTGCTTGGAATTAAATATTTTCTTAATCCCTTAGAATCTAATAATTCAATGTATGTCTTTTTTAACTGTTTACCACAGGACAGTCTACTACCCTTGGCTACCAATTTATGGTCTTTCCAAAATGAAACCGCCGGTACTGGTTCATTTCTACCTCGAATAAATTTTGCATCTCCTTCCTTAAGCTCATACTCTTCTATTTCTTTCTCCACAATTTCTTCGTAATACAACTCTATCAACGCTGCCTCCACGCAAATATGCAATAACCGTTCTATCATATTGTAGGAAATTCCATCTTCGACATATAAAACAGAATACTCTTTTAACCAAGCGCTAACAATTTCTTTGTACTTTGCTATTGAATATTCGTTAGGAAAACAATCAATGCTCTGTTCATATGACTTTATGTGGCACCCTTCTTCATTTACTTTCTTGTCTAGCATCTCAAATAATTCACTTACTAACTGATATGTTTGCCCCATTACTAATGAAAGTTCTTCCTGTTTATTTATTTGCTGTTTACCTATTTCTATCATGTAATCCGTCACTAACGATTTGAAATCACTTCTATATGATAACCACGAAAAAGAGGCGTACGGATTGGCAATAATCTCATCACGTTCTTTTAAAAAGTTCTCGATTTCTTGAAGAAATTCCTTTTCTGTAGCCGATTGACTTTTTTCTAACAACTCATTGCATAAATTTCTTTTTTCCGTAAACAATGGATTCCTACGATTTCTTCCATACGTCATATTTTCAAATTTACTCTTATTCTTCCTCCAAAGTTCGTATATGGCTATTATATATGCCACTTTCTCCTTTAATAAATCCTTCATAAAATCGAAACTATCAAAAATCTTTTCTTGAAATGCTATACAATAATATTGATCTTTCAAGGATATTAAGTTTGTATCCAATTGTATTTGAAAATCAATAAAATCAACACATTTTTCATCTATTTCTATTTTTTCGATTTTACCAAATCTGTTTTCTGCCTCATTAAGTAAAGACTGTATTTCTTCTTCTATCTCATTATCTAACTGAATTATTTCTATATCCCGGTTTTCTTTTACACAAATATATCTTGCATACGCATATAGTGCCCATTTATTTTCTCGCTCTGGTTTGTTTACCGTCATACTGATATCCCTCCTTAATTCACAATTCTCTAGTCTATTATAACTCATAAAACAACAAAATGATATTAAAAGAAAAAACAAACTCTAACTAACATAAAAATAATCAAACAAGGGGTATCCTGTGGAGGTAAGTGCAAACGGACGCTTTTGTCCGACAAGTCACTTACCTTGCTAGACCCCAATCATAGGGAATGATAATACATATAAGAATACACATCACAATATTACTTATACATTATCATATCAATACTTATGTATAATAAGAAAGGATAGAATAATAATATGAAACAAACAGAAAAAATAACCATGCGAGTATCACCAGACACAAAAGCAGCAATCAATCTACATATTCAAAATACAAATTATCAATCTGAAAGTGATTTCATACGAAACTGTATTGATAATGAACTAGCCGGACACACACATATCATAACAAAAGATATGCAACTGGATTTGGAAATCGCTGTCTACAACATTGATACGGCACTCACCGCCATTACAACCTATATGCCAACTCCATATGTTGACAACGCAATTTCACATTTAACAGAACGTAGGGAAAAATTATGGAAATACTGCCACCAGAATTAATCACACCAGAACATATACACGTTTCTCAAAACATTTTTTGCAAATTGATCATTGCTTCGGAAAAGTACGAAAATCCCAGTGATGTGATAAATGTTTTGCAATATGTTCCAGAACATTCATACGAACAAGCTGCCTATGGAATCGGATGTTCTAATTCTCCGGATGTAGCAACTGCCCACTACGAACAAATCAGAAATCTACACAATATAACGGATGGCTCTCTCCTTAGACATTACATCATTGGATTTGACTATGCCCCTCACTTGATTAATCCAACAACACTGCCTTACATAGCATACCAAATAGCAATGTTCTTCGCACCACGCTATCAGGTTTATTATGGATTACATGAATATTCTGATTCTCCTGGACAATATCACATCCATTTTATTGTAAATACCACCAATATCCAAAACGGAAAGCGGATTCCGCGAACCCCAGCCTTTCGAGATGCTTTTTGCCAATATGTAAATACTATGTCTATCAATGGTCTTCCTCTACTTCTTACCCCTGCCAATAACTACATATAAGATTTTTCTCTTGCGAAAAGTTTGCAAAAGTGCGTATAACTGCTTAGGATACAAGAAAACTGTTACTGGATTTTCCCAACATCACAGTAACGAAAACTAACCAAAGGAGGTTGAACGTAATGTTTGAACAATATGACGATATACTGACACCTGAAGATGTCTCCTATGCTCTAAAGATTGGTATGAATACCGTATATAAACTATTAAATGAAGGAAAACTTAAAGGCTTTCGTGTTGGCACACGTTCTTGGCACATTCCAAAATCTTCCCTTATTGAATACATAAAGGAAAACACACGCTAAACAAGCGAAGCATAGGTGTGCTGCAAATTTACATGCGAATATCTTGAATAATTTACATCAAGTGTGTATAATAAGAATATAGGACTTAACAACACACTTTTATGGAATGGAGGAGTTAGCATGCCAAACATTAAGCCTATCTCAGATTTGAGAAATTATACCTCAGTAATAAATGAAGTTGCATATGGAAATCGAGTTTATTTGACACGGAATGGACATGGTCAGTGTGCCATCATTGACATGAAAGAACTTGATGAACTTGATAAGCAGAAAGCACTTTATCAACTGATGACGAAATTAAACGAAGCAGAAACATCAATACGTGAGGAGGGTACGATATCTCTTGATGAACTAGAAGCAGAATTGGGGGTATCCGATTGAAGAAAGTTGAATTATCACAGATTGTAAGACGTAAACTCCAATTACTGCGAGCCCATTTAACAACCGAATTCGGTTCAAAGACCTCAAACGAAACAATCAAAAAAATAACAAGCACAGCGAGAAGTCTTGGGAATTTTTCTGAGCAGGGTATATCTGTATCCGCCATGTATGGCATTGACTGCGACTACAGATACATTTACGACAAACACAACTACCTTTTCTATCGAATCGAAAAAGATAAAATTATTGTTGTAGAAATGTTTGATGACAGAGAGGATTTCATGTACAAGTTATTCGGTATATCAACAACTTCTCAGGAGTCCATTGATTACTGGGGTGACGAGGACGAAGAATAGCTCCCTATTTGTTTGCATTACTAGGGGTTTACAATTACATATTATTATAGTGGAGGACGCCTCCAGCGCGTCCTGTCGCAAAGGAACATAGTCTCCCGATTAAGGGAACGGAACACAGAAATCCTGTATGGGTTTCTGTGTTTTTTCTGTTATACGCTTATATATTATTTCCGTGAATAACCATAAACAAAACTTAGAAACGGAGGTAATACACTATGGAACAAATATTCAAATTAAGAAAGCCTACATGGAAAGGTCTCGGCATCAACATAACCGAAGCACGCTCATCAAAAGAAGCCCTTGCCATGTCCGGCTTAGACTGGAACGTCTATCAGCAAACCATGACCGCCGATAACGGCGTACCAATCCTCGGCTACAAAGCCAATATCCGAGACATCGACGACCAGCTTCTTGGCGTTGTCACAGACAAATACCAAGTGGTACAAAACGAAGAAGCCTTTGCCTTTACCGATGAACTCTTAGGTCATGGTGTCCGCTACGAAACAGCAGGAATGCTTCAGGACGGAAGAAAGACTTGGATTTTGGCAAGATTACCGCAACGATATCAGATGATGGGGGATTGGATTGACCCTTACCTTGTCTTCTACAACTCTCATGATGGTAGTGGCAGTATCAAAGTTGCCCTGACACCAATTCGTGTTACTTGTCAGAATACTCTGAATCTTGCTTTGCGTAAAGCCAATCGCGTATGGTCCACAAAGCACACAGGCGAAATCCATTCCAGAATGGACGATGCCAGAGAAACCTTATTCCGAGCAGAAGAATACATGGATGAGCTGAATAATGAAATGTATCGGTTGGCGGATATCTCATTTAGTGATAATGAAGTTGACAAGTTCATCCAAGAACTCATTCCACTTCCAAAGAATGCTTCGGCTCAGCAGGAAAAGAACACCGAACGTCTATGGAATGACCTAAAGGTTCGTTATCACAAAGCACCGGATTTGAAGCATCTGGTTGGCAATGGATACAAACTCATCAATGCCGTGTCTGACTTTGCTACTCATGCGGAGCCTTTGCGTAAGACAGACTCCTATCAGGAGAACCTCTTTGCCAAGACACTGGATGGTAATCCTCTCATTGACAAGGCACATCGCATGATCTTGCAAGCAGCATAATAATGGAGGATTCATATGAAAACCTTAGACAAAATAGATGTCCAACAAAGATTAAAAAAGAATCAGAAGATATTTTTTGTGCGTACCCAAATGAAAGAAGTGGGTACGCTTTCTTTTTCTGATACGATTCATGAGCCGGAGGATGTCGTACAGTTTGTGCGAAATCTTTTTGAAGGTGAAACCAGAGAGCATCTGCTAGCCCTATATCTTTTAGGAGACCGTGTAGTGGCATTGGAACAAATGTCTATCGGTACTAGTAACAGTTGCCAAGTTCCTTTTAAAGACATTTTGCAATCCTGTTTCTTGTGCAATGCAAGAAACATCATTCTGGTTCACAACCATGTCAGTGGAAATCTGACACCTTCCCGAAGCGACATAGATGCCACAAAACGGATGAAAAAGTGTGCCGAACTTCTTGATATGGCACTACTGGATCACATTATTGTCAGTAGTCGGGATAATCAGTTTCTCAGCATGAAAGTAGCAGGATATTTAGATAAAGAATAGGAGGAAACACCATGACAGATACAAAATTTTACAACGACATAACAACAGCAGTACAGAAACACTTGGGCGAAGATTGGACTGCCGAACTTCTCACCAACGTAACAAAAAACAACGGAACCAATCGGGTGGCAATGGTTCTGTACAAAAACGATGACAAGATTCGTCCACAGATTTATCTGGAAAAATATTACGAAGATTATCAGCGTGGAAAAGAATTGCAGGAAATCGTGGAGGAGGTGCTAAAAATGTACAAATCTGCAATGAAAGACATCAATCCAAAGAATCTTGAACGTTTGGAAGAATGGACCAACATCAAAGAACGACTTGCTCTTCGGATTGTATCTAAGGAGAGAAATCAGGAAGAACTTTACAACCTTGTTTATGAAGAGATTTGTGACCTTGTAGCCATTGCAACCATATGTGTGGAGCGAAATGGAGAGGGTGTAAAATCCATTCGCATTACTCAGGACCTTGCTCGAAAATGGAATGTATCAAATGAAGAAATATTGGAGGCTGCGAAAGAGAACACAGCCACGCTATTTCCACCGAAGATTCAGGATTTGTACGAGTTTGTTCAGGATATGGTAGATATCAGCAAGGAGGAATTATCGCAAGGACGAAAGAACTTTCCAGACTTGCAGATTCTTACCAATGACCTTTGTATCAATGGAGCAACCGTTATTTTGTATGATTCCTTTATGAAAGAAGTGTATGAATGCCTTGGTGGTAAATTTATTATTCTGCCAAGCAGCGTCCACGAAGTTCTTGTTGTCCCTTTGGAGGACTCCGTGTACATCCCATATCTACAGGAAGTGGTAGAAAGTATCAACCAGCGATTTGTCGCAGAGGATGAAATTCTCTCCGACAACGTATACATGTATGATGGAGAAAAGATTGTCCTTGCTTTTGATAAGAATGGAGTGTGGCATTATGAAAAAAACAATGATTAGTACAAAGGATATGCCTCGTGAGGAATGGTTGCGACTTCGTAAAGCTGGCATCGGTGGTTCCGATGCCGGCTCTATCTGTGGACTGAATCCCTTTTCCTCTCCTATCGCTGTTTATCAGGATAAAATAAGTGAAGATATTGCAGACTTTGATAATGAATCCATGCGGCAGGGGAGAGATTTGGAGGATTATGTAGCAAAACGTTTTACGGAGGAAACAGGAAAGAAAGTCCGACGTGCCAATGTTATTTTAAAAAATGCAGATTATCCCTTTATGTTTGCCAACGTAGATCGGATGATTGTAGGTGAAGATGCGGGATTAGAATGCAAGACTGCTTCTGCATATTCTGCTGACAAGTGGAAAGATGGACACATCCCAGAATCTTATCAAATCCAATGTCATCACTACATGGCAGTCACCGGAGCAAAGTCATGGTACATAGCGGTAGTAATTCTCGGTCGAGAGTTTATCTGGCATAAAATTGAGCGAGATGAAGAACTGATTCAGAACCTCATTTCCATTGAGAAAGACTTTTGGAACAATCATGTCATTCCTCGTATCATGCCGGAACCCGATGGTTCAGATTCTTCAGAAGAGTTGATTCGAGAATACTTCGGAAAGGCTTTAGAAGAAAAAGCGATTCCGTTGACCGGATTTGATGAACAGTTGAAACGGAGAACCGAAATTACACAACTGATGGAAAAACTGGATACGGAGAAAAAGACCATCGAGCAAAAGTTGAAGATGTTCATGGGAGATGCGGAGATTGCAGAAAATGAGCAGTATCGGGTTTCGTGGAAAAATAGTGACTCTGCAAGGCTGGATACGAAGGCTTTGAAAGAAGAACAGCCCGACATCTACAATCGTTACAGTAAAACAATTCATAGCCGTCGGTTTCTTGTGAAGCCGATGGCTTCTTAATTTATATGGAGGAAAGTTGAATGAACGTAAAAAACGAACTGGCTAAAAAAGCCGAAAACACAGGTAAAGTAAAACTTACAAAGAACATGCCTATCGCAGATATGATTAAGGCATTGGAACCGGAGATTGCCAGAGCCTTGCCAAGTGTCATCACACCGGAACGATTTACGAGAATGGCATTGAATGCTCTGAACAACACCCCCAAACTAGCTGAATGTACGCAGATGAGTTTCCTTGCTGCACTTATGAATGCAGCACAACTTGGCTTGGAACCAAACACACCACTTGGTCAAGCATATCTCATTCCTTATAAAAACAAGGGAGTCTTGGAGTGTCAGTTTCAGATTGGTTACAAAGGACTCTTGGACCTTGTATATCGAAATGACATGGTTCAGACCGTGCAGGCTCAGGTAGTGTATGAGAATGATGAATTCCATTACTCTCTTGGATTGAATGGAGAACTGAAACACGTTCCAACATTGAAGGAACGCGGTGAACCGATTGCTTTCTATGCTTTGTTTAAGTTGGATAATGGTGGCTATGGATTTGAGGTAATGAGTAAACAGGATATGGATACCTTTGCACAAAAATACAGTAAGGGTATTTCATCTTCTTATTCTCCGTGGAATACCAACTATGAAGATATGGCAAAGAAAACGGTAATCAAACGAGTGCTGAAATATGCTCCACTAAAGACTGACTTTCAGAGAGCATTGTCTAACGACGAGACTATCAAGACTCAGTTTGCTGTGGATATGTCTGAGGTGGAGCCGGAAACAATCATTGATATGGAGGAGGGTGAAGACTTTGAAACTGTTGATGAGTAAAGAAAGGCTTGTACGTTCCAGAGTTTTGCGGGAATACAATAAGTTCCAGTATCGCATCATGAAGATGAAGAAAGAAGAAATCATCAATCAATGTTGTAAGCTTCACTTCTACGGATGTGTAAAAGAATATTTCCAATATAATGAAGCGATTTCGGAAGATGAGTATGAGTTTCTGTTTGGAAAGAAGGACATTCTCCATACTATGTGGGAACTGTATCTTAAATATGAGCAGTTTGGGTGTTCCACTTGGGAGCAGGTGGATGAGATACTGGCACACTGGATGTATGGGTAGAATCTTTTTATTTTACATACAAACTTTTCTGCTGTACTTTACTCCCCCAATTAGCTACAATAAAACTAAGAATACTTTTGAATGGTGGTGAAAAAGATGGAAACTCCAGAAACTAAGAAAAACGACGAAGCCACATTAGAGCTGTACTCTTTGTTAGGGCATGGCCACAAAGCGATGCAGGAAGGTCGTGAAAGTTCCATCGATGAAGTGAAGGAGCAAATCCAGAAAAGGCGAGAACAACGTACCTATCGTTAAATTTACACAACCTGCCGAGTTTGACTTGCAGTTAATAGAGAACTATATATCCTATGAGCTACAAAATCCACAGGCTGCGGACGATACGATTGATGGTATTGTTGAAGAAGCCGAAAATCTTGCTACTTTTCCGGAAAAACATCAATTTGTTACTGACCCGATTCTTGCAAGATTAGGATTTCGTATGACGTGGTATGGAAATTACAATATTTTCTACATCTATGATGAGTTTGAGGATATTGTACATATTATCCGTGTTTTGTATGATAAACAGGACTGGAGAACAATTTTGAAACGTTAAATTGAGGTGTACCCTTTGTGGTGCACCTTTTCTTTTTATGGAGGTGGATATGAAGGGACAACTTCTAATTCGGATTATTCTAATTGAGATAATTGTTATACTTGCATTGATTATATGGCGATTGCTCATATGACAGAATGGTATGAAAATCCCCAAGTTCGTGAATCAGAACTTGGGGTTACATATCAGAATCGTGTGTTTCACAACAATCTGGGAAAATGTCATCATACGATACTTGCAAAATGTTTTTTAGGTGAAAAAGTTCATCCGCATATACATGTCGTTGACCTACTTCTATCTTAGCAAGAGCACTTCGGGTAATATCGCAACTACGGAGTTGAAGTTTGGCGGATAACTGTTCCTGTGTCATGTCACGTTTCTCGCGGAGCATACGGATGTTATGTCCAAGACGTTTCTCGTAATCTGCGTTCATAGAATCAGTCCTTTCATTTGCACTTAAATTAGTGCATTTTTATTGATTTTAGTCATTTTTTATGATATAATTGCACTTATATAGGTGCAAGCACAAGCAATAGGTGCATAAAAAAATGGAAAGGGATTTTTTATAGGTCTTTGATAAAATAGTTATAAAAAAATTTAGTTGTACAAGGAGGAATAATATGCAGTATTTATATCAATTAGATCGTCACCTTAAAAACGCTGGTTTGGACGAAAAAAATGTTGAAAAGTTACAATCTATGGGAGCTTATAAGATACTCAGTAAGATGTTGATGGAAGATGAAATTCCACAATTTGCCTGTGCTGTAGATCTTTGGGAAGCTGGTGGTAAAGAATACTCTTTTAAAGGGTCTTTGGTTACTGGAACTATTATGCTCTTATCTGACAAAAGAATTATCATAGTTTCCAAATCTCCAACAAGCATATTAACAGGTCCATCTACTTTTTCGATTGGTTACACTAAAATCGATAATATTTATCAAAAAACAGATAGTTCTATCGCTATTGAAAGCGTTTCTGGAAAGTACCGCGTAAGTGCAACAACAAAGGAAATAAACCGAGTTATAGAAATAATCAACTCTAAAATATACTAAAACTTTATATTGGGAGGAATGCACTTTGATGATTGAAGAATGTTTTGAATGTGGTACCCGTTTTGACTTGGATGAATATCCTGTAAATAAGGAAAGATGTTCAAATTGTTTGGCACCACATATGCTAATATGGAATAAACTTTGGCAGGAAAATATTAGGAAACTGTTTAATGAGAACTTAAATGCTATTGAATGTATATGCAATGAAGGTCTGCAAACAGATGATGAGGAATTTTTCGAACTTACTATGATGGAAATTGAAGCTCTCCTAGAAGATTTATCCGGAAATTGCATCGGTGATAGAGGTGACTTCATTGAAAGTTGTGCAAAAATATTTGCTTCAGCAGATAATAACGATTTGGACTTTAGGGAGCTCTTCAATGATTTCTTTAAGAAATATAACTCTCTTACAACAGGTAATAACAAAAGTATTCAAGAAATGGTACCGAATATCCACAAATTGTTGCAAGATGTTAAGAATACACTATTGCATCTAATTAACACATCGGATTCCATTATTGAATATTTTGATGCTGCAATCAAAAGAAAATGGACCGAAAACAAGCTGCTTTATAGGTAAAAGCAAACTTTTTCGAACTTTTCTAGTTATTTAAATTAGGTAATTGCGAAACTCGCTCAGCTCGTTCGCAATCTTGAATGAAAACAAA
>OLSF01003330.1_pt1 | contig 10933 bp, 14 predicted proteins | sample 1672301 | NCBI WGS metagenome assembly OLSF01 (sample SAMEA3136669, study PRJEB25190) | human gut metagenome | biome: human gut; feature: human-associated habitat; material: faeces | place: Austria | collected 2013
CAATATCGCAATATGCTCTTGATTCAAAGCTCAACGCACATTCCGCTTTTGCCTCATCTATAATACCGACTGCGTCACCGAAACCTCTCGCACCGTCTGTACGGTCGATATATTCCTTTGCCGCCTTACCAAGTGCAATACCTAAATCTTCACATATAACGTGTGTCAAAACAAATTCATCAAGCTTTAAGTCAACATCAATATTGACCTCACCGCGCCATGCAATATGCTCAATCATATGATTTAAAAACGGTATAGGTGTCTTTATGTACTTTCTGTAATCCTTTTTAAGCGGTGCAAAATCAAGCACAACGTTCATTTCGGATTCGGTTGTTTTTCGGGTAACTTTTATCTTTTCCATTACTTTCTTTCCTTTACTGCCAAACCATGCGTGTCAAATCCTTCGACCTTTGCAAATCTGTAAGCGTAATCTCTTACCTTTTCAAAACCGTCTTTTGACGCATAGCCTACTGATGAACGCTTTAAGAAGTCTTGAACACTTACTGATGAATAAGTCTTTGCAAAACCGCCTGTCGGCAAGATTGCGTTAGGACCTAAAACGAAGTTACAAAGTGTTACAGGTGTGTAATCGCCAAGAAGAATTTCACCTGCATTCTTAATCTTAGGAAGTGTATCAAAAGGCTTTTCTGTCATAACTTCCATATGTTCAGGTGCGTATTCGTTTACAAAATCGATTGATTCGTCAAGAGAATTTGTAAGAATTACACCGCCGTATGTTGTAAGGTTTGTTTCTATAAATTCTTTTCTCTTCGGAGAAATCTTTTCAAGCTGTCTGTTTACAATCGGAACAACCTTTTCAACAAGTTCCTTTGAGTGAGTAACAAGAAGTGCGGCACTGTCAGGGCCGTGTTCAGCCTCAATCATCCAGTCAAGAGCAACCTTTTCAGGGTCAGCCTTTTCATCTGCAAGAACAATAATTTCACTCGGGCCTGCCGGCAAACCTGCGTCAATATGGTTTGCAAGAACTCTCTTTGCGGCAGTTGCATAACTGTTACCCGGTCCAATTATTTTATGACACTTAGGAATTGTTTCAGTACCGTATGCAACGGCTGCAACGGCTTGAATACCGCCGACTTTATATATTTCAGTGATACCGATTATCTTTGCCGCTGCCAAAATAGCGTCGTCAACTTCACCTTTTTCATTCGGAGGTGTTACAACAACAATCTTAGGAACTTTCGCAACAACTGCCGGTATACCAAGCATACACAAAACTGATGGGAATGAACCCTTACCGTGAGGGACATACAGACATACGTCAACTATCGGAGTAGTCTTTTCGCCTACCATAAGTCCGTCATCGACCATAGTAAACCACATTTCCTCCGGAAGTTGCTTTTCATGGAAATCGTATATGTTCTTATAAGCATATTCAATAGCCTCTCTTGTTTCCTTATCAAGGTTATTGTAGCCTGCCTCTATCTCTTCAGGTGTTACTTTCATTTTATCAGCAGTAAGCTGTACACGGTCAAACTTTGCAGTATATTCCAATACTGCCTCGTCACCACGTGCCTTGACATCGTCAGAAACTTCTTTGGCAACTTTCATTTGTTCTGTAATATCAAGCTCTGCACGTTTCATTATGAAATCATACTGCTCTTTTGTCATTTTTGAAAGTTCATAAATATTCGGGTTCATTGTCTTCCTCCTAAGTTTATTTGTTCAAGAAATCTTTCATCTTTTCTGCAAAAGATTTCTTTTGTTTATAATTTTTATCTTCTTCAAATTCACGCAAAAGTTCTTTTTGCTTTGAATTAAGGTTTCTCGGCACTTCTACGTTTACAGTAACGTATTGGTCGCCTCTTACCTTACTTCTGATTGACGGAATACCTCTGCCCTTCATTCTGAATTTTGAACCTGTCTGAGTTCCCTCAGGGATTTTCAGCTCAACAGGGCCGTCAAGTGTAGGTACTTGTACGGTTGCACCCAAAGCAGCCTGTACAAATGATATAGGCATATCTATAAATACATTCGTTCCCTCACGTTTAAACATCTGATGCGGATGTACTCTTATTGTAAGAAGTAAGTCGCCGTTAGGACCGCCTTTATCGCCGGCCTCGCCTTTACCCGAAAGTTGAATTGTCTGACCGTCATCAATACCTGCCGGAATATCAACTTCTATCTTCTTCGACTTTCTTACCTTACCTGTACCGCGACAGTCAGGACAAGGATCTTTTACAATCTTACCTTCACCGTGACAGTGCGGACAAGTCGTAACGTTAGTCATATAACCCAGTACAGTTCTTTGTTGTGTACGGATTTGACCTGTTCCGTGACAATGCTGACAAGTTTGTGCGGTAGTACCCTTTTTAGCACCACTGCCACCGCAAGTTTCACATTTTTCCTGTGCCTGTATACTCATTTCTCTGTGACTGCCGCTTCTTCAAAAGTTAGATCAATAATCTTACGAATATCAGCACCGCGTTTTGGTCCGTTTCTTCTTTGACCGCCGCCGAATCCTCCGAAACCGCCTCCGAAGAAATCGCCGAATATATCGCCAAAGTCAAAACCGCCGCCGTTAAAGCCACCGCCGCCCGCTCCGAAGTTCGGGTCAACACCTGCGTGTCCGAATTGGTCGTCTTTTCTTTTCAGGGTCAGAAAGCACTTGATAAGCCTCGTTTACCTCCTTAAACTTTTTCTCCGCCTCTTTATTGTTCGGATTAAGGTCAGGATGGTATTTCTTACTCATCTTTCTGAATGCCTTTTTTATTTCATCATCAGAAGCACCCTTTGAAACTCCGAGCACCTCATAATAATCTCTTTTTTCAGCCAATTTTTTCACCTACCTATGATATTATACTACAATATTTTAGTTTTGTAAAGTGTTAATACAAAGGCTCTGTTAAAAGCCTTAAAAGGACGGACATTTGTCCGTCCTTTTAGCGTTTTCATTATTATTGTTGATTGTTATCGTCGTTGTCAACTTCTCTGTAATCAGCCTCATAAACACCGTCATCATTTGGTGCACCCTGTTGTGCATTAGGATCACCCTGCGGATTAGCTTGCTGATACATTTGCTGTGCAACTGCGTAGAACTTTTCTTGAAGTTCGTCTGTAGCCGCCTTAATAGCTGCCGAGTCTGTACCCTTTAGAGCCTCTTTAACCTTGTTTACTTCAGTTTCAACCATTGACTTTGTATTATCGTCAATCTTATCACCTGCGTCTTTAACAGCCTTTTCACATTGATATACAAGTGATTCTGCGTTGTTTCTGATTTCAACTTCTTCTTTACGCTTTTTATCTTCTTCAGCGTACTTTTCAGCCTCTTTAACAGCTCTGTCAATATCTTCGTCACTTAGGTTAGAAGATGCTGTAATAGTAATCTTCTGTTCGTTGCCTGTGCCAAGGTCTTTAGCGCTTACGTTTACGATACCGTTTGCGTCAATATCGAATGTAACTTCAATCTGTGGCACACCTCTCGGAGCAGGAGCAATTCCTGTTAGATTGAAACGTCCCAAAGTCTTGTTGTACTGAGCCATTTCTCTTTCACCTTGAAGAACGTGTACTTCAACAGAAGTTTGACCGTCTGCGGCAGTTGAGAATATTTGTGATTTGTTTGTAGGGATTGTTGTATTTCTTTCGATAAGCTTTGTAAATACACCACCCATTGTTTCGATACCAAGTGAAAGCGGTGTAACATCAAGTAGAAGAACGCCTGTTTCTTCACCGCCAAGTACACCTGCCTGTCTTGCAGCACCTACTGCAACACATTCGTCAGGGTTGATACCCTTATTAGGCTCTTTGCCCATTTCTTTCTTAACAGCCTCTTGTACAGCAGGAATTCTTGAAGAACCGCCGACAAGAAGGACTTCATCGATTTGTGATGCGTTAAGACCTGCGTCATTCATAGCGTTTCTGATACATGTAAGTGTTCTTGCTACAAGGTCAGCTGTAAGTTCATCAAACTTAGCTTTTGTAAGTGTAATATCCATATGCTTTGGACCTGTTGCGTCAGCTGTGATGAATGGAAGATTAATGTTTGAAGTTGTTGTTGTCGAAAGTTCAATCTTTGACTTTTCAGCAGCCTCTTTTAATCTTTGCATAGCCATCTTATCTGTTGAAAGGTCTACGCCCTCTGTTTTCTTAAATTCATCAAGCAAGTAGTTGATAATTGCCTGGTCGAAATCGTCACCGCCAAGGTGAGTATCACCGTTTGTTGAAAGAACTTCAAATACACCGTCATCAATGTCAAGGATAGATACATCAAATGTACCGCCGCCAAGGTCGTATACCATTACTTTCTTACCTGTGTCGCTTACACCGTATGCAAGAGCTGCGGCAGTAGGCTCGTTGATAATTCTCAAAACTTCAAGACCTGCAATCTTACCTGCGTCCTTTGTAGCCTGACGCTGTGAGTCGTTGAAGTAAGCAGGAACTGTGATAACAGCCTGTGTTACAGTTTCACCAAGATAGCTTTCTGCATCTTGCTTTAACTTTGTAAGAATCATTGCCGAGATTTCTTGTGGTGTATAAGCTTTACCGTCGATTGTAACTTTTTCGCTTGTACCCATTTTTCTCTTAATTGACATAATTGTTCTGTCAGCATTTGTTACGGCTTGACGCTTTGCAACCTGACCTACAATTCTTTCACCGTCTTTTTGGAATGCAACAACTGAAGGAGTTGTTCTTGCACCTTCGCTGTTAGTGATAACATTAGGGTTACCGCCTTCCATAACAGCCACACAACTGTTTGTTGTACCTAAGTCTATACCTATAATCTTTCCCATTTTTAATTCCTCCTAATTTATAATTAATTTGCTACTTTTACCATACTGTGTCTGACTACTCGGCCGTCCTTATATATGTAGCCTTTCATTAAATCCTCGACAACTGTGTTGTCGTCTATTGTTTCATCTTCAATGTGCATAACCGCATTATGAAGATTAGGGTCAAATTGCTCACCCTCTGCCTTAATCGGCGTAACGCCCAACTTTGAAAGCGTTTCATTGAACTGTTTTAAAACCATTTCAATACCGTCTTTCATTTTTTGACCGTCCTCCGACTGAACTTCAGTCGCAAGTGCTCTTTCAAGGTTGTCGCCTATCGAAAGAATTGCACCGACCGTATCAATTACCGCGTCACCGTAACGCATATCTTTTTCACGCTGCGAACGCTTTTGGTAGTTGTCATATTCGGCATACAGACGCATATATTTATCAGTCTGTTCTTTCAGCTTTTCTTCAAGGACTTCCTCGTTTGACTTTTCTGCCTCTTTAGGTTCAGCCGTTTTTTCTGTTTCTTTATCTAATGTCTCCTCATTGACTTCCTCATTCTTCTTAGCCATCTGATTACCCCTTTCTCTACTCATCACTTATATATTCGTTGAGTATTTTATCTATTTCATTTGAAATAAGGTCAAGGCTTGCAAAAACCTTTGAATAATTCATCCGTTTAGGTCCGATAACTCCGATTTTCCCGGCTTTTTTATTGCCGAGTGAATAATTGATAGTTACCAATGAGCAATCCTGCAATATTTCAAAATCGTTTTCTTTGCCGATTTTAGCCTCAATTCCGTCAGCGTCGCTTGAGGCAACAAGCTTTTTCAAATTTTCTTTGTCATCAAGGAAAGTAAATATCTTTTCCGCTTTTTCAACATCGTTGTATTCGGGATATTTCAATATTGACTTTGCATTGTTGACATATATTTCTGTTTCACCGCTGTCCGTTATCGTTTCATACACAAAGTGCATTATATCAATCAAAACTTTCGGATGAAGTGAAAGTCTGTTTTCAATATCTTTTTGAATATCCTGTATCTTATCAAACGTTATCTCTCCGGCTTTAAGTCCGGCAAGATGTTCGTTTAATATATTTGCAAGTGACATACACGTTGCACTGTCAATGTCGATATTCATTACCTTGTTTCTTACAGTTCTTGTTACAACAATAAGCATTACCGTTTGCGTGGCAATCGGCACAAGGTCAATCTTGTTAATTTCAAATTCCTGCTCCTTAGGCGCTGTAACAACCGTTGTATATTCGGTAAGATTTGACGCTATTGCACCGGCATATCTAATCAGCTTTTCAAGCTGACTGACACGCGTTTCAAGTACGCTTTGCAGCTGTGCAACTGCCTCCATACCTATCTTATACTTCCGCATAAGCGAATTAACGTAAAATCTGTATCCCTCATCCGACGGAATACGTCCCGCCGAAGTATGCGGTTGTATCAGATAACCCATTTCCTCAAGGTCTGCCATTTCATTACGGATTGTCGCACTGGACAAACCCAAGTTTTCCTTTTTGGAAATCGACCTTGAACCGACAGGTTCAGCAGTGCCTATATATTCATCAATGATTGCTTGCAGGATTTTTCTTTTTCTGTCGTTCAAATCCATATACAAACATTCCTTTCTATCTTTAAACAAGATGTCATATAAGCATTTTCTTGTTAGCACTCATACACCTTGAGTGCTAACAATTATAAGATACCACTATTATACCCGATTGTCAAGTGATTAATATAACTTTTCATAAAATGTTCATAAATTATCCCATATTGCCAAATTTCTTATACAAACTCGCACAAAATCGAGTTTGACACGTTAATCCCGTCCAACGTAAGACTGTATCTTCCGTCAATATATTGCATAAGTCCGAGCTTTATAAATTTATCAAATTCACTGCCGAATACATCATTTATACCCTTGCCGAAACGCGACTTAAAATCAGTTTCGCTTACTCCCCTGTTCATACGAAGTCCGGTAATCATAAATTCTGCTATCTTATCATTTTCGCTCAATTCGATTACTTCCTTTTCCGCACCGCCGATATATTCGTTTATGTCGGACGTGTTGTAAAAACGGCAGTTTCCGATATATGAATGTGCCGCCGTACCTAAGCCGATATACTCCTCACCTGTCCAATACTTTACGTTATGCCTGCACTCGTATCCGTCCTTTGCGAAATTCGATATTTCATATTGTTTAAAGCCGTTCTTACCGAGAAAATCAACTGTATGCATATACATTTCTCTGTCAGTATCTTCATTCGGAATATCAAGCAATCCTTTTGAATATTCCTTTTCAATAGGTGTTCCGTCCTCAATTATAAGACTGTATGCCGATATATGCTTTACAGGCAAGCTGACGGCTGTGTTTAAAGTATTTTTTAGACTCTCAAACGTCTGTGACGGCAGTGCGGTCATAAGGTCAAGATTTATATTTTGAAAAATCAAAATATAAATTTTACAGTGAATTATCTAATAATATTCAATTTGAATATTCAGTTGTACCACCATTACTTACATTATCTAAAAAAGATGCATTATTATTAAATATAGAACCTAAAATTATAGATCCATTAAGTAATGAAAAAGTTACAAAACTATTTATTAATAATGATTTTAATGTATTCATACAACAAGCTATTGATTTAGAAAAAGAAAAAGATAAGTTTTCGATGAATACAAAACTTAAAATCAATAATACAATTAAAGATGTTAAAATAACTGTACAAGTTATTTATGATGGTGAAGAAGCTTTAGGGGTATTAGGAGATATAGAAATATTATAGGAGAGTTGTTTATGGAGTTAGAAGAATTTTACAAACAAGTTGGTGGGAACTTTGAAGATGTTAAAAGAAGATTACTTAATGAAGAATTTATTAGAAAATTTGTATTGAAATTTAAAGATGATGAAACATTTGATAATCTTATTGATGCTTTTAATAAAGCTGATTATAAAGAAGCCTTCCGTTTTATTCATACCTTGAAAGGAACAAGTGTTAATTTGGGATTTGATGATTTATATCAAGCAAGTTGTAATTTAACAGAATGTTTAAGAGAAAAAGAAAACTTAAATGATGAAGAACTTGAAGAAGCAGGTAAACTTCTACAAATAGTTAAAAATAGCTATCAAAAAATAATAGAATTGATTGTTCAATTATAAAAATATGTGAAAAAAGGTCGAATTTAAAGGGAATTTGTTGCAAATTCCCTTTAAAAATATTATTATACATTTGTAAAGAAAAGAAAAAGGCAAAGCTGTTGAAAAACAGTGACGCAAAGCCCTAGGGTCTAAAGTACGTAAGTGCTATGATCGCCGGTTGCCCTAACCTATTAAGATATATTTTCGTGTATTTATAAGTTATAGCAACCACCAAGATAATAGGTGGTTTTTAACTTTCTAGGATTTCTTTAAATATCAAGACAAGGGAGAAAGAAAAAAGAAATGATGAAAGATTTATTAAAAAAATTACAAAAAAATCTAACAAAAAAAGGTTTCACATTAGTTGAAATCATCGTAGTATTAGTAATCTTAGCTATCTTAGCTGCAATTGCTGTACCATCAGTATTAGGATATGTAAACGAAGCTAAAGATGAAAGATACATTCAAGAAGCTAGATCAATCTATGTAGTAATTCAAACAGAAGAAGCTAGATATAAAGCTTTAAATGATACTGATGATCATTATGCTGATATTGCTGATAAAGCAGAAGAAATGACAGGTTTGAAAAAAGATTCAATTACTATTACTAAATCTGATGATGTCTATACAATTAAATGGACTAGTGATGATGGTAAAGCTAAAGAAGCTACATTAACTAAAAACAAAGATGTTAAAGTTAAAAATCAAGAATAGTTTTACTTCTAAAAAAAACCACTGCATATGAAGTGAACCGACTTTGTTGGACAAAAAATAATTAACTTAATGATAAGGCTTGATTCCTAATTTGTAAAGGAGTTAAGCCTTTTCCCTTTACTGTAATTCTAAAATTATTATGATAATGAATATAATCTATCATCGCTTGTTTTAAATTATCTAATGATTCAAATGTATTTTCAAATCCATAAAACATTTCATTTTTCATTTTCCCAAAGAAATTTTCCATTGGAGAATTATCTAAACAGTTTCCTTTACGAGACATAGATTGGAAAATTCCTTTTTCTTCTAATATTTTATGATATGAAAAATGTTGGTATTGCCATCCCTGATCAGAATGAAAAATCAAGCCTTCGAGATTGTCAAATTTTTCAAAAGCCATATCCAACATTCTATATATTTGGAATAGATTAGGTGTGTCTGAAATATCAAATCCAACTATCTCACGATTGTATATATCCATAATTGGAGATAAATATAATTTTCCTGCTGCTATCTTGAACTCGGATACATCTGTAGTCCATTTCTGATTTACAGAAGTAGCTTCAAAATTTCTTTTTTCGTTAATTTTTCCTGTGTATTTATTTTTCTTTCTAGAAGAAGATTCTTACAAACACCATTCATATCTCCTTTATAAGAGTTGTATCTTTGTTTAGGTGTAGGATTAAATGCATATAGGCCCATACGCGACATTAGACGCTTTACTTTGCCATGAGACACTTTATATCCCTTATTCAACAATTCTAGATGAATTCTTCGATACCCATAACGTTCTTTGTGGGTGTAAAAGATATTGATTATTTCCACCATTATTTCATCGTTCTTATCATCTTTGTCAATTTTACTAAGAGTGTAATAATAAACGGATTTGGCAATATGTGGAAGATCCTCATTAGAATTAATAGTATCCAGAATAAAGGCTAAGCTCAGATTTAATTCCTGCCTTAGTTCTGTTATAGCCTTTACTATTTCTTTAGTTCTTTCTTCTTTCGTTCCATAACTAAGGCATCCAATTTTTTTAAGTATTCGTTCTCGACACGTAAGCGAAGGTTCTGAAGTTCCAGTTCCTTGATCTTTTTCTGCATTTCTGACTGTGTCATTTTTTTCTTTTTGTTTGTCATGTTGTCCTCTTTTCTTTTCAACAATATTATACCCGTTTTCCACATAAGATTTAATCCAATTGGCCAATATTCCTCTACTTGATAAGCCAATATCAATAGCTACCGCTGTAATTGATTCTCCATCGATAAACACTCTTCTCAATGCTTTTTCTTTAAATTTGGGAGAATAATATCTGTTTCTATCTTTTCTAAGAACATCGAATCCATTTTTATCTATCAATCGTACAAGATATTCAATACCGTGCACATTGATATTATATTCAGTCGAAAGCATGTTTAATGTGTATCCCATTTTTCTTTTATTGTAAATTTCAATTTTTTGTTCGTTTGTAAGTTTAGCCATAATAAAAAGTGAACCTCCTAAGTTGTCCAACTTTTTCAGTTCACTTCACATATAATGTAGTGGCTTTTTACATAAGTATTCGAGGTGATTTAAATGATTAAAAGATTTAATAAAAAAGGATTTACATTAGTAGAAATTATTGTTGTATTAGTTATTCTTGCAATACTTGCAGCAATTGCTGTTCCTTCTGTTTTAGGATATGTCGAAGAAGCTAAAAAAGAAAAATATATTGCAGAAGCTAAAGCTATTTACACTGTTATTCAGGTTGAAGAAACAAAACTTGCAAATGAAATAGATTATACAGATATACCATCGAAATATAATAGAGCGGAAGAGTATATGTATGCTAAAATTTGTGATAAATCAGATTTTAATAAAGTGGGTGAAGGAATTGTTTCTCAAAAAACCGGAATACCTAAAGTAAGTAATATCCATTCATCTAATGATTCAAAGATGTATATTTTAAATTGGACAAGTGAAGATGGTAAAATAATAGACGCACAAATAACAAAAAATAAGAAAGTAGATATTCTTTCTGTTAGTCAATAATTAGCATATTAAAATGACTTATATTATTATAAGCCATTTTTGTTTAATTATTTCTTGTAATTATAATAGATATTTGTCGGATTATTAGAAATTTTGTATATATATGTTATAATATAACCAAAAAAGGGGAATGGGCATATGAAGGAAAGATTGAAGAATAACAAGGGTTTTACGTTGGTAGAAATTATTGTTGTGTTAGTGATTTTAGCTATTTTAGCTGCTATTGCTGTACCTGCTGTTCTTGGATATGTAGATGAATCTAAAAAGACGCGCTATATTGAAGAAGCTCATTCTAT
>OLSF01003331.1_pt1 | contig 10932 bp, 12 predicted proteins | sample 1672301 | NCBI WGS metagenome assembly OLSF01 (sample SAMEA3136669, study PRJEB25190) | human gut metagenome | biome: human gut; feature: human-associated habitat; material: faeces | place: Austria | collected 2013
GGCTGTTGGAGCTGCCCTCCCGGGTGATGAAGCCCAGCAGCAGGCTCTTGTCCATCCGCACCGTCTCCGAGGGTGCCAGATCCTCCGCCACCAGAATGCTGGGCTCCGTGCCCTGCAGGGTGGCGTTGTCCACGCCCTGCAGGATGTCCAGCATGGCTTGGGCAATGTCGATGACATCGGCGCTGCGGGCCTGTAAATAGGGGTCGTCCATGGCAGCAAACACGGCGGCCTGGTTGTCGCCCGCTTTCTTGACGGCATACTCCGCACACATGTGCTGGCCGTTGATGATCTCCTTGATGGCATCCACAAAGTCGTCGTCATCCAGCATCATGGCATGGATGTTGAACACCTCGGCAATGTCCTCGCCTGCCTCGGCCAGTGCCTTTTCATACAGGGCAGTCTGCTGGTCAATGGCCTTGGCCCGGGCCTCTTCAAAGCGGGCTTCCTCTGCCGCCGTGTCCGCGACCTGGGCGGTGGAGATCACGGTATCTTTTTTCTTGTAAATTTTCAGCTTGCCGATGGCAATGCCGTTCAGGATGCTTTTACCGGTTCCTACCTGCATCGTTCTCTCTCCTTTGTTGAGAATTTAGTGCGAAAAAGCCCCCGCAGGGTCTCCCGCAAGGGCTTTTGTCCGCAGATTCAAAGATCAGACGTTCTCGGTCAGGAACTTCTGAATGGCCTCGGCAGCGGCGGCCTCATCGTCGCCCTCCACCTTCACGGTCACGGTGTCGCCCTGCTTGACACCCATGCCCATCAGAGCCATCAGTTTGCGCAGGTCGCAGCTCTTGCCGTCCTTTTCCAGGGTAGCGGTGCTGGCAAAGCCCTTGGCCACCTTCACGAGCAGACCGGCCGGACGAGCGTGGATGCCGCATGCATCCTTAACAGTATACTGGAATTCCTTCATAATCATTTTCTCCTTACTTCATCCCGTTTCAGATCCGGACGGTCCTGCCACTCCGGACGCAGCCGATTTTGCTGCGGGATGCTACTATTATTATAAACCCGCTTCGTTATTTTTTCATCATTTCATATTGCTGATTTTTAGCCAGAAATTTTGGTGCTATTGAACAGAAGTTTTGCCCCCATTTTTCCACCGGATTTATTCGACAGGATACCCCTCGGCATCCAGGGGCAGGTCGGTGTACTGCGCCTCCTCGGGCACCACGGAGTCCGGCTCCCCGCTGGTCTGCTGGCTCTGCCCGGCCGCGCCCAGCTCCTCATCATGGCGCTCTCCCCAGTCGCCGCTGTAATCCTCACCGGACACCTGCTGGGCATCCTGCTGCTCAGCCTGCGCCATTGCGGTCTGGGCATCCTTCAGGCCGATCACCGTGCCTGACGGCTTTTCCAGCAGGTAGGCCCCCACAGCCTTTTTGCGGTAGACCAGCAGCACGCCGTAGCGGCTGGTCTCTCCGCTGCTGGCCGCCGGGATCAGGGCGGTCCACTTTTCCACGGTTTTCCCTTTGTAGCGGGTAAGATCCATTCCGCTTTGCTGTACCACCCCGTTGAAGGCCGAGAAGCTGTCGTCCCACTTGCGGGGGATCTTGACCTTATCCGCCGTGATGGATGTGCCGTCCACATCCAGCCCGTAGCCCGTGAACCAGGTCTGGATGTCCTGCGCGCTCTCGATCCGGTTCACCCCGGCCGCTGCCGCCACCGTGCGGGTGCTGATGTACCGCCCCAGAAAGGCGCTGAAGATTACCAGCGCACAGCAGAGCGCACCGGCCCCCACCTTTTTCAAGCTCGTCTTGTTCAGCGTTACCACAAACATGCCGTTCCCTCCCACCCGTTTTGTTCTGAAAAGAATATATGGGGCGGGCAGGCAGAATATGTTTTGCGGCACCAAAAGAGCCCCCGCCGGAATAGACCGGCAGGGGCTCTTTCTCATAGCGGTAAGTTCAGGATCACTCGATCAGGCCGTTCAGCAGGGCCAGGCACTTGCGGCTGTGCAGCTTGCGGATGGCCTTGGCCTCGATCTGGCGGACACGCTCACGGGTGACACCGAAGTCGCGGCCCACCTCCTCCAGCGTGCGGGGGCGGCCATCGTCCAGACCAAAGCGCAGGCGGATGACCTTTTCCTCACGGGGGGTCAGGCTCTTGAGGGCCTGATTGATCTGCTGGGCCACCATGGCGCGGTCTGCTGCCTTGCCGGGGGCCTCGGCGTTCTCGTCGGCCACGAAATCGCCCAGGGAGGAATCTTCTTCCTCGCCCACGGGGCTTTCCAGGCTGGCGGGTTCCTGCGCCATGCGTTGGATCTCACGCACGCGCTCCACGCTCATATCCATGGCCTTTGCCAGCTCCTCGGGGGTGGGCTCGTGGCCGTTCTGGTAGACCAGCTGGTTGGTGGCCTGACGCATCCGGTTGATGGTCTCGACCATGTGCACCGGGATGCGGATGGTGCGGGCCTGATCCGCAATGGCGCGGGTGATGGCCTGACGGATCCACCAGGTGGCGTAGGTGGAGAAGCGGAAGCCACGGTCACAGTCAAACTTCTCGGCGGCCTTGATCAGGCCGATGTTGCCCTCCTGGATCAGATCCAGGAACGCCAGGTTGTGGCCGACATGCTTCTTGGCGATGGAGACCACCAGACGCAGGTTGGCCTCGCTCAGGCTGCGGCGGGCGTTCAGGCCGTCGCGGCGGATCTTGAGCAGCTCCTGGCGGCGCTCCTCCGTCAGGGGGCCGTTCTCCACGGCCTCCATGGCCTCCTCTTCGGCAGCCTTTTCCTCGTCGTCCTCGCTGGACTTGGTGTTGCCGTCCTCGTCCAGATCCTCGGTATAGCTCCGGCTGTTCTCATCCTCCTCGAACGAGAAGCGGGCGCTGTTCTTTTTGATGTACTCAGGCGCGCCGTACTTCTGGCGGTCGGCCTGAAGGATGTGGGCAGCCTCGGCACCGGCGTGGATGCGCTTGCTCAGGTCCACTTCCTGCTCCGCGCTCAGCAGCGGGATCTGGCCGATCTGCTTGAGGTAGTTCTTCACAGGGTCATCCAGCAGCTCATCCATGGCAGCCTTCAGGTCTGCGGGGTTCTCCTCTGCCGGGTCGTCCTCATTTTCATCGCCCAGGCCCAGCTCATCGCTGTTTGCCTCGGCACTTTCCACCTCTGCCATGATGCCTTCCACATCCAGGCTGGTGTCACCGTCGGCCTCGTCATCCAGAATTTTGATGCCGCGCTCCTCCAGAAGCGTGTAAAGCGTTTCCACATCCATCCGGCACTGGGAAGCCAGTGTCTTGGCCTCGCCCGCCGTCAGGGTGCCTTCGCCCTTCGTCAACAGTTCCTTCAAAGTCATGCCCATTTCGCTCTCTCCTTTTCACCGCGGCGCTGGCTGCGCCGTAAGTGATATCGTATCATAAGTTTTGCCGCTGCGGGATGGTTCAAATCACCAGGCCGCCGTTCACACCGAACACCTGCCCGGTGATGTAACCGGCGCTTTCGCCTGCCAGGAACACCAGCAGCTGCGCCACCTCGTCCGCGCTGCCCAGGCGGCCCACGGGGGTCTCCTCGGCCAGCGCAGCCTTATCCTCTGCCGTAAAGGCAGCCATCATATCGGTGTCGATGACACCCGGGGCCACGCAGTTCACGGTGATGCCGCTGGGCCCCTCCTCTTTGGCAAGGGCCTTGGTCAGGCCGATCAGGCCCGCCTTGGCAGCGGAGTAATGCACCTCGCAGCTGCCGCCGGTCTGGCCCCACATACTGCTCACGGTCAGGATGCGGCCCGCCTTGCGGCGGATCATGCCCGGCAGAGCCAGCTGGCACAGGTGGAACGCGCCGCTCAGGTTCACGTCCAGCATGTGCTGCCACTCCTCCGGGGTGATATCGGTGAACAGCTTCTGCTGGGCAATGCCCGCGTTGCTCACCAGCACATCCACATGGCCCACGGCCTGCTCCACGGTGTGGAACGCCACCTCACAGCTGGCGCGGGAGGCCACGTCGCACTGGACCGCCAGCAGGCCCGGCAGCGCCTTTTCCAGCGCCGCCGCCGCCTCGGCGTGGGTGTGGTAGAGCACCGCCACCCGGTAGCCCGCCTGCCAGAAGGCGCGGGCCGCCGCGGCTCCGATGCCCCGGTCGCCGCCCGAGATCAGCACGCAGCGCCCATTGGCCGCAGGGACTGCCGGTTCCGGTACAGGCTCCACCGGCGGTTCTGTTTCCGCTGCCGGTTCCGGCGCAGCTTCCTGCACCGACTCCTGTTCCGGCGCAGGGGCCCGGGATGCCTTGTCCTCATCGCTCAGGTCAAAGGTCAATTCAAATTCATCATCGTACAAGAGTCAGCCCTCCTGCCGTTTGTTCTCTGCCTGCAAAAAATCCCGCAGGCAGGAAGGTCCCGCCCTCCACCGCACCCATGGGCTGCGCTCTGCTCCTCTTTCCGGTCAAGGCCGGTCCTGCGGCGAGCCCGCTGGTCTGTGCGAGTGGTTTCGACAAGTTACCATTAAATAATATAGCACAATTCGACGAAAAAAGAAAGTGGGAACCGCCGTCTTTTCACGCAGTTCCCACTTTTTTTCACGTTCTCAGGGGGTCACGGGCGGTTTCCAGCGGGGCTTTGCGGCCCGCTGCTCCCGCAGCCGGAGGAAAAACGCCTGCAGCAGCGCCTGCGCCTCCTCCGCCCGCAGGCCGCGTTCCACCACCGGATGGTGGTTGAAGGGCAGGGCGAACAGGTCGGTCACGCTGCCGCAGCACCCGGCCTTGGTATCCGCCGCGCCGTACACCACCCGCCTGATCCGGCTGTTGATGATGCCGCCGCTGCACATGGGGCAGGGCTCCAGCGTAACGAACAGCTCACACTGCCACAGCCGCCATCCGCCCAGCTTTTTGCAGGCCGCGTCAATGGCCAGCAGCTCGGCGTGGTGGAGGGCGTTTTTTTCGGTCTCGCGGGTGTTGTGGGCGGCGGCGATGATCTCGCCGTTCCGGGCCACCACCGCGCCCACGGGCACCTCGCCCAGCGCGGCGGCCCGTGCGGCCTCCTCCAGCGCCGCGCCCATCAGCTCATAGTCGGTCATCCCATTCCCCTTTCTGCCAGCGCCCGGGCCAGCACCAGCCCATTGTTCAGGATATGCAGCACCACCCCGGGTGCAGGACTGTCGGTCTGCTCTGCGGCCCACCCGAAAATGAGCCCCATGCCCAGGGCGTAGCACTTTTCGGTCAGCGTTCCGTGCAGGGCCGCAAAGAGCACAGCCTGGCAGAGGTTTGCCGGGTGCTCCCCCAGCGGCCGCAGCAGGCGCAGCAGCGCCCCCCGGAACACCAGCTCCTCGGCCAGCGGCAGCACCAGCAGGCTGCGCAGCGTACCGGGCACGCCCTGCGGCAGCTCTGCCGCCCCGCCGGGGACCAGCACACACCAGACCGCCGCCAGCCCGGCCCAGGCCAGTGCCGCGATGCCTGCCGCCCGCAGGCGGCGGTTCTGTTCTGACATCTTCTCCGTCCCCTCTCCGTTTGGGGGTGCGCTGTTCCGCTGCTTCGGGCGCACAGCGCACCGCCCCGCAATGCCTGATGCCCATTGTATCATGTTCCGGCCCATTTGTGCAAGAAAACGGAGCGGAATTGCGAAAATACGAAGAAATATTGATTCAAACAATTGACATTTTCCGTCGTCTCTGGTATATTCCTATACGACTTTTTGATTGATTTGGTCGGGTTATCCGTTCTTGGCCCCGTTGGAGGTATTACTATGATCCGCATTCTTACCGATTCCGCATCCGACATCCTGCCCGCTGAAGCCGAGCAGCTGGGCGTGACCGTCATCCCCCTGAACGTCACCCTGGAGGACGGCACCGTGCTCCGGGACGGCGTGGACATGACCCCCACCGTGTATTACGGCGTGATGTCCCGCTGCCACAAGCTGCCCACCACCAGCCAGCCCAGCCCCGAGCTGTTCCAGCGCTTCTTCCTTGAGGCGGCTGCCGCCGGGGACGAAGTGGTGGGCATCTTCCTCTCCCATGAGCTGTCCGGCACCTGCCAGTGCGCCCGGCTGGCCGCAGACATGGCCAATGTGGACAATGTCCTCTTTGTGGATTCCGAGAACGTCTGCCTGGGCGAGAGCCTGCTGGTGCGGCTGGCTGTTCAGCTGCGGGATGCCGGAAAGACTGCCGGGCAGATCGCCGCCACCCTTGAGCACGCCAAGGAGCATCTGCATCTGGTGGCTGTCATCGACGACCTGAAGTATCTGCGCAAGGGCGGCCGCCTGCCCGGCGCTTACGTTGCCCTGTTCAAGAAGATCGAGGAGCTGGGCGGCATCAGCACCTGCGCCGACGCGCTGGCCGGTTACACCCTCGCCCCCCGCGAGGTGCAGCCCATCCAGACCTACCTGCAGGAGAATCTGGGCCGGAACGAGGCCCTTGTGCGCCAGATCGGCTGTGTCATCGGCACCCACGCCGGCCCCGGCGCGTTCGGCCTGGCCTTCCTCGATGAGGGCTTCACCTTCTGATCTTACCCAATCAAAAAGAGGAACTGCTTTCCCGGCAGTTCCTCTTTTTTGTTGGTTCATTCGTGTCCGATCTTCGACCAGTCGATCTCTTCGGCATCTACAAAGCCGCTGTCCTTCGCTTCCTCCAGCTGCTTTGCTTCCTCTGTGGTCAGCTTGGTGAAATCCGGGTCCCATGCCAGTACCAGCTTTTTGATCAGCTCGTAGGCAAGGTTCTTGTCCGGGTCCGGCAGCATATCGATCATGTGTGCTGCATTCATTGCAATTTCAGACATCCTGCCACCTCCTTATTTATAGATATCGCCACGATTCCCGATATCCAGCACCAATAGAATCTCCAGCGCGTTTTCCTCTCCGTACCGGTAAAGCACGCGCCAGTTCCCGACCCGGAGCCGCATTGTTCCATCCTTCAGTCCCTGCATCACCTTGATATCACCTGCTGGCGGTTTCAGGGTCAGCCCCTCAATACCTGCAACGATGCGAAGCACGGACCTTTTGTCCAGCTTATTCAGGAACTTCATGGCGTTCTTCGAGTAGCGGATCTTCATAACATCATCCTCAGCGCTCGTTTTTTCTGCGGGCCTCTGGCCCTATTATAGTCCATTCTCCTGCAAACGTCAATTGTTTTTTGCCGAAGATCCGTTCATTACAGCACCGCGTCCGAGACGATCTTGCCCAGCAGGAGCACCAGCACCACAAGCATCATGGGGCGGATGAACTTTGCGCCCTTCTTGAGGGCGAAGTGGGAGCCCAGCAGGTTGCCCACAATGCCGCTGATGGCACAGGGGATGCCGATGGAGAACACCACCAGCCCGCTGGAAAGATACGTTACCAGGCTGGCGTAGTTGCTGGCAAGGTTGAGCACCTTGGCGTTGCCGCCCGCCGTGCGCAGGTCAAAGCCCATCAGGGTGGTAAAGGCGATGATGGCAAAGGTGCCGGTGCCCGGGCCAAAGATGCCGTCGTACAGGCCGATGCCCAGCCCGATGGCAAGGGCCAGCACCGCCTTTTTGGCGTTCAGGGTGCCGTCGTCCCGGTTCTCGTCGGGCAGGTCCCGCCGCCAGAGGATGAGCACCGCCGCCACCGGCAGGATGATGAGCATCATGGTGCGCAGCACCTGATCGCTGAGCAGGAGCACGATGTGGGAGCCCAGTGCGCTGCCCACAAAGCTGCCCACAGCCGCCAGCAGGCCGACCCGGATGTTCATGGCTCCCTTCTGGAAGAACTGCGCCGTGGCAAAGGTGGTGCCGCAGGCCGCGCTGAATTTATTGGTGCCGTAGGTGTAATGCACCGGCAGGCCCGCAAACAGGTAGGCGGGCAGGCTGATCAGACCGCCGCCGCCCGCCGCCGAGTCCACAAAGCCCGCAAACCCGGTCATCAGCATCAAAAACAGCAGCATTGGCAATGATAATGTAATTTCCATTCGTTCTACTTTCCCACTCTTTCGTTTACTTCAGATACAGCTTTCCCTCGCAGGCCAGGATCTGATCCAGGATCATCCGGGACACCCGGGCACCATAGACCATGGCGGGGTGGTCGTTGTACTCGATGATGTCATGGAACTCCTTGTTCATCAGAACGATCACATACTCGCCGTAGGGGGTGTGGATGATGCCGCCGTCGTTGCGGCAGGCGTTCATGCTGCCGCTCTTGCTGGCCACCCAGATAAGCTCTGGCTCACCGGTCTCCTCGCAGTCCAGATAGAACTGGGGGAAATCGTGGGTCAGCATGGTGTTGTAGTGCTGCTGGCGGAAGATGCCCAGCATGGCGGCGCTGGCTTCTTTGCTGACCAGCGTACCCTTTGCCACCTGCGCAAACAGGGCGGCGTAGTCCCGGGGCGTGGTGGTGCCCAGCTTATCGTAGCGGTCAAAGTGGAGGGGGTTGTGCAGGACGGTGTGCCCAAAGCCCAATTCCCGGATGCAGGCATTGATGGTGTCCAGCCCCAGGTAATCGATGATCATATTGGTGGCAATGTTGTCCGAGCAGATGATCATCATGGTGGCGGTGTCCTTCACCTTGAGCTTTGCCCCCACGCCCAGGGCCCGGAGCATCCCGGAGCCATCCACGAACTGGCTGGCCTCGTAGGTGATCTCCTCTTCCAGGTCAGACCTGCCCCGGCTGGCCTGTAGATACAGCACCGCCAGAATGAACGCCTTGATGGTGGAGGCCGTCTCGAACTCCTCGTCGGCACCGATCTCCACCGTGCTGCCGCGCAGGTCGTCCACAAAAACGCTCATCCTGCCCTGATAGGAATAGAGCTCTGCGGCAATGCGCTTTTCCAATGTCATATTCTGATCCATCTGGAATCCCTCAACTTTTCTATACTTTCCGTTATACTTAAATCCTTACCGTTAAGACATAATTATCATTGAAAACATTGATTTCATTGGTTCTCATTGATTCTAGTGCAATGATGAGCAATGATTTCAATGAATTCAATGAATCTTTTGATACTAACGGTGATTACAAGTTGTTTTCAAAGAAACGCTGTGCGTTGCGGAAGAAGATGGCTTCCACCTCATCCTCGGTGAAGCCCTCTTTCCGCAGGGCATCGGCCAGCAGGGGCATTTTGGAGCAGTCGCTCAATTCCAGTTTGCCGCCGATGCCGTCAAAGTCACTGCCCAGACCGATGATCTCAATGCCGCCCACCTGCTTGAAATGGGCGGCGTGTTTGGCCATCAGGGCCGTGGTGCTGCGGCACAGGTCGGGGCTGGGCTGGTCATCCAGAAAGCCCGCGCAGTAGTTCAGGCCCACCAGACCGCCTTTTTCCGCCATGACCCGGATCATCTCATCGGTCAGGTTGCGGCAGTGGGGGGCCAGAGCGCGGCAGTTGGAGTGGCTGGCCGCAAAGGGGCGGGTGCTGTGCTCCGCAATGTCCCAGAAGCCTTTATCGGACAGGTGGCTCACATCGGCAATGATGTGCAGGCGCTCCATCTCGGCCAGGAACTCAAAGCCCTTCTCCTTCAGGCCGGTCTCGGTGTTGGGCATACAGGGCCAGATGGGGCCGTTGCCGGGCACCACGTTGGGGCTGGCCAGCTCGTTTTCGTGGTTCCAGGTCAGGGTCATCATCCGCACGCCCAGCTCGTACATCCGGCGCAGCACACCCAGACTGCCCTTGCAGCAGCCTGCTTCCTCTATGGTCAGCATTCCGCTGATCTTGCCCGCCTCGGCGTTTTTGCGGATATCCTCGGGGCGGTAGACAGGGGCGATCCTGTCGGAATACCGCTTCATCATCCGCTTGAACACGTCGATCTCTTCCAGCGCCGTCACCAGCGGGTCCGCGCCCGGGGTGGGGTCGGCCAGATTCACAAAGGCGGCAAAGCACTGGAGCATGTAGTCGCCCTTCTCCAGCTTTTCCAGATCGATGTGGCCGTTGTTGTGGGCAAAGGTCTGCCCGTCGCCCCGCATCTCCGCGCGCCGCAGCTCGCTCAGGGTGTCACAATGTAGATCAAAGACTTTCATCGTTCATGTCCTTTCTTAACAGCTTCTATGTAAATCATTTCTGCCACAAAGCTCCCGTTTTCCGCAGCGAAAACTTGGCTCCCCTGCTAGGGGAGCTGGCGCGTCAGCGCCTGAGAGGTTTCTCCCGTAAGCAAAACCTCTCCGTCATCTTCGCTATCGCTCGATGCCACCTCCCCTCATAGGGGAGGCCTTGGCATAGGATTCATTTTTCGCAATGATCGCTGACGCTCCAAAACGCACTCCTGCCGCAAGCAGGGCAAACAGGAGCGAAGCGCCAGACCACGAAAACGCGACGGCCTGCCAAGGGCTCCCCTACTAGGGGAGCTGGCGCGGCGAAGCACGCGACTGAGAGGTTGTACAGAGCCGCACCTGGTCGTTTCAGAACACACTCCCCACCGCATACAGACTCTTGACCAGCTCTTCCCGGTACAGCGGGTCGGCGGGGTCAAGGCTGTTAATGACCACGCCGCCGCTGGCGGATGCGCCGGTGGAGTGGATGTAGCGGCCCTCGCCAAGGTAAAGGGCGATATGGCCGGGGAAATAGAGGGCATCGCCCCGCTTTTTGTCTGCAAAGGGGATCTGGTGCATGGGCCAGCCCTCCACGATCCTGGCATCCCGGTAGATGAGCACGCCGCACTGCATATAGGCGCTGCTGACAAGGCCGGAACAATCAATGCCCCGGCCCGATTTGCCGCCCCAGCGGTACTCGGTGCCCAGATACTTTTTCGCCTGCGCGCAGACGGCATCCCGGAACGCTTCCTCGCTGCCGTCATACCACGCCTGCAGTGCCTGCGGCACCAGCTCCCCGGCGGTAATATTCCGGGCCTCGGCCAGCGCGTCATCAAAGGCCAGCCCCTCCCGCTGGGAGAACACGGCGGTCATCTCAAACCGCACCGGCTCCAGCGCCACGTCCCGGACATAGCCGGTGCGGCCATCCAGCAGGGCCACCCTGGCCCAGCCGGTGTGGGCCTCGGCTTCCTCGGGCGGTTCGGGCAGGCGGCAGAGCAGGCAGCCCCGCTCCAGCTCCAGCATCCGCACCCCCTGCACCTTGGGCAGGCTGAGCACA
>OLSF01003333.1_pt1 | contig 10918 bp, 15 predicted proteins | sample 1672301 | NCBI WGS metagenome assembly OLSF01 (sample SAMEA3136669, study PRJEB25190) | human gut metagenome | biome: human gut; feature: human-associated habitat; material: faeces | place: Austria | collected 2013
TTTTATCAAGGCTTGGGTTTGCTTTTTTCCAGACCTTTGGGTCAGTCCAGTCCTCAGATTCATCTGCACCATAAATAACCGGATAGAAAGTCGGGTCATGTTTTCTGCCTTCCAGAATATCCTTCGCTTTCTGGTGGATTTCATAGCAGATTGAATTTGTGTCCGTTCCGGCTGTGGTAATCAGGAAATACAAAGGCTGCATTCTGGCATCGCCGGAACCTTTAGTCATGACATCAAAAAGCTTTCTGTTCGGCTGCGTATGAAGTTCATCAAACACAACCCCATGGATGTTGAAGCCATGTTTGGAATAGGCTTCTGCCGAAAGCACCTGATAAAAGCTGTTGGTCGGGAGGTATACGATACGCTTCTGTGAGGTCAGGATCTTCACCCGCTTGGAAAGGGCAGGGCACATTCGTACCATATCCGCTGCCACGTCAAATACAATGGCAGCCTGTTGTCGGTCGGCAGCACAGCCGTAGACTTCGGCACGTTCTTCGCCATCACCACAGGTGAGCAGCAGGGCAACCGCAGCGGCAAGTTCTGATTTGCCATTTTTCTTCGGAATCTCAATGTAAGCCGTGTTAAACTGACGATAGCCATTCGGTTTCAGAATGCCGAACAGGTCACGGATAATTTGTTCCTGCCAGTCCAGCAGTTCAAATTTCTTTCCAGCCCATGTGCCTTTGGTATGGCTGAGGCACTCAATAAAAGAGACGGCATAGTTTGCCGATTTTTTATCGTATCTTGAATCTTCTGCCATGAATTCTGTCGGCTTGTATTTTTCCATTGTATCACCTCCCATGCAACAAAAAAAGACCTGCCTAAAGCCAAGTCCTTCTAAAATATTTTGGTCACAGCTTGCAGGAATCAGCTGCTTGCTGTGTTCTGTACGACTGCCAGAGCCTTTCGACTCCGGGTTTTGTTTAAATTGTTCTGTGTTCAGTTGTACTCTTTCAGTAGAATCGCCAGTGCAGTTTCTGTGTCCCTATCCGCCAGCGGAACATCCAGCCCTCTGTCAAAGTTGAATACAATCTCATCGTTTCGTTTCAGCATGATTTTTGATGCCCTGCCTTCCTCGTATCCGTAAATGGAAGGCTCCTCGTAATGCTTCACCCAATAGTGAAATACGCTTGTTCCGATTTTGATACTTCCTTCTGCCCACATAATTTTCGCTCCTTTTTTTGTGTTTTTTTGCCTTTCGGCATGATGTATATTACCTCTATTTCGGAAGGAAGTCAACGGTTTTTCGAGAAATAAACTACACAAAGATTGCAAGCAAAAACTGTGCATCATTGACGATCCGACAAGAGCCGCTGTGTTGCCCTGTGTGGGGCGATGCTTTCGGCGGGAAAACAATTCGGAGGAAAGAAAACGTCCCCACACAGGCAAACGTGGCGGCTGTACGAGCCCCAGAGCCTTTCGGCTCCGGGGCTTTGCTATTTTATTTTGAGGGCTTTATCTTCCGGTCTCGCATTCCCACATAAATTCTGCCCAGGCTTCGTACTGTTCTCTGCGAAGCTCCTCCTCGTCAATTTCTTCGGTCTTGTAGTCGATGCTGATCAGTTCTTCAAAGGTCGTGCCCTGTTCTGCTGCATCCTCTCTGGCGTATTCCTCGGCGTATTTTTCGTCGAAGTTTTCTGCCTCCCAACCGGTAAGCTCCAGTTCGTATTCCCATTCTGCATCTGCCCATGTAATTGTTACCTTTATGATTCTTTCCATTTTCGTTTCCTCCGTTTTGGTTGTTTTTTGGTTCGGTTTTCCCGTTCCGTTGTGTGTATATTACCATACCTCTGGGAGTATATCAAGCGGCTAAATGTACAGAAAACAGGCAAAAATACAGCCCTGTCATTGTGTGTATCTGACAAGGCTGGTTGAAATATTCGGCGTTTTATACCGGTTGCTTTTTCCAAGAATATGTGATATACTGGAAGAGAAAATTGATTCGGAATCAAGGTGTATGATTATGTGGCTGCTTTTTGCAATCCTATCGTCCGTTTTTGCTGCGTTGACTTCTATTCTGGCAAAAGTGGGAATTGATGGCGTGAATTCCAATCTTGCAACAGCCATAAGAACTGCTGTTGTTCTTGTTATGGCATGGGGAATGGTTTTCTTAACCAATGCTCAGTCTGGGATCACACAGATCGGAAGGAAAAGCTGGATATTTTTAATCTTATCCGGGCTTGCAACCGGTGCTTCCTGGCTCTGCTATTATAAAGCATTGCAAATGGGGGAGGCATCTAAAGTTGTCCCAATTGATAAGCTCAGCGTTGTGATAACTTTGCTTCTTGCGTTTGTATTTTTGCATGAGAAATTTACCGTGAAGTCGGCGGTTGGTTGTGTTTTAATTGCTGTTGGTACATTGGTTATGGTACTGTGACAGCAGAAACAAGCCACCATATTGCCGTTGTGGGGCTTGTTTCTGCATTGGATAAGTATTCGGAATCGCTTACCTCCTGCCGCTGTGTGGCAACGTGGCGGCTATCAGTCCCTTATCACAATTGGCATCAGACCGTTGGGAGTTGGAATAAAAAGTTCGATATCCCAGAATCGCTCTTTGAATTTTTCCGTCAGTTCAGCTGAAAGATCAGTGAAATCTTCATCGCCCAAGCCAGCAATAAAAAATGTTCCCTTGATGACATCGCCGATTTCAGGAAGAAGTCTGTTCCATTGGGTATCTGATTTCAGCTTTGCCTCATCATCGCAGATAACAGCAACTTCATCTTCAAAGGGATAAATTGCCTGAATGTATCCGCCCACCGTTTTCTGCATTGATTCAAGGCTTCCGTCAATCTCAGCTTCTCTTGGGTGCTTTCCCGGTTCAACAATAAGTATGTGCATGGCTTTTCCTTTCTGAGCCGACCTGGGGCAGTTTCTTCTGCCCCTTGGCTCTTTTGCTTTTAGTTTAGTCTCATGAGAATCGCAGGAATGATTTTCGGCTTACCGGTTGCAAAATCTGTATAATCTGCGGTTACTTCGGTCAACCCATTCAAGTGAAATCCTTGTTTTTCAAAAGCGGCAAGGGTAGAAATCAGACCGCTGAAGGTACTGGAAATCGTAAATTCGTTGATTCTCTCTGCTTTCAGAAAATTGGCAATCGGTTCAATATCCTCTTCCCATATCACTTCCTGGAAATCGATGAACGCATTTCCGTTCTGTTTACTTTTCCGGTATGCCCAGTAAAGGGTCAGGTTTAAGTTGTTTTCCCGGAAAAATTCGTTTCCCTTTGTAGCTGCCTGTTCAAAAAATTCAATGGTTTTCATGATGCTTTCCTCCAAATTTCGTTGTTTTTCGGTCGGTTTTCCGTTCCGTTGTGTTGTATATTAGCGCATTTCAGGCAGATAGTCAACGGTATTTGCGATAATAAATGTAACAAACATCACGCCGAAATCGGAGAAGATAATTGTGTAAAATATGATGGCAGCACAAAGCCGCCTGTGTGGCTCGTGTGGGGCGATGTTTCAAAAGGGATAACTTTGCTGAGGAATCCCTGAATGCCAACACAGCCAAACGTGGCGGCTTGTGTGCGATTATTCAGTTGTATTGCGATGAATGATGCTTACGATTTTATCCTGTTCTTCTTTTGAAATTCCGATGCTTTCCAATGCCTCTCTTGTTCCGCAGTCGGGACAAATCAGCGTCCGGCTGTCAGTTCTGGAAAGGGCAGGAACGCCATGATATTCTATGCCGCAGCGGGGGCAAACTCTTGTCACTTTTTCAGCTGTTTTCATTTCTTACCCCCCCTTTCGCTAATATCAAATGCAAGCCGCAGATGCTTCAAATCAAAGCCAAAATCACGGTAGCCCTGAACGCAGGTTCTCACATAGGCATGACTTGGAATTCCCAGCTTTCGCTCCTCGTGCATGATGTACAAAAAGGCATCCAGCTTTTTCTTTCCGACCGTGACCTCCATATCGGTTTTGTAGTAGAAGTTGGGGCAGCCCTCGTAGCGGTCAAGAGCCAGTTCATCTCGTGGGGAAACCGCCCAGACGGCAACCGGAACGCTGCCGCCCTTCTTCTTTTCGATGGTGAGATAGGAACCTGTCTTGCTGCCCTTGAAAAGCAGCTGGTAGTCGGGAATCACGCTTGTGCCGACAATTCTTGCGTCGGGGCAACGATAACGCATCTGCTCGACATTGATGTTTGAGCCGTAGGCAATGTAATATTTTTTCATGTTGATTCTTCCTTTCCGAAAGGAATACCCTTTCACCACCCAGAGCCGCCCGAAGGCGGCGTGAGGGGGAAAAGGCTGTTCCCTTAATTTCCGAATCTCCAAGCGGCATTGCCGGAAAGGTTTCTTGTAAGGAAATCCCTTGCTGTCGAGAATTCTTCACCGACCAGCCCAAGCCGAATCAGCCATGTTCTCATTGCGAATTTTGGATTTTCGGTCTGCTGCGGCTTAGGGCTTGCGGTTCGCAGTTCCTTTGCCATTTCCGAAAGGGCAAGGCAAAGCTGAATCCAAGATTTCAATTGACCTGCGTGCAGTCCGTTCTTCTTGCCGTTTGCAGGCCTATCAAAATTGAAAAGTCGAAACTCGATTGTGCCTTTTGTAAATACTGCGTGATAATTCGTCATATGGTATCTGCTTTCGTTGTAGTGATGGCTTCTACCGTAGTTTGCACCGTTTGAAGTGTACCAGATGTCTGCAAGCTGTGCCATGGTTGTGGGTTTCTTTTTGTTTACCTGTTCGATGAATTTCGAATTTACCGTTCTGCAGTATCTGTTCATTCTGCCTTGGTCAATTTTCAGGGCGTCGGCAATCAGCTGTTCGTGACTTGCCATGATGTTTGCCAGAGTTCTGAGGGTCTGCGGTGTGTGTCCCTTTGCCCCGATGTGAATGTGAACTCCAGCCCCAATTCCTGCATGGCTGATTGCTCCGGCTTTGCGTAGTCTGCGGACAAGCTCCTGCAAGGTTTCAATGTCCTCGTATTTCAAAATCGGGGTTACCAGTTCGCACTTTTCGCTGTCGGGGCCTGCGATGGAAACGTCTCTTTGAAATTTCCACTCTCTGCCCTGTGCATCCCATGCTGACCAGGTGCAGTATCCGTTTCTGCCTGCTGTGTTTTCGTATCTGTTTGTTCCGAAGAAGTCGGCGGCAAGCCTTGCAGCTCTTTCTCTAGTGATGTGGTTCATCTCGATTTCCACCCCGATGGTCTGGTTTTTCATGTTTTCAATCTGTCTTTCTGTTTTAGCGTTCATGGTGTTTTCCTCCGTAATTTCGGTATTTTTTAAGGGTTGCTCCCTTTTGTTGTATCACATATTACCGCATTACGGAGCACATAGCAAGCCGCTAAATTTACAGAAAAAGAGACTGTATATCCGCCGAAAGATTGTGTAAGATACACCCTTGATTCACTTGAATTTCTATGCTAAAATACAGTACGATGGAATAGGTGCTCCCTTATTTTTGAGCCCTCGGAACCACCCTAAAACTATCCACTTCGGGAATCAGAGCAAGGGAAGAGCCGTTCTGCCATTTCATGTGGACAGAACCCATATCGTCAATATGAGTCACTTCACCAATTGTTCCGGGAAGAACAGGATACTTTTCATCACGCATGGAAATCAGCTGTATTTTTGTTCCCACTGGATACTTTTTTCTGAGCTGTTCGATATGTTCCTTATTCGGAAACTTCATTTGAATCACTCACCTTTCTAAACGCTGAACTGCCGGAAAGATTTCTGAGCAGTACCTTTCTTGCGGATTTGTACGCTGCACCAATCATGCCAAGGCGAAGAAGATAACATCGCATGGTATATTTCGGATTGTCGCTGGTGTCAAGCTTATTATTGATACGGCTTTGATTTTTCGCAAATTCACAAAGCATGGAAATGAAAGTGCAGTAGGCGCTTGTATCGTCGTACTGCTCCACAGTAAACCATGGAAAGCAAACCTTATCTTCTTCTACAATGATTTCAAGATTGTCTGTTTTGAATGCCGCCTTGAAAAGTTCACCCTTGTTTTCTACAATTCTTCTGAGCCTGTCGATGGTTGCATCATCAACCAGTTCCAATGGCATCTCTACCGTCAGGCCGTTTTCCTCTTCATCAAGCGGAACATCGTAGCCTCTGCTGACCAGTTCATCTATCAGACGCTCTACTTCTTTGCTGTCGGCTGAATCGCTGATTTCAAGATTGCCTTCCTTTGTGACCGTGTAGTCTCTGCCTATTTTGTATGCACAGGTGGGCATATACTGGTATTCGGCAGGCGCTCCGATAATCTCGCTGACCGCCTTTGCCAGTTCCTTGCGTTCATTCCCTTTAAGTCCTAATTCAATAATCATGTAGTAAACCTCCATTTCGTTTTGGTAGTACACATGATAACTCAGAAAGGCACAGATATCAAGTGTGGGATATGTAGAATTATTCTTCACTTTTCTGTGCATAACAGGCTATTCCAGCAAGGACAAACCATGCGTTACAGGCTGCGATGCCGTTTCCCCACATTTTATAAGCTGCACTGTCGGAATATGGATTCTTCAGCCATTTTTCAATCTGCTTTCGTGACTTGGGTTTGCACTCTTTTCCAATTGCTTTATTGTAGTTTTCAAAAACATTCTGCCACCAAACTATCTGTTCTTCAGTCGGATTTTCCGTTCCCAGGTCATCGCACCACCATGTCGGCATACCCTGGAGCAATGCACATTCCTGTGGTGTAAGACGTCTTACGATATATTCAATTTCAGGAGTACTGTCATTTACGACTGGCGGGTCTTTGTAATCCGATGCTACTAAGGTGTTCGCTTTTTCTTTTTCTGCAATGGTGTGATGAGAATTTTTGCTTGTGGAATATATCGGATGTGCAATTCCGCCTGCACCCGATGCAACAATTGTAGGAGAGGTTTCTTCTTCAATCTGAAAACTGAATCGTGCATTATAACCCTGATTCATTGCTGGTCTGCCTATGCCGTAGGAAACTGCATGATTTTCTGTACAATTCAAGGTGTACATAGTTTCGCTTTCCTTGTAGCCATCACCGTGATGTGATGGGCGTGAACCGTTACCCTCGATTACAACCATACCGCCTTGATTCTTACAAGGAGATTGATTGCTGGTATCAATAGTTCTTGCTGTATTTGCTTCATAAAATCCGCTGTTGGGATTATCAGATAACATGGAATTGCTGTGTTTTCCGCAGATACCATATACCTTTGGAACGAAAAGAGTCTGGTCGTTATTGCAGGACAGCGTTGCTGATTTATCCTCCTGAATTAACGCTCCCTTACCGCCATTTCCACTGCCACAGCGAATTTTCAATGTAATTGGGACTTCCTCCATCAGCAGTGGAACATTTCCACCGCCTGTTCCGCAACGTGAAGTAAGTGTCTGACATAAATCTTTATCAGAAACTGTGATTCTGCTGTCAGCTGGATGATTTTCAAGGGCAATTGCCGCAGGAACTATACCCGCACGAAGCGTAGGTGATTTTTCTTTTTCGTATCCGATGCTTCTTGACTGAGCAGAATGCTCTGTACAGAAACCAGCAGATTCACAACGATACCATCTTCGTCCATATGCTGATTTACGCTTTTCATTTACACAGTCACATATGTGAGAATTGTCACCACCGAGTTTTTCAGCAGCTTCAGCCATACTTTTGTAGTATTCCTTCTCTCCTGTTTCTATAACCTCTCCGATAACGGGAATGCTGTTTTTCTCTCCGGCTCTTGTTCCACAAGTTCCATAAGCATGGTTATATGCATTATCACACCATTCAAGATTCAAATAGAAGTTATCTGTTTTTACTTCATCAATGTGATTGATGTGTGTGTATTTTTCAGGACACGGATTAAAGCAGAAGGCTTTTGCAACAAGTCGATGAATAGTAAGTGTACGAGCCTTTCCATTATTTCTCAGTGATAGACGTGGGTATCCGTCTTTATCATAGCAGTGTTTTAAGACCTTTCCATCAGAATTTCGTACACGACCTTTATTGCTGACCTCATATATGCCTTCGTATCCTTCAATTGGTTTCCAAATTTCTGTTACTAATTCTGAAAGCTCCAACATATCTGAATTTGATAACTTCGCCTGGTGTCTAAGTGCATTCATTAAAACCCAAGGCATCTCTTTTCCACGAATTAAAGCTCTCCGGAGAATACCCAGACACGCCTTCGGACTCAAATAGTATTTTTGAGGCACTTGCGCCTGTAAAATCTGTGACAAGGTAGATACGCATTCTTCTCTGGGGCACACCCCAATGCTGAGCATCGACCGTCCTCCAGGCGAGAGAGAAACCTTCGCCCAACAGGCGCCCGTCCCCTCTGTCACTTCGTGACATCTCCCCACACTGTGGGGAGTCACCCACGATTTCTCCGGCTTTTTCCCATTTTGCAGGTTTAGGGACAGAAATGTCTGGGTCTTTGACTTTGCAGAGTTCTTCGAGGACACATCGGAAGTCCTCACCGCCGCCCGAAGAGAAAGCTCCTGCGACATTTTCCCACACTGCGAATCTTGGATATTTTCCATTTGTTTCACACCTCATTTCCTTTATGATTCTGACTGCCTGAAAGAAAAGTCCTGAACGCTCTGCATTTAGCCCGGCTCTTTTTCCTGCAATCGAGAGGTCGGTGCAGGGTGAGCCGAATGTTATGATATCAACGGGTTCAATTTCCGCACCGTTGATTTTGTTGATGTCACCAAGATGCTTTATAAACGGCAGTCGCTTTGTAGTCACCGCTATAGGAAAAGGTTCAATTTCGGAACTCCAGACAGGTACAATACCTGCGAGCATTCCCATCATCGGAAATGTCCCTGAACCATCAAAGAGGCTGCCAAGTGTAAGTATTTTATTCATTATGCAGCCTCCTTTTTTGATAAACAATATGATTTGAATTTTTCACTTACTGATAAATGTGCAAATCTTTTGCATTTTTCTACAACTTTTGCTCTAATCCATGACGGTGCAGCAGGGACATCATTATATCTTCCATATTCGCCAAACATACACTCCATACCTACATTGCGAGCCTGTACGGCCTCCTCAAATGTTACATAATAACCGAGATGTATATCTTTTTGGCAAATTTTTATTCTCGCCACGAATTTACTTCGTGCCTTATAATATCTGACTCCTGATACACCGGATGTATTATTACGCTGCAAAGGTTGATTTATTTGGTTTTGCTGATGAGTACAGAATCTGACATTACATCTTCTATTGTCCAAAGTATCGAGATTGATATGATCAAGTTCATATCCTTTTCTGATAGAAAATAGAACCTGATGTAAGGTGCGACCATCTTTATCCATGATATACGGTCTTCTTTCACCTTTATTTCCCAAATACCATTTTATACTCTTAATCAGGTCAAATAAATCTGCATCAAAAACAAATACTGTTCCATCTTTCAATGTGCCATACCCATAAAGTCCATCATCAGAAAAAGTGTACATTACATTACTTTTAGGAACGCTGTTCATCGTCCACACCACCATCCTGGATATTCAGTTCTTCTGCTGAAAATTCATGTACCTCTGAACATGGATACTTTGCTCCATTTCTAATGACATACACATCATCAGCTGAACCGACTGCCGCTACATACCTTCTGACAATCGCAGAGGCGTATTTAGGATCAAGTTCCTGTGTATAGCAGATTCTGTTTGTCTGCTCTGATGCTATCAATGTTGAACCACTTCCGCCGAACAGGTCAAGAATGATTCCGTTTTCCTGAGATGACATACGAATCGGATATGCGATCAATGGAAGTGTTTTCATGGTTGGGTGCAGCTTTGACTTTTTCGGTCTGTCAAATTCCCACACAGTAGTCTGTTTACGGTCGCCATAGAATTTATGCTTTGCAGTATCTTTGAAAGCATAAATAACAGGTTCGTGACGCATCTGGAAATCCATTCTGCCGATTACCAGAGTATCTTTTACCCAGATACAGGTTGTGGAGTAGTGGAAACCCGCATTTACTGTTGCATTGAAGAAATTACACTTTTCAGCATCAGAATGGAAACAGTAAAACGCACCGCCATCAGCAAGTGAGGTGTATGCGTTCTTGAATGCATCTAAAAGGAACTGATAGAATTTCTCGCTGTCAGACCAGCTATCGTTCATTATTCGCATACCCGTTCCACCCTGATAAGCACAATTATATGGCGGATCTGTAATACAGGCATTTGCTTTCTGACCGTCCATCAGGAGTGCGACTTCATCGGGTTTTGTGGAATCACCACAACGGAGTCGGTGTCTGCCAAGAAGCCAGATGTCACCATTCTCAACAAATGGCTCAAGCTCCGCTGCCTTATCAATATCAAAATCATCGTCCTTAACATCATCACTGCTGTTCGTATCAAAAAGGTCAGCAATTTCTTTTTCATCAAATCCTGTAAGTCCGAGGTTAAAGCCGAGGTTCTGGAGTTCTTCCATTTCTACGGCAAGGAGTTCATCGTCCCAGCCAGCGTCCAGCGCCATTCTGTTATCAGCGAGGATATATGCTTTCTTCTGAGCCTCAGTGAAATGGTCAGCATATACACAAGGGACCTCTGTGATTCCTTCTTCCTTGGCCGCCATAATGCGTCCGTGTCCAGCGAGTACATTGTAATCCTTATCAATGATAACAGGATTGACAAAGCCGAATTCTCTCAGGGAAGAACGGAGTTTCAGAATCTGTTCCTTGTTATGGGTGCGGGCGTTATTGGCATATGGCACTAACTTGTTGATGTCAACAAGCTGAAATTCTGTAGTTGTGGTCACTGATACTGCCTCCTTTGTTTGATTCTGAGCATTCCTTTTCGTGCAGCATCAATATTTCCTTTGACAGCCTGACCTTTGATTGTTCTGTACTGCTGTCTGGTCATATTGTTACGCTGTTGTTTCAGTTCTTTCCAGAAATTTATATCTGCTTTCATAAAAATCTCACTTTCTGCTTCTCAGCAATTTTTCCATCATATCTTCATTCGGATTGCCCTG
>OLSF01003341.1_pt1 | contig 10873 bp, 9 predicted proteins | sample 1672301 | NCBI WGS metagenome assembly OLSF01 (sample SAMEA3136669, study PRJEB25190) | human gut metagenome | biome: human gut; feature: human-associated habitat; material: faeces | place: Austria | collected 2013
CAGAAGAACCGTAACCGCGAACAGGAAGTGGCGCAAGCCACCCGCAAAGCGAAGTTGCTAGCCAAAGAGCTAAACGTACCGGTGGTACTGCTTAGCCAGCTAAACCGCGAATCGGAAAACCGCCCCGCAGGCCGCCCCGAACTGGCACATCTCCGCGAAAGTGGCGCAATCGAGCAGGATGCGGACGTCGTGATATTACTCTACCGCCCCGCCCTCGCACGAATAACAACCGACCGCGAAAGCGGTTACCCTACCGAAGAACTAGGCATAGCAATCATAGCCAAACAACGCAACGGAGAGACGGGAAACGTATACTTCAGGCATAATTCGGCAATGACAAAAATCACCGAATACGTTCCACCGCTGGAATACATGCTGAAACATGCTAAATAGATACAGATTCACTCCGATTCCATACAATTTTATATTACAATATAAAGCTGTATGGAATTTCTTTTTTTATTTCATTATTGATATAAAATAAATAGCAAAATACTTGACTTTCCCTTTCAAATTTCGTATATTTGTAATGTCAACAACGACAGAAAATATTATTACTTAAACCTTAACTTTTTTAATTGTATGAATGTATTAGTGGAGCGCTATCAGCGCAGAAAGTATGTGAATCAGCCGGATTCACAGATGTTGTATTATGTACGCCAGAAATCGGGCACAGTGAGAGTGATGGACATCAACAAGCTGGCCGATGCCATCGAAGCGAACTCATCGCTTACAGCAGGAGATGTGAAGCATTCCATCGAGGCTTTTGTTGAGCAGTTGCGCCTGTCGCTCACCCAGGGAGACAAGGTGAAGATTGACGGATTGGGCACGTTCCATATCACGTTGAGCAGCGAAGGGGCTGAAAAGGAGAAGGATTGCACGGTGCGCAATATCCGTAAAGTAAATGTCCGTTTTGTGGCAGATAAGGCGCTTCAACTGGTGAACACGAGTCATGCCACTACCCGAGGCGAGAATAATGTCGATTTCATCCTGGCCGGAAAGGGTGACGGAGAAGACGCGGATGGTGGAAACAGCGGTAGCGGTGGAAGCGGAGAAGCTCCGGACCCGGCAGCTTAATCATTAAAAACAGTGCCGCATGGGTATTACAGAGTGATTTCTACAGTTACTCTCCATGCGGTTTCTGTTTTCTTCTACATTTATTTTTTAATTCTCAATTTTCAATCCTCAATTTATTAAAATGCTCGATAAAATCATAGAGATCATTATGACGATCCTGCCCTTTCTGGGCAGTAACCGCAAAAAGCGCAAAGTAATGGCGCAAGAAGTAAAAGAGTTCAGCGAACTGGTGAAAGACCAATATACTTTTCTGATGCAGCAGTTGGAAAAAGTGTTGAAGGATTATTTCGACCTTAGTTCGAAAGTGAAAGAGATGCATGCGGAGATTTTCTCGTTGAGAGGACAGCTGACGCAAGCTGCGGCTCTGCAGTGTAGCAGCAAGGAATGTGTGCAACGAGTACAGAGGGTCACTGAAATGGAGGGATGAATTTATGCGAACCATCAATTTGATTGTGATCCACTGTTCCGCCTCAAGGGTAGATAGGAATTTTACGGAAGATGATTTGGAAGTGTGCCACCGTCGGCGTGGTTTCAACGGGACGGGTTATCATTTTTATATCCGCAAAAATGGAGATATAAAGACCACCCGTGAGATTGAACGAATCGGTGCGCACGCAAAAGGACACAACCAGAACAGTATTGGCATCTGTTATGAGGGCGGACTTGACTGCCACGGTCATCCTGCCGATACCCGTACCGAATGGCAGGTTCATTCAATGCACGTACTGATTCTTACGCTCTTGCGTGATTATCCCGGCTGCCGGGTGTGCGGACATCGGGATTTGAGCCCCGATCTGAATGGAAACGGAGAGATTGAACCCGAAGAATGGATTAAGGCATGTCCGTGTTTCGAGGTGAAAGCCGAGTGGGATGGTTAGATAAAATCACCTTCGCTACAACTATCTGTGGCGAAGGTGATTTCGTTAAAAAGGGAAGTTTTGACACATTCTCTTTTTGATTTAGTTATTGCTTTTTGGTATTTTACTTGGCAAATTCTTTATATATTTTCAGCAGCGATTCTGCCGTATTCCGCCATGAAAACAACTGGCTACGTTGTATGCCATATTCCACTTGTTGCTGATAGAGTGTCTGGTCATTTTCCAGTTGCAGTATTTTTTTTGTAATATCATTGGAGTTGAACGGATCTGCCAGTAAAGCTCCCTCGCCTGCAATTTCGGGCATGGCTGATGTGTTTCCCGCAATGATGGGCGTTCCGCAAGCCATTGCCTCCAGCATCGGGATGCCGAAACTCTCGCGAAGCGATGGATAAAGGAATGCGAATGCACCGCAATAGAGTGCTACAAGGTCGGTATTCGCAATGTATCCCGGAGCGTGGATATAACTCTTGATTTCTGTAATATTTTCTTCTTCCAATATCCGGTCGATAACATCTTCCTTGAGGTCGGCAATGAGCAATGGCAGCTTTTGGGTGGATTGTTTCAGATAGTCGCTATATGCTTTCAGCACTCTGGGAGTGTTCTTCTTAGGGTCGGTGTTTCCCAGAAAAAATAGATAATTGTCTGCATCAATATATTTTCGGGTGATCTCCGGAGCTTTGGGTTGTACATGAAAATGACTATTGAAACCGTTGTACACGGCTACTAATTGTTCTTTCGGCAGATGCAGCACGTCAAGGATTCGTTCACGCTCAAATTGCGAGACTGTAATAATTTTCTCGCAGTTGGCCAATACGCGTGGTACTACCATCCGGCGGTAAAACCATCCCATTTCCTGATACCAGGTGAAGCTGGAAGAATGACGCTTTTCTAAATAAATAATGTCGTGTAGTGTTAGTATTAATGGTACGGGACATTGCAATGGGGCAGTATTGCTTGTGCAGTGCAATAAATCGGGCATGATTTTTTTTACTGCGCGTGGAAGAGCCACTTGTTCCCAAAGGGGGTAAGTGGGGCATTTTAGTTCGATAATATGCACATTTTCCGATTCTTCCAAGCATCTGTCTTCACCAGGAGTAACGAAGATGAAATATTCGTTCTCATGGTCTATTTTTTGCAATTCCCGGATACTTTCAAGAGCAACGAAATCCATTCCGTGTTTATTAGTGCGGAAAATTCGTTGGGCTTCAATAGCGATTTTCATTGTTGTTTTCTTGTTATGTTTGATTTCTATTTATGGTGTTCACCATGCTCCGTATGGATAAACTTTTTATTGGCTCCTTTCAATTTAAATAAGTTACCAATCATAGTAACAGCCAGCATAGGCATTTTGGTGATTGCTTTCCCTACCTGTTTGGTAAATAGTCTGCCGCCCGGTACGGGTAGCGTCATGGCCGCTACTTGTGCAGCCGACAATATCCACCATTTGATGGCTATCATCCATTCGTTGCTGCCATTGCATAGGCTCAATATAAGGCCGATAACGGTAAAGACAAAGGTCAAGCCGAATACTCCTGCCAACTGAATCAATCGTGGCGGAAGCATCCATTGGCATATCTTGTCGCAGTAATCGAAATTTCCTTGTATGAATGCTTTAGGCAAGTGAGGCAGCGAAGCGCGGAGTGCACCGAATTGTGCTGCTATCCAGCGTTTGCGCTGGTTACTGATAGCCTCTTTCTTTTGTGTTTTCTCGTCAAACACAAGCAGGTCGGGCAGATAAACGGTATAGATGCGCTGTTGCAGGAGCATGGCTTCCAATTCTTTGTCTTCACCTGCTGTCTGGAGATATTTCACATTCTGATGAAACCATTCTGCTTCGAATGCCATTCCCGAACCGGATAGTCCGGCAGAAAGTCCTATAGCGTTATGTCCGCTGCGGAAGAATCCATTGTTTATTTCTTCGCTGGCGCTGTCGAGTACGGAAATGTCTGTGTTCAGATTCTTTCCTGTACGGTGTGCCTGTACGGATTTTATGCCGCTGTCAAAAACACGGTTGATGGTAGACAGGAAATCGGGCGTGGTCATGTTGTCGGCATCCATGATGACTACAATGTCGAATGCATTTGTATCAATGGAATCCATGGCCATTGCCAGTGCTTTGGCTTTCGAACTTTCCTTATAATTTGCCATCAACAGGCGGATGGGAAGGGCTGCCAGAGCGTCGTTTGTTTCCGGTCGCATCTGATCGGAAATGACTATGATCTCATAGAGTTCCTTCGGATAATCCTGTTCAAGAAAGCTCTGTATGGAAGCAACAATCACGCGGTCCTCCTTGTAGGCGGGAAAGAGCACGACGATGCGTCGTAGCGTACGGGCTTCGGGGTATTGGGGAGCCCGGTAAAACTTGGAGGCAATAGCGTATAGTAATAGGTAGCATACGCAAAATACCAGGGGAATGTAGAGAATCCAGTCAATAATGTTCATAGTATCTAGAGTTTTTTAAATGTGTTATTGTTAGTATCTGATGAAGACATGAATAGCCCTGTGCAGACTCCATAATAGGTGGCACAAAACAGGTCGAAACGGCCTTTGAAAGCGAATGACAGACTGTTTTTGCCGGCTGCAATGGTGCTCTGGTAAAGTACGGACATCAATCGTTCCATGCCTTTCATATTACGGCGGGCATAGAGCAGGCGATTTCGTGTCAGGAAATAGGTGCGTAGTTTGCTTAGTTGGCCGGTGCTTTGGCTTTCTTTATGAAAAACAGTGCAACGCGGTTCGTACCATAGCTCGTAGCCGGCACGGGTCATGCTTGTGCTCCAGTCGAGTTCTTCGTAATAAAGGAAGAAGATTTCCGGCATCATTCCGATTTTTTCGATCACTTCGCGTTTGATAATCATGGCTGCCCCGTGTAGATAGGGGGTAGGATGGGGGGTATCGTAACTTCCGTCATCGGGACAGTCGAAGCCCAGCATATTGTTGCGCAATGTTATCTTTGTCAGCGGGGTAAATCCTGCAAACTGTATGTGTTGCGGCGGAAAGGCGAAACGTATTTTAGGAGACACGCCCCCGATTTCCGGACGACTTTCCAATCGTTCCACCAGGTAGGCGATTTCATCGGATTCGATATATGTATCGTTATTGATAAGGAAAATGTATTTGCCTTTTGCTGCACGGATGCCAATGTTGTTACCACCGGAAAAACCTCCGTTCTCATTGCTGCGGATACTGATAACCGTTGGGTATAATTCGTGTATTTTGGCTGCTTCATCTTCGCGTGAAGCATTGTCTACCACTATGATTTCATAGCTCACAGACTTCAGCTTTTTGTGCAGTGATTCTATCAGTTCACAGGTGTCTTTGAACCCGTTGTAACAGATGGTAATAAATGATATGTCGGGACTACTGTTTGTCATTCTTGTTCGTTGGTTTCGTTATTAGATAGCTGCCGTTCTTTTTCTTCGCTTTCTTCTTTTTTTTCACTGATGCGCTTGTCGATATGTGGAGCTGCAAAACAGAGTGCAAAGCCTATGTATACGGGCAACTGGTTGGGATACTGCATAATGTCGTTGACATAAGTGGCGATAAAAAATCCGGCATCCATACAGAGCCACGCTGCGATAAGTCCACGCAGGCCTTTGTTGCGTACTTTAAACATGAGTATCCAGGAGCACCAGGCAAAGAGAATGCCGTGTATGGAAAGGTAGAGGATCAGTCCCACAATTCCCGTTTCCACCCATACGCTGACTAGCCATGAGTCGGGAGGGTAGGGCATTTGCTCTCGTGAATCGAAGTTACCGGCTTTGGAGAGTCCAATGCCGTAGCCTAACGGTTTCTTTGCCATCAACTCTTTCATTCTTTGCCGGTTTTCGACACGCACCTGGTAGGAAGCGTCTTCGGACGGATGGAAAGAGGAGCGCATCTTGTGGATATATTGGTTCCCGCTTCCGATATTGGTATAACTGAAGAACACGAAAACGCTGATGGATATGAATATACCTGCCAATAACGCTTTCCAATTTTTGGCAATGACGGTTATCATTAACATTCCTCCCATGATGACTCCCATAGCTGCACGGGTTCCCGAAATACCCATTCCGTAAAGTCCCCCGACGGCGATGCAGAGGAAGTAAATGCGTAGCCATTTGGACTCCACAAAGAAGGCGGAGATGGCAAAGACTACAGCGGACATGGCGGCATGTACTCCGTAGTTTGCTGCGTCGGAGAAGCAGGAAAAATAGCGGATACCCGACCAGATGATATGTGTACGCCATCCGCCCAGCACGTGCAGGAAATAGAGGTCTTTGGAGCTGAAACCATAGTTTTTTTGCCAGTAACCTTTTATCGTAAAGACGAGGACGAATACCGACCAGATGATTAATAGCAGCTCGATGTCTTTTTTTGTGCGGACAACGAGCGGAACAACAAAGGCGCATATTAAAGGTATCAGCGCATAAGGTGTAAGGTTGATGTTCCATGCTGCCAGCACGTTGTTGGGATTAAGAATTTCGAGAAGATAGAAGCACAACCAGATTGTGAACATATAGGTCATGATGTTTTGACCTGCTTTCCAGTTGGTTTGTTCATCATTGTTAAGTTGTATCAAACAGATAGTAGTAAATGACAAGATAATGATCATAGAGAATAACCCTACCTTGATATTTACTAACATTCCTGCTGCAACCAACACAAATTGTAAAGCAAGCAGGATATGGAAAGTCACTATCTTATTATTCGTCATCGTCTTCTTCAGTCTCTTTCGCTTTTCTACTTAGATTGAATATGATTTTTTCTGTAAGTGACAATTGGCTGAAACGATAGCTGACTCTGCGTAATAAGGTATATGGCGGAAGTTGTCCGGTGAAATCTTCCACTGCCTCACGCTTGGCGTTGGTCAGGCACACACGGAACGGAACATCCGTTTTACCCATTTGTGTCGTGAGCTGTTCGCAAAGTTGTTTGTCGATGGTTTTCCATCCGCGGTCTGCCGGGCTGACCAAAATGTTGACATTAGCGTCGTGCAACAGTGCAGTCGGGATATTGCTTGACGACAATGGCGGATAGGCAACGATCAGTATGTCTTCTCCTTGCAGGGTATAAAAATCGGTAATGTTTTTTGCAAGCAGGTATTGAGTAGAATCTGTGTTAAAATCTTCTCCATACGTGATGAATCTCGTATTTAACATCCGGCTTTGCATATATCCGCAGATCAGATTTCCAACGATGTCTTCACCGGAGTTTTCGCTGGTACTGAACAGGTTGATGATAAATACTCCGGGGGATTTCCGCTTCGTCAGGAAGCGGAGTATGGAGTTGCTCAATTCTTTGATGGAAAGTTGGACGTAGGTTTTGGCTAGTCCGCCATAACGGGAAGAGGAGGGGCTGGGAACGGCTCCTATTACCTTAAATCCGGTCACTCGTTTGGTTCGGTTTGCATCACGCAACGTTCTGTCAAGAATCTCGATTAATAATAATAGAGCGATGATTATCAGAAAACTACCTATGCAGGCGGCAATGACAATCTGCTTGCGGTTGGTTGAATTGGATGCAATCGGATAGGTCGGTTCATTGAGCACTTTCAATGTAGCAGAAGTCATTTCCAGATTTTTCTTTCTCAACAGGGCTTCGTTGTAGCTCTGTAACACGGTCAGGTAACTGCGCTCCGTAAAGTTGATGGAGCGTTCTTTTTGTTTGATGGTGGTACCTACAGGGGCGAAAAAAACGTAGCGGTCGTTCAATTCCTGACGGGCATTTTGTACAATTAGTAGTTCGGCCTTAGCTTTTTCAAACAACAGGGTTTGTTCCAGCCATTGGTCGATGATATTGGTCCGGCTGGCACCTTCTTTGGTGTATTTGTGACTTACGTAGGAAGTGGTTAAATCATTTAATTCTTGTTTAAGTTCGCTCAACCGTTTTTTGTCACCTGTCAGAGATCCGGTATCTTTTTGTTTGGAGTCGCTCATTGCTTCCACTTCCGAGATTTTGCTGGTGATATTGGATGCTTCTCTTAATTTGTCCACAAATTCCATATTCTTGAGCACTTGCTTGGCATTGCTGTCCATGTGCTTCTCCAGTTCTTCGAGCATTGACTTGGTACTGTTGTATGCAAAAAGTGCATCTTGTTCCCGCAGCTCGAATTCTTTACTGATGGCCGCGATTTCTTTGGTTTCGTCCAGATAGTTGATGATACGTTTTTCTACGTTGTACTTGGTCAGGTCGTCTTCCTCCGAGTTGAGTTTTTTGCCGATGCGTTTCAACTCTTCCTCAAAGTATTTGATGACTTTGTCTGTTTCTCCGTAGCGAATACGGCGGTATTCTTCCACAAATTCGTCCATCAGGATGCTTACCGTGTTGTAGGCTATGCCGGGATCGCCGGAAGTATAGCTGATGTCCAGCAAATCACTCGTGAGCCGGCGTTGCACTTTGATGTTTTTCAAAGCGTTGTAGCTATAGAAAGGGTGATTGTAGTAGAACATTTCATAGATGTAGTTACCTTTTTTCGGACGCATATATGCTTCCAGATTGGCAACTGTTTTATCTTCGCTCGATTTGTCGATCAGCTTTAATATTTCCGGTCCATGCGGACTGTTTTTTAAGTGGTTATAGGTGTAATTGTAGCTGGATGGGGTGACTCCGTCGTTGTCATTGTCCGGATTTCCCTGGATAAGTACACGGGCAAATAATCGCAGGAATACTCTTTTCAGGGTGCTCTCGGCTTGCATGATACTTATCAGGTTGTCCATCGAATTTTGTACTGTCGCCCAGTCTGTGCGTTTATCGCTTTCCAAGTTGTATCCCGAGGCTACTCCGGTATAAAGTGTTGCTTTCACGTCGTATCCACCTTGCATGTGACGCGTATAGTAGAAGACGAGTAACGTGAAGATAGCGGTTCCTACCAGTATTAGCCAACGGTGGCGAAAGAGGGTCCGTATGATAGAAATGATGAAGTTCATATCTTAGTTTTTTTATTTTCTTATGATGGGAGTACGTGAAATAACCTCAAGTATCATTAAGCTCTTTGTCAATTCAAACTTGCTATTCTCATATGCCTCACGTGCAGTTGACTGCCTTTCTTTATCTACGGCCAAGTCGGAAGATTCTATGGTTCCGTTGGCAAAATTCTTTTCAGAAATTTCATATTGCACATTAGCAAGTACCAAACTTTCACTTCTCATTTTAAGTACTCTTATCTGTGAGGTAGCCATCGCATACATCTCAATAATATTCTTCTTGATTTCGTCGTACTTCACTTCCCGTTCCAATTCTGCACTGCGTAATGTGAGCCTTTGCCGGCTGATTTTACCCTTGAGGTCGAATAGGTCGTCTAAGGGGATGCTTAGACCGGCACCTACTGTGTAGCCATTTTGTGCCTGGGTGGAGTAGGTGAGGTATGGGGCGAGTGCCACGTCCGTATAAGTGGACTCATTGCCGAACATTCCGTATTGATAGCTTCCCCGTAGACTGAAGAAACCCAGAAATGACCATTTCTCTTTTTGGAGTAATTTGCGCTCGATTCTCGCCTTTACGTCCGCCATCTCATAAATGGGGCTGTTCTTGGCATTTTCGAATAAAACGGATAGAGGGGGAAGTACTATTTTAGTATAATCTTCTTCACTTAGTTGAGAATAGTCAGACACTTCTTGTGCAACTACACGAGTGGTAGAGACGAACAGAAGTAATAACCCCGAAAAAAAACATATAAATTGCTTCATAAAAAAATCCTATTATTTGCTCTTGCTGTGTTATAGCTTGCGCAAATATAAGGATTAATTTCATTTATGTGCAGTCTTTTATTATCTATTTTACAATCTTTCTTGTAATTTGTGCACAATTTGTCGCGTAAATGGCGTCAAAAGGCTTCTGTCATGTTGAAGTAGAACAAATTCTGCTTGTTCACCATGTCTCTGCCGAAGTCAAGGCGTACATTCATACGGGGTTGAACTTCAATGCGTAATCCCAATCCGAGGTTGGGAAGCACACCTTCTATCTTGCCCGGAGTGGGTCCCATGAATCCGCATCCTCCCCAGGCTACATATCCTATATGACTTAACATCTTTTTTACCCAAGTGCTTTTGTCCGTATTTATCATCTGGCGGTATTCGGCCATCATGACATGCGAGGACTTGTCGCGAAACTGTCCCATGTAGTAACCGCGAAGATCGAAGGGGGTTCCGCTAAGTACATATTTTGTTAGGGGTACATCTCCGAATGCGTTTTTGCTTTGCACTGTCCAGGCTATCACTTTGCGGCGTCCTACTGTTTTGTATTGGCGGTAGTCGATTTCCAAACGGTAAAAGTTATTATCGCTGCCGAATACCTTGTTATACATCATTCCCCGAAAGTCGAGGTAGGTTCCGCTATATGCATTTGCAGGAATATCACGTGTGTCATACGTCAGCAGGAAACCAAGTCCGGAACTGAAATTTTTGTATCCGTGTTCTGTTCCTCCTGCCGCTATATATGAGGGCTCATTAACCATTCCGGCAGCCGGTTTGGTAATTTTATCATAGTTCAAATCGACTTGGGGACCTGCAAAAATGTTGCTTTCTCCCAGACGGAACAGGAACCAGGGGTTTACTTGGATGCCGCTATAACGGTATTCACTGGTATCTTCTCCACGTTCATAATCTTTATTAGTGGAATATCCGATGCCATAAAAATTTTCGATTGTATTTTTATATGAGAAAGTTCCGAAGATACGGAAGCGGTCGCCTTTAAAAAAGAGTTGTGGTTTTGTCATCAGGTTCAGCCCGCCTTTGAACATCAAGGCAATGGCCATCGGCACTACCGAACGTCGTTGGGTGGTATCACTCGGATTCATCCGGAATGTCATCAGTGCGCTACCGCCCACCAGTAAACCAAAATCCGGCGTATAACTGGGACCACCCAATATGTTATAGTGTAAATTCCGGTTTGCCACGCGCTGGCGACGCAGCTCGCGCTTTGAAAGGACAGGAATG
>OLSF01003342.1_pt1 | contig 10865 bp, 10 predicted proteins | sample 1672301 | NCBI WGS metagenome assembly OLSF01 (sample SAMEA3136669, study PRJEB25190) | human gut metagenome | biome: human gut; feature: human-associated habitat; material: faeces | place: Austria | collected 2013
ATCATGCGGCTGATACCGGAATTCATACCGTCACATATCTACCTGGTCTGCCGCATAAATACAAATCATTCTACATTTTTATCATATATTATCTTCAGACCCTTTAATAACAATGCATGGTCAACTATTATATCATGTCTGCACTCCGGCACAATCACCCTCGACAATCCACCTGTTGCAACCACCTTGATTCCATGCGGATTTTCCTTTGATGCAAGCGGAATTCCGATTTCATCTGCCATTCTGTCTATCATTCCGTCTATACATGACGCATTGCCATAAACCACACCGCTCTTCATGCAGTCAAGCGTATTCTTGCCGATTACATGTCCGGGAGCTTCAAGGCTTATACGCGGGAGCTGTGCTGTTCTTGATGCAAGTGCATCAACCGATACACGTATTCCCGGAAGAATGACTCCCCCGGCATAGCTGCCTTTATCATCAACAATCGAAATTGTTGTCGCTGTACCCATATCAATAATCATTACCGGTGCACCATATTCTTTTATTGCTGCAACTGCATCAACAATCAGGTCACTTCCGACACGTCTTGGCTCATCCATATGTATATTAAGTCCTGTCTTCACTCCCGGTCCAACAACCATCGGTGTTATATCAATAAGCTTCTCGACTGCTTCACGGATTATATTTACAAGCTGTGGCACAACCGATGAAATTATGGCACCGCTTATCTGGCTGCTGTCTATTCCATAAAGTTCAAGCACTGTCTTTATAAGAACTACATACTCAAGTTCTGTCTTTTTCAGATCTGTTGCCAGTCTCTCTTCAAAATAAACTTTATCATCATCTATACAACCGATAACTATATTAGTATTTCCCATGTCAATCGCAAGAACCATTCCGCGTTTATTTGCTCTGTGAATATTATTATCTGCCATTTACCAATTCCTCTATTCCAAAAACTATTGTAACTTCAATTTTATTATAAAGTAAGATTGTCAAAATGTCTATTGACATTAAATCATTTTAAGACGAAAATAGTTTTATCAAAAATAAGGAGAATTTTGATTTATGAAAACTGGAATCGTATTTGAAGGCGGTGCTTTCAGGACTATATTTTCATGCGGCGTAATGGATGCTTTTCTTGAAAAAAATATTATGCCTGACTACATAATAGGTGTTTCCGCAGGTGCTGCATATGGCGTTTCATACGCCTCAAGACAGCCTGGCCGGAATTTGAAAATCATCCTTGATTACTGCGATGATAAGCGTTATATGGGTATCAATAATCTTCTTAATCCCAAAAATAAATGTTATTACGGACTCGATTTTGCATATGACACAATCCCTAATAAACTTGTTCCATTCGATTATGACGAATTTGACAAATACCATGGTGAATTTTATGCTGTTGTGACAAATTTACAAACAGGAAAAGCAGAATATAAGTTGTTGGATACTTTAGATAATTATGATCAAGTTGAGTATTTAAGAGCATCAGGTTCAATGCCTTTTGTATCTCATATCATTCAAGTCAATGGTCATGAATATTTAGATGGTGGCTGTAGTGACAGTATTCCTATTAAAAAAATGTTAGAGATGGATGTTGATAAAATCATTGTCGTTTTAACAAGACCCTTAGATTATCGTAAAAAGCCATCCAATAAACATCTTAATAAACTCTTTTATCATCAATATCCTCATTTTGTAGAAACCTTAAATAATCGTTATTTAAATTATAATGCGTCTTTAGATTTGATTACAAAATTAGAAAAAGAAAAGAAGATTTTTGTTTTAAGACCTAGTCAACTCATCCCTATTGGACGACTTGAAAAAGACAAAGAAGTCATTCAACAAATGTATGACTTAGGTGTAAGTGATTGTAATAATCAATTAGAAAACTTAAAAAAATACTTAAGAGGCTAAATTAGCCTCTTATTAATTGGTATTTAATTAAAAGTTCTTTAATTTCATCTGGTGAAACACATCCATTTTCACCTAGATGAATTGCTGGTTTCGTTTTACCATGAAAATCACTTCCACAAGTATATAATAAATCTAGCTCTTTAGCTTTTTGATAAAAATAATCATTGGTTTCAAGACTATGATAGCTTGAAAAGCATTCAACTCCTTGAAGTCCTTTTTCTACCATTTCATTGAAAATGTCAAACTTTCCTTTTAAATTATTTCCCGGATGTGCTAATACAGCCACTCCCCCATGATCATTAATTAATTGAATTGTTTTTTCTAATGAAGGAAAAATAACTTCTGTATAACAAGGTTTTCCTTGGGCATAATAATCCCAATAGAAATTAACATAGGGATTATCACTACGACTTCCGCCACTTCGATAAGGTTTTAAAAGTTCATGATCTACATATCTTTCATCCTTTAACAAAGCTTCACCAAACATTTCTCCAGTATAAACCCCATTACTGCTTAAAGCATCTAATTGTTCTTTTTTTAAATCAAAACCTAATTGATTGGTAAGTTCTAATTTTTTTAAACTACAGTTAAGTTCTTGTTTTAAAATATCTTCTCCCAATTGATTAAATGCTGGGTTTGTATAATCGATTCCATAGCCTAAAACATGTAAATTGATTCCTTTATAAGTACAATCAATTTCAATAGCAGGAATATATTTTATCTTTAATTCTTCTGCTTTCTTTTTGGCTTCATAAATGGCTTTGACCCAGTTATGATCAGCAATCGCCATAATTTTTACCCCTGCTTCATGACACATTTCTACAAGTCGAGTAGGTGTAAATTCTCCGTCATCGCTGTATAAACTATGCATATGTAAATCAATATAACTTTTATTCATTATTCGTCTCTCCTATCATTTGATTCTTTCCTATTTGAAAAAGTCCTTCTTTAATTAATGTATATAGTTGATTAATTTTAATTATTTGAGGTTGATGTTTTAAAGGAATTGTTGGTAAAGATATTTGTATGTCTTTTAAAACATCACTACAAATACCAATAGCTTCTGGATTTAAGACACAACATAAAGTAGCAATTTGTTTTTCTAATAATTCTTGAGGATCATCTTTTAATAAGCGCTCTTGTTGTAAATGATTATAAAAAGGTAAGCATCGAAGTTCTCCCGCAAAATGACTAAAGCCATTATAAAGTTTCCCTTGAATGATCATACCACAGCCTACATAATCAACCGCAGGCTGATAAATCAAAGCACTATTTTGATAGTGTGAATATTGATGATAAAAACCAATGCTGGCACAATTGACATCATTTTCAATGATTATTTTTTGTTTGATTTCTTTTTTTAAAATTTCTAATATATTTTTATTTTGAAAATCTTCAAAATCACACAAATCAATCATTCCCTGATCACAAACCCCTGGCAGTGATAAACAAATGACAGCAATTTCTTGATCTTTCTTTAATACCTTTTTTAACATCTTTAAAAACTCTTCAACTGTTCCTTTTAAAGAAGAATAATTTTTTTGATAAACAATTTGATCATATAAATCTATGATTTCAAAAATAAATTCATAACTCTTCTTATTCTTCTTTAAAACTATTTTTAACAGATGCTTATAATCCTTATATAACTGATATTCTTTAGACTTTCTACCACCCGTTGACTTAGAATCACTTACATATTCAATTTCATGACTTTTCAACATTTCTTGTAAAATATTAGTAGTTGTCGCCAATGAAAGACTTGTTTTATACGCTAAGTCATTTTTTGTCCAAATTTGTCCATCATAAAGACATTCTCTTGTTTTTATTTTATTTTCTTGTTTTAAATCATTTACTTTTGACACTCTATCACCTAACTTTCATCAACTCTTGTCGAAAGTCATTATAACATATCATTTTATTAAAAGGAATAATTTATAAAGAGTCTATCATTATAAATTATTCCTTAATATTAGAATATTTCTCTCCTATTTTAAATAAGGAACAATAGCATCTATAAATTTCTTACTCCATTTTGCATGAAATTTAGCTATTTGTAACCAATCATTTTCATTATAAATACTTACATTTTCCAATCTATACGAAATTATTGATCTTTTTACGTCATCTCCTCTATCCCACTCTAAATTAACACCAAAATTTGATTCTATTTCTAATTTATGTAACATAACATTATCAAATGCAATTTTATTTTCATTAGCATTAGTCTTTCCAAAATATACATCTACTCTTGCAAAGTCATAATTAGCAATACAACATATAGCAAAACCACCTATACCAAAAGTACCATTTATCCAATTTTCCTTTGAAGTATTTACATTATCAAAAGATTTATTATCAAAATTTTCTTCTTTTATAAATTTTAAAGCATACTCCCAATATTTTCGACGTATTTCAAATCTCGTTCCTTTTTCATCTTCTTTATCATTAGAATCTCGCAAATAAAAAACTAAATCAGTTGGATTCATACCATATAACTTATACAATCTATTTAGAACAGATAATTTACTTTGTGTATTTGTATTAGTTTGCACATAAACATTATCCCCTATTTCATCACATTTTTTAAAAATTCTTTTATTAGTTGAAAAATGAATAGATAATTCATCATCTGTTGATAATGCAATCTTGGTAATAATCGTTTTATCCTCTAAATATAAAGCTCTTAAAACTTTCGTATACATTTCAACCCAACTTACAACCGGTTGTTCAGTTCCTTTATATACAAATTTAGCAATCTGTCTACCACTTAAAAAAGATGCTTCATCGTCTAATGTATAAGAATCCAATTGTTTTTCTTGCGGCTTATAATTTGTTGATGGAAATGCCCAAATATCTAGCGCTCTTTTCAACAAATAATCATTCCTATCTCGTAATTCAGCTAATGTCCATTTATCCTTTTTAGAAACATATGTATTTAGACGAATCCCACTATCTTCAAATCCATTCTTCATTGTCTTTTTTTCTACAAACGTACTATTGCTGTACTTTGAATTATATGCTGTTAACGTTAAATTAGCTATTCTATGAAGCCAAGTATCATGAATTTCCTCATAGCTATCACCTAATTCTTTAATCCAAGCAGGTGTAAGATGTTGTGGCATAATATGTTCAATAGAATATTCTCCTTCATCATAATGTCTATATATGTCTTTATCTTCTAATGTTCCAAAATTTTCTAATCTTTCTAAAATATAAATTTTATTTTTACTATTCATTTGATAAATCGGTTTTTCTGTGAACATTAAAGAAAAGTCATCATCATTTGGAAATCTAGCTCTATCTTTTTTTGATAATAAAGCAAATTTTAGTTTTTCTATGTAATTACTATCCGTACCATCATATCTCATAATTTCTCTATTAAGTAAAAGAAATATTTTATTTAATGCGTTTGTAGGCAAATCGCATATTGTTCTTCTAAATAAATAACTTTCTGTTATAGAAAATGCTTCTGCGACTTCATTCAAATTTATTTGATTTTCATCATAAAGCCTTAATACTTCTAGAAAAAACGGTCTCGTTACAGTAGTTTCCAAACGATTTAGTCTATTAATACAAGAATTTAGTTCTTTACTACTTGTTTTCCCACATAACAAAATATTATATCTTTTTGCATAACTAAGTAAATCTTCTAATATTTCAATAATTTTTAAAGAAGAATCCTCAACATATTTTTTGAAATTTATATAAACTTTTTTTTGCGAGGGTATAACAAGTTGTTTAACACTAAGATAATCTCTAATGAAAGAACTAACATCATATTTAGTACATTTTTCTATACAATTCCAATATTTTTCATAATACTCATCTTGCTTTTGTTTTGGAAGACCCATTAATATATAATTTCTAATTTTATCTCCTTCACTTAAGTCAAGCCCTGTGGAGTTTAAGCTTTCAAATATCAACTGTGGATTATCTTCATTATTTAATGTAATATTAATAATTTCTAAGCGACAAATTGCATCAAAAAGTTCATCAATCGTAATCTCTTGTTTTTGAATTCTTTCGTAAAAGTAACTATAATTTATCGTTAAATTTGAATCTTTAATATAATCATCTTTACTATTAAAAAGCTTACTAAATGCTTTTTGATCATTTTTAATAGGCTTTAGTTTCATTCTTTTTTCTTGAGGTTGATATTTATCTACCAGAAAATCTTCATATATCTGATCTTTTAAAGACTCATCCTCAGAAATTATTATTTTTTCTTCAAGAAGGTTATACATAGCCAAAAAAAGCAGTGACATTGTTGTTAAACGCTGCTGCCCATCGATAATAAGAAATTCTGTATTTCTTCCCGATGGTTCATATACTGAAACTATACTTCCAAAAAAATGTGTTTTACTATTATTTTTTATTACTTGAATAAGATCATCATAGAGCTGCTTGCAATTTTCAATTTTCCAATCGTAATTACGTTGATATACTGGAATAATAAATCTTTTTTTAGATCCTTCCATGTATTCTATTAATCTTAATTCTGATCCTTTCATAAATAACACCTTCCTCATTAATTACAAAATATTTATTATATATGTATATATTTTATCATTTAAATTTAATTTTTGAAATAACTCATGTAATGTAACTCTTTATAACTTATAACAAAAAAATGAACCAAATAAGTTATTAATTTAACCTATTTGGTTCATTTAATTAATTTTTAATTATTTTCTACCATAATAAATATCTCGATCAACTGCTTTATTCATTGAAGCAACAACTGTTGTACATACTGCATCTCCAGTAATATTAACGGCTGTTCTTGTCATATCTAAGATACGGTCAATTCCCATAATTAAAGCAATTCCTTCTACTGGTAAACCAACGGAATTAAAGACCATGGTAAGTGTAATTAATCCAACACTTGGTACTCCTGCTGTTCCTATTGAAGCAAGCGTTGCTGTTCCAATAACTGTAGCATAATCCATCATAGATAGATGAATTCCAAAGGCTTGAGCTGTAAAGACAACCGCAACACCTTGCATGATGGATGTTCCATCCATATTGATTGTTGCTCCTAATGGAATTGTAAAGGATGAGATCTTTTTAGAGACACCCATTTTTTCAGCTAAAGTATCAATATTCATTGGAATTGTTGCATTGGATGTTGATGTTGAAAAGGCAAAAGCCATTACTGGGAAAAAGTTTTTAATAAAGATAATTGGATTTAATCCTGAAAAAATCTTTAACATTGACATATAAACCCCAAAACATTGAACTCCTAATGCAAGTAATACACAGAACATATATTTTAATAATGGGATGAAAACATCAAAACCTATTTCTGCAAATGTTTTAGAAATCAAACAGAAAACACCTATTGGTGCTAACTTCATAACAACCATTGTCATTTCCATCATAATATCATTAAATTGACTAAAGAAGTTTTTAACAATATCTACACGATCTGACATATTTGCAAGAATAACACCTAAAATAAGCGCAAACAAGATAATTTGTAACATTGTTCCATTTGCAAGTGATTCAAAAATATTTGTTGGAATAATATTTAACAATGTTTCTGTCACACTTGTTGCTTGTGTTGACTCTGTTACTTTTGAAGTGATTTTAATTGCTGACATATCTAAACCAATACCTGGATTAATAACATTAGCGATACATAAAGCAACAACAACGGCAAGTGCTGTCGTACATAGATAAAAAAGCATTGTTTTAAGTCCTACAGATCCTAATTTTTTAGTATCTCCTACTGCCATACTTCCACAAACAATTGAACAAAAGACAAGTGGTACAACTAACATACGCATTAAACGTATAAATCCTTGTCCTACAACATAAAATAAACCACTAACAATAAAATCATCAACGATTTTATTACTAGGAATGCAATAATTAATAATAATTCCGGTAATTGCACCTGCAATAAGTGCTATAAAAATCAAAGTTGTTAAACCTAACTTCTTTTTATTTTTCATTATATAGACCCCTTTCTTTAAAATATTCTTTTAAAGATTCTTTCCATGAAGGAAAAGTATAAACTGGAGTCATTGACATAATAAAATTATCTAAGACACAATAAGCTGGTCTAACTTTAGAAAAATCAGATAAATGAGTAGGTACTGCCTTCATTTGAGCTTCTTTTCCTGTAAGTTTTAAAATCTCATGAGCGAATTCATATCGACTACATACCCCTTTATTTGTCGCATGATATGTTCCATATTCATTTGTATCAATCAAATGTAAAATAAAACGTGCAAGTTCTTTAGCACTTGTAGGTGATCCAAATTGATCAGAGGCAATTGCTAGAGATTCACCTTTATTTACTTTTTCTAATAAATCATTAATAAAATTATTTCCCAAACCATAGACCCATGTACTTCTAATAATAAAATGCTTATAAGTAAATTCTTTAACATATTGTTCTCCAGCTAATTTAGATTTACCATAAGCTGTTTGTGGTCTTGTTTGATCAAACTCATTATAAGGTTGATCACTTTTCCCATCAAAAACATCATCTGTAGAAATATGAACCAATTTAGCTTCTAATTTTCTAGCAATAATAGATAAATTTCTAGCACCTAAAGCATTAACTTTATAAGCTTTAGAAATATCATTTTCACATTCCTCTATATTTGTGAGTCCTGCACAGTTAATAATAATATCTGGTCTATTCATTTCCCCAAAACGTAAGACCTCATCTGTGTCTGTAATATCCAAATCGTCTATGTCAGTATCAAGAACTTTGAATTCAAGTTTATCAATAATTTCATTGATTGCTTGTCCAATTTGTCCTTTAGCACCGCATATCCAAATTTTTCGCATAATTTCATCCTCCTTTAAATCTTGAATATTATATCTAGAGGATTATTTGATGTCAAATTCAAACCTAGTTCATATTTCGTGATATAATAGTATTGAGGTGATTTTTATGAATGATTTATCTAAAATGTATCAAGTTTACGTAAATAAAGAATTACAAGTAAACAAAAATGAAATTTTAAATGTCGCTCGACTTAAGCAAAAAACATTATCTTTCTTACATGATTTAGGAGAAGTTTGTCAGGATTCAAGATGTTTTATCTTTTGGGAAAAAGAAGAAGCTATTCATCACGATGAACTATTAGAACATTATTTAGATGGTTTAAAAATGTTAATGTCTATTGGTTATGAATTAAGAATTGATACTATTAAAAATCATACTGAAATTCCTAATCGTTTATCTTTAGAAGACTTATTTTTAAAAATTTATCAATCAATGATGAATGTTTCATCAACTTATTCTAGTCAAGATTACCAAAATACAATTGATGACTATTTCTCTTTAGGATTTCAATTAGGTATTGATTTAGATGAAATTATTGATCATATTTAATTTGTGAGATGGAAACATCTCACTTTTTTATTTCATATGTTTATATTTAGATTTATAATATAATGATTTAAAACTTTTTGTTTTAAATGGCATAAAAAATAGGAGGAATAAAATATGAACCATTTTGAATATGTTTCTAAATCAAAATACATGCCAGTAAAAAAAGAATTAATCAAAATAATAAATCAAGTTCAAGATGAACTTAGAGAACAATTTACATTTGATTATAAGTTTATAGGAAGTTCTAGCCGAAATATGATTACTTATGATCCGAAAACAAATAAAGGATATGACTTTGATATCAATATTGAAGTAAATGATTTTGATGAATACTACAGTGCTAAAGAATTAAAAGAAATACTTATAAATACATTCAATCAAGTTATTAAACTTACCTACCCATATGCTTCTTGTCAAAACAACACTCGTGTATTTACTATAAAAGTATACGAAGAAAATCCATGTTGTATAAACATCATTGCTTTAAGAAGTCCAAAAATAGAATATAGTTGTGATTTTGCAATCGTAAATACAATTAATGATTATCAACAAGAATATATACGTTTTAATAAAAATACACACGAATACAGTTGGCAAATGCAATGTAAAGGATATTTATTATCTAAAAAAGAGGCATATATAAAAAAGAATAAATTAACTAATGAATTACGAAAAATCTACTTAGATAAAAAGAACTTCAACACAAACCCTAATAAAAAATCAAGAGCACTCTATGCTGAAGCTGTTAATGAATTATATAATACCCATCATTAAACAAAAACGATTTGATGTATTATTTCAAATCGTTTTTTTATTATGTTTATTCAAATCTATATTTCTTTAACATAACTGTTAGTAAAACACTTAAAAACGCAAATAATGAATAAGTACCTATAGATGTACTATCTCCTGTTTTTACAGCTGTTGTTTTTTGAGCTTTTTTATTATTATTTATCTTATTCGTTACTTTATCTTCTGTAGTAGGTGTTGTAACTGTTTCATCTTTTTTAACAGTTTCTTCTACACAGATACTTCAATTTCTTTTTCTAAAGAAATATCATTTTCTATATAAGTAACTATAATGTTTTGTTTTCCTATTTGAGTCGCATCATACCCTTTAATTTCTACTTCATCAGTTATATCTCTTTTATATGTTTCATTATCAGGTGTGGTATAAATACCTGTAACACTTAATTGAAGATCATCACCTTTTTTATAAGATGTTTCTCCTGTGATTTCAATATCAGTAAGTGTTGAAAGCTCTGGCGTTTCTTGTTGAGATCCTCCTCTAATACCTGCAATTTGTTTTAGTCCCATAGTTTGTAATGAAATACTTTCATAGCCTTCATATCCTGCTTTGTAACCAGCATTACTAATAACATCTAATAAATTATCCCCTGCATCATAAGCTGAAAGTAATAATTGAGAATAATATAATAAACATCCTCTTTGAACATGATAATCACTTGTAACAATAGCCAATGATTTTATTGTTGAATATTTTTCTCTTAAAATAGCATATTTGACACTCCCCATGTCTAAAGACAGGGGATTCTTGCTACCTGTCAACATTGTTGGCTGACCAGTTCATTTCTGATAGGTCGCAGTGCAAGATAGGGGT
>OLSF01003354.1_pt1 | contig 10822 bp, 9 predicted proteins | sample 1672301 | NCBI WGS metagenome assembly OLSF01 (sample SAMEA3136669, study PRJEB25190) | human gut metagenome | biome: human gut; feature: human-associated habitat; material: faeces | place: Austria | collected 2013
CCGGAAGGGGAAGTTCCTCTGAAAGACCTTGTGAAAGACCTGCCGCAGACGCATTCTGTTTCTGAGAATGCCAATGCCAAGGTCGTGAACTATAAAGGCAAGGACTACGTCAAGATGGATAACAAAGATTGGCGCGAATACGCTAAGTAAAAATCTAAAAATCATTGCCGTGATCTTGGTTAAACTCGAGATCACGCTTTAAACTCATTTTGTCCATAAATTAAGAGAGTTAACGCGGAGGTTAACGCTCAAGACGCTGATTCGATTGGAGTTGTTCAGTGCAAAAATTAGTTATCACCGGCGGTGTCGCGCTTGAAGGTGAGATCAAAGCTTCCGGAGCTAAGAATGCGGCTCTTCCCCTTTTGGCTTGCGCACTTCTTACAGATGAGCCGATGACTTTTGTGAACGTGCCGGATCTGGCTGACGTTCATACCATGCTTAAGCTTTTAGAGGAACTCGGCTGCAAGGTCACGCAGGAAGGTCATAAAGTGACGATCGATGCCTCGCATATTACTTCAACCGAAGCTCCTTATGATTTAGTTAAAACGATGCGTGCTTCCATTCTGGTGCTCGGCCCGCTGCTCGCACGCTTCGGAAAGGCCCAAGTGTCGCTGCCCGGCGGATGCTCGATCGGAGCTCGTCCTGTAGATCAGCACATCAAAGGTCTCAAAGCACTCGGGGCCGATATTTCTATTGAACACGGCTACGTCACGGCGCATGCTGACAAGCTTATCGGCACCAATATCGTGACCGACATGGTGACTGTGACCGGCACGGAAAATCTGTTAATGGCCGCCGTTCTGGCCGAAGGCACAACCGTGCTCGCCAACGCTGCCCGTGAACCCGAAGTCGCTGACTTGGCGAACTGTCTGGTGAAGATGGGTGCCAAGATCAAGGGCATCGGATCTCCTCAGATGGAAATCGAAGGCGTCAAAAAACTTCACGGAACGACTTACCGCGTGATTTCCGACCGTATCGAAGTCGGAAGCTTCCTGGTTGCCGCCGTGATGACTAAAGGCAAAGTTCGAGTGACAGACTGCGATCCCCATACGCTGACCGCAGTGATCGAGAAGCTCGAAGAAGCCGGCGCCACCGTCGAGCTCAAGTGATTCGCGCGGCTTCAAGCCGCAATCACCAAGCTGTAATGGAAACCCCGTTTGCCGTAAGGCAGCGGGGTTTTCCGCATATGGAGCATGACTCAGGCATGTTCTAAAATGGGGGAATTAGGCGAAAGTTGTCAATTTATCGGTTCGGAATCCTTACTTTCGCGATGAATCATGACACAATGGCAGATAGTGTAGTGCGAAAGGAAGGCCGACAACGGTGAGCGAGGATCGACGAATGACGCGGCAGTGGACCGTCAAAGTTGACGGAAACAACGTGAAAACGCTTCATGACGGCGAAAGCGTGGAAATCGGGCGCAAACCGTTGCGCCCGCTGTCGGATGACGGGTTCGCTCGTCTCGACATCATGGATCCGGGCAAGTCCATGTCGAAAAGACATGCGGTCCTCTCCGTCGACAAGCAGGGCAATTGCTCCGTACGAGATCTGCATTCCACCAACGGCTCGTTCGTGGTGACGAACAACGGCCAACTGATGCGCCTGCCCGCAGGCGAGGACATCAAGCTGCCCATCGACTCGATGACCCTGCAGTTCGGCGACGTGCGTCTTACGCTCGAATCCGCATTCGAACACGATGACGAGGATGACGACGCCACCTCCGGTGTCTCGGATGATACAAGCCAGCCGGTTTCGAACCTGTTCGAATACGCGGTCTCCGACGAGGCTCCGCAGGAACCGGATGCAGCCGACATGTCCGTGGACGACATCCTCAATCTGCGTGCCGGCGAGCCGACGACGTTCTTCCACGCGCGCAATGTCACCGACCGTGCCGATGCTCTGCACCAGGCGGAACGTCAGACCTTCACGCCGGAGCATGCCGACAAGCCAGAACTCGAAGATGCATTCCCCTCGGTCTCCTTGGTTCAGGAAACCGTCGTGGCCGCGGACAAGCCCCGCGACCTGTTCGCCGACGCCGCAGCGCAGGCCGAGGCTGAAGCTGAGATCGAGGCCGATGCGGCCGATTCCGCTGATGCGGCTGCGACCGATGCCGAGGTGGCTGCCGTCTCAACCGAGACAGCCGCTCGGCCCTTGGAAGCATCCCATGACGGTAACAAGAACAACCTGATTCCGGTGGACAAGCTGTTCAGCACGCGCCCCAGCACGCCAATCGCCGTCGCTCTGCCCGACAGGAACGACACTGGCGATAACACAGGCAACGTTGACAAGGCTGACAATGCGGCTGACGCGTCCGCCCAGGAACAGACGCAGTCCGCCGAACAATCGCAGATGGCGGAACAGCCCACATCGGAAACTGCCGAACAGCAGCCCGCCGAACAGCAGTCGAAGCCGATGCACGCTACGCAGCCGCAGACGGAACAGCCGGGAACGGTGACCGCGGAAGACGACGACGAGCGGTTCCGCCCGCAAAACAGCCAATCGCAGCCCGCGCCGGACGAAACCGCCGCATTCAAGCCGATCTTCGAACCGGGATCGGTATTCGACCGTGTGTCCAAAGGCGGCCTCGCCAAGCAGGAGCAGACCATCGAGGTCGACGGCCTGACCTCCGATGACGCCAAACGCACGGATGATTTCACAGTGCAGTTCCAGATGGCGCGTCATCCGGAACTGTTGCCGTTCCTCGCCATGAACCCATCCCTATACGATGACCTGTACGCGTGGTTGGGCGCATTGGGCAACCAAGACATCGATGCGGCTTTGGCACACAATCCGGGATATGAGGAATACCGCAAGGCAGTAGGGAAGTGAGTCGGTATATGAGCGAAAACGAAGAGACGGCCACCGCGTTGGACCGTATCCGCGGATGGCGTGAGGAGTATCGCCTTGGTCTGGCACCATCCCCGCTTGAGGATGTGACGCAACTGAGCGCCCAGCTTGACCTGACGCATGCGCACCCATCGGGCATCGCGCAGCTGTTCGCCAAAGGACACGTCACCTTGGACTCGTTGTTCCGAGACAACGGCATGCTGCGCGCCGCGGGCAGGCGTGTGGAACGCGTGCTCGACGACCGTGACGCGAAAAGCCGTGTCAGCGGCGTCGGCGAACTCTCCTTGGTGGTCGGCGTGGCCATTTGGAAAGGCAACCAGATGCCGGTGCTCATGTATCCGGTCGAAGTGCGCAAGGAAGGCCGCAACATCGAGAACGGCACCGTCATCGCGTTCACCGGACGAGTGCGTCTGAACGCGGCCTTCGCCGCCGTGATGCGTGAAAACAACGTGACATTGGACGAGACCAAGCTCTTCGATGGTTCGAATTACGAAAGCGGCACCCCCGAAACGTCCGCGGTGTTCGCGGCCATCACAGCGCGCGCGTCCAGCGTTTTCCCCGATTTCGAAATCGAACGTCACATCATCCTCGGCTGCTTCATGGACCCGTCCTCGCAGATGCTGGTGGAAAGTCGCCAGATCATCAACCAGCTGTCCCAAGGCCCGACAGGCAACACCGTCCTGGACGCGCTCGCCGGGAACAAGGAAGCCGCGGACGCGCTGAAAGACGCGCAGATTCCCGAATACAGTCCGTTCGACGCCGATCCCCATGGCGAATACGAGATTGGCGACGTTGACAACACCGTCCGATACGCGGCGCAGCTGGCCGCATCCGGGCATTCGATTTTCGTGGACAGCGCGATCAGCGGCAACACGGCCGAACAGGCCGCGGCAATCGCCTCCCGTTGCGTGATGGGCGGGCACAGCGTGCTGTACGTGCCGTGCGTCACCGACCAAAAGCGCCGTTTCATGCAGACGATTGCGGCCAACGAGATGAGCGGCCAATTGCTGGACATCGCCGATGACGGCGCCAATGCGGCAATCGACCGTCAGCTGATAGCCGCAGTCGGTTTCCAATCCGGCGTCGCGACTTCGCGTTTCGACCAGATCTCCGACGAACTGGTGGGCGTACGCTCCCGCCTGGCCCGCTATCTGGGCGACCTGCACGGCGTCAGCCAGGAATGGGGTGTGTCCGCATACCAGACCATCCAGAATCTCGCACAAATCGCCGTCCTGCCCACGCATCCGACCACGCATGTGCGTCTGGCCAAGCAGTCCGCCCATTCCATCGCGGACAAGATGGAGGAATGGGCTCAGAAGCTGTATCGCGCGGGAGAACTCGGCGAATACACCATCGGCGCGCAGGACACCGCCTGGTACAAAGCCTCCCTGTATTCCGAAGAGGAAGCGGTCAGCGCATACCAGCGTGTGGTCGAGCTGCTGCGCAAGGTGCTGCCCGCCACCCGCAAACAGGTGTCCAGCACCGTGCAGACCTGCGGCTTCCCGATTCCCACCACCGCGCAGGAGTGGGGACGCCAGGTCATGGTGCTCAAGAACCTGCGCCGCGTGCTCGACGTCTTCCAGCCGGAAATCTTCGAACGCGACATCGATTCCATGATCGAGGCCACCGAGCCCAAGGCCCAGCGCAAGGCCGAAGGCAGCTCCATGGGATTCTGGGAACGTCGCCGCCATATCAAGGAGGCCAAGTCGATGCTGCGCGTCGGCGCGCAGGTGGAGAACCTGCATGAGGCGCTGCTCGTGGTGGCCAAGCAGGCCGAACAGTGGCACATGTTCGTTCCTCACGGCGGATGGCCGGTGCTGCCCGCCAAACTCGACGACATCATCAACACGCAGGACCAGCTGACGAACGATATGACCGCGTTGAACGTGGCGCTCGCCACCACACCGCAGGGCGGCAATCTGGACACCGTCGACCTCAACCAGGTGGAAGAGCGTCTGAAGGCCCTGTATGACGACAAGCAGGCGTTGGATACGCTGCCGGAACGCGCCCGTCTGGAACGTGAGTTCCATTCGGCCGGTCTGGATGAGCTTGTGGCGGACCTGAGCAACCGCGGCGTGCCGAACGACGCCGTGGCCGGAGAACTGCAGCTGGCGTGGTGGACCACGGCTTTCGAAGACATCGTGAAGTCCTCCGCCATCATTTCCAACCAGGATGGCTCCGCCATGCAAAGCGCCGCCGACCGATTCACCCAGGTGGATGTCGAACACGTGCGTTCCATCGGACCGATGGTCGCCCAAGAGTCCGTACGCCGTCTGTGCGACATGCTTTTCTCCCGCACGCAGGAAGCCAATCTGCTGCATACCACGCTTGCCGGTTCCCGAAACGTGCCGTTGAACAGGCTGCGCAGGGAGCATCCGCAGATTTTGGCCGCGGCAAAGCCTATTCTGGTGGCAACGCCAGCCACGCTCGCTGCCATCACCGACCCGGCGCCGCTTGCCGATACCGTCATCATCGATACGGCCGCGCATATTCCGTCCATCGAGCTGCTCAGCATCATCGCCCGCGCGAAGCAGGTCGTGGTGATCGCGCACCGCAAGACCGTCACATCCGATGGCCTGCAGCGACTGATCGCACTGCTGCCAAGCGTGAAGATAACCGACAGGCCGGTTCGCCGTGCGCCGAAGCTCAACGCCTTCCTCGAATCGGAAGGATACGGCTCCGTGCCGTGCGATGTGGCGCGTGAAGGATACCAAGGCGAAGTCGCGTACCATTTCGTGCCGGACGCCAACGGTGTGCCGGTCATCAATTCCGGCCTGGTCGAATCAAGCCAGCAGGAGATCGACGAAGTGGTGAGCATCATCCGCAAGCGCGCGGCCGGTTTCACCATCGTTCCCGCATCGTATGTGCTTACCGTGGTAGCGCTCACGCACACGTTCCGCATCCGTCTGGGTGCCGAGCTCAAGTCGCTTGCCAACAAAGACAAGGCCATGGGCATGTTCCTGCGCCACGTGCGCATCGTGGACATCGTCGATGTGGCCGGCGCCCACGCCACCGACGCGATTCTTGCGATGTGCTACGCCAAGACCTCGCACGGCAGGCTGCTGCAGCAGTTCGGCGCGCTGGAATCCGACGGCGGCCGAGGCATGCTGCTGGACGCTTTGGCGGTACCGGACCGTCATCTCGACATCGTCTCGTCCTTCGCATCCGACGATATGGACGACGAGCGACTGCATCAGGATGGTCCGAAGGCGCTCAAAACCGTGCTGCGTTGGGCCGAACAGCTTGATGACAGCATGGTCCGCCCGGCGATCAAGGAGTCCGGAGAGAACGTGCTCTTCAACGATCTCGCCGAGAGGATCCGCGAACGCGGCTTGGACGTGGCCGTCGATTACGGTTTCGATGACGGACTCAAACTGCCGTTGGTGGTTGGTCTGAAAGGCGAGCCGTTCGCTTTGGCCGTGCTCACCGATGACGCGCAGTTCATGGGACTGCAATCCACCAGGGAACGCCATCGCGTGCTGCTGCAGGACATCGAATCGCTTGGCTGGTCGGTGATGACGGTATGGAGCGTCGGCGCGTTCGTGAACCCCGATAAGGAAGTCGACCGCATCGTGGCACGACTGGGAAGCCTGTACCGGGAGGAACGGTGAGCGCCGAGCATATCGAAAACGTCATGGAGCATGACGATTCGCAGACCCAGTCCGAGACGCACTCCACACCCAGTTATTCCGCCACGCGGCGGACCGCACGCAAGCATAAGCGCGTGGTCCGCCAAGGTACGGAACTGTTCGATGCCGATGGCGTCAAACTCGAACCTTCGGACGTGCTCACCAAGCGCCAACGCGAGGCGGATGACGACAAGCGCATCCTAAACGAGCTTCCGCCACATTGGGCGGTCTTCTCCGAACGCGGCCGCTGATACGTCCAGCCGGGTGCCAGCTATCGATTAGGATTATCAGCCATTAATTGATGGTGGCGATGACCGCACTGTATTCCTGAACCCGCAACACGACGGCCGCCTCATTGGGCGGCATGGCGAACACCGCGATGGTATTGCCTTGCGCATCCTTAGCCGGTTTGCCGGTCAGCAGCGCTTCGGCGCAGATCGTGCGTAACTGCGCATCCACACCACCGTCCGGCATATCATTAGCCATGCCGGACGGCGTTTCCGTACCGTTCGGCATATCCGCGACATTCGGTGTGCCGGACTGCATCTCAGCATCTGTCATGGTGGCGCTGGAAAGTGTCACCTTGTCTCCGGGAATCAAACCGCCGGCCACACTTGCCAAACGTACTTCGATACTCGTATGGCCCTGCGGCACAACGGGGGACGCACGGGCCATGCCCGACATAAGCACATCGTGCGCGCCGATGCCCACCTGTGCGATCAAGCCGACGGCGTCGTCAAGCGTATGGAAGGCGTTGCTCAGCGAGCCATCGCTCGGCGCCTCACGTAACTCCACGTCTTCGCGTGTGATGGCCGTGCCTTTGGCGACATTCCGCACCGCGACCACAATAGGCTGCGTGGCGATGGCTGCGCGTACGCATTGCAGCGTGGCGAATACCGTCAGGCCAGCGCACAATGCGGCGAGGAACCGATGCAGGCGTGCGTTGCTTCGTCTGGCTTCCAACGATGCGGCAGTCGAACCATGACGGTCTCGTTGCAGACGCGTCGTGCGCGCGGTCCGTCCTTCCGAAGCCGTCGATGTGCGCAAACTCGAATGTGGCCGGCGGTCCATCAAGGAATGAAAAAAGGTCATCATGCATGCATGATGACCTGATTGTTATGACCACGGCAAGCGGAATCCGGGGTTGTGGTCGGAGAATGGGAGTTATCCACAATCTCCGGCGTGTCACGTTGGATTCCGCGCCTGTGGGTCACTTGGATTTGTCGGTGCGGTAGAAGCCGGACCCCTTGAACTCGATCGGCACCGCGGAATAAACCTTGCGGACCTGCTCCTCGCCGCATTCCGGGCATACGGTGATCGGATCGTCGGTGAACGACTGCTGCTCGGTGAAGTCGTAGTTGCAGTTCTTGCAACGGTAATGGTAAGTAGGCACGATATCCTCGCTTTACGCACAATCCCAAATTTCTTAACGGGACATATCCTAGTACGTTCCCTGAGACGGCCCCGCAACCGTCCTATCCTCGGACATCGGCATAACCATCCGGCGTGAGCACGCCGTCGACGGGAATATCATGCGGCTCATGCGGCACGGTCTCGTCGGTCGGCTCCCAAGGCCAGCAAACGGCGACCACGCGCGCGGTGCTGCTACGATGCTCCAAAGCGCGGTCGTACCAACCGCCGCCGCGCCCCAATCGGAAACCATGTTCGTCCACAGCGAACGCTGGCACAATGATCAGCTCGGCCGAAGTGAGAACTTCCGGTCCTTCCGCTGCGTTTTCCGGCTCCTGCGGGCGATGTGTGTTGATGGAACCATCAGCATTGCGCTGGTCGCGCAGATCGTCAAGACCGTTCAGCTCACTCCAGCCGACTTCCATGCCAGCACCCAGACGCGGCACCAAAACACGGCAATCCGTGTCGAACATCGCTTCGAGCAACGGCATCATCGATATTTCACTGCCCATCGAGGCGAAGGCCGCGACGGTCGATCGCGGTCGAATCAACGACGCTTCCAATGCGTGTTCGGCAAGCAGCCGTCCCGCTTCGCGACGCTGGTCGGCGGACGTCCGCTTTCGTCGTTCGATCGCAGCCGCGCGCCAATGCCGTTTCAGCTCGCGTTGTTGCTTACACATGTCCATATCGTTCGTTGTACCACGGTTCGATTGCGTGGAAAACGGAACATGGGGTATGGGTGGGGCACAATGGAAGGGTGACGATTTTGCAATCCTTGAGCGACATGATGCGTCGTCCGGGGAATAATTCCTTTGAAATGCCGGAATTCATCCAATCGCACAGCATGCGCGTCCCGGTGAGTCTGCGCCCGTTGACGGGCGCCGACTATGACGAGTGGAACGAGGTTCGCTGGCGCAACGATGCCTGGCTCAAGCCGTGGGAATCCGGCGATCCGCTGCACGGCGCGCCCATCACCTACAAGGAATGGATGAAACAACTGCGGCGCAACGAACGGGCCGGTACCGGTGCCGTGTTCGCCATCGAACAGCATGGCCGTATCGTCGGGCAGATCTCGTTGGGCGCGATCTGCTACGGCGCGATGCGTTCCGGCGTGGTCGGCTATTGGGTGGACGAGCGTTGCGCCGGGCGTGGCTACGCGCCGATGGCGGTGGCGCTGTTGGCGGATTGGGCCATGTTCGACCCGACCGGACCTCGACTGCATCGCATGGAAATCGACATTTTGCCGGAAAACAAGCGGTCCCGTGCCGTCGCACGCAAGGTCGGAGCAACGTTGGAGGGGGTGCGGCGCGCGTATATGTACGTCAACGGCCAATGGCGCGATCATGAAAGCTACGTATTGATGGCCGAGGACGTGCCAAACGGTTTCACCGCGCGTCTGATGACCGGGAATTCACCCTCCTGATTCGACACGCCGGGGAGGACTCGCCTTGAATGTCGGAATGTCACCTATTCTTATGACATATGGGTTATGAATCGTTAAGCACGGTGGTCGTGCTTGCGATCGTTGTCATCCTGATGCTCATTTGGTTGCCCAGACGGACGATTAAAGGCATGAAGAGGGTGATCGAACATCGCGAGGACCGCTTTTCACCGTCGTTGCATCTGGTGGATGCCGACAGCGGAACGCGATTTTCCGATGAGACCGTCGCGGCAGCGAAAGGGGTACTGATGCAGTCCACAGAGGCGCACAAAGGCGCAACATCCGAAGAACGGATCGCGGAAATTCGCGCCCTTCGTCACGCCGCGGTCCGCAGGAGGCGCGCCATCGCCGTCTCATTGCTGACAATCACGGTCGTTGTGCTGGTCTGTGCGTTCGCACTGCACTTCAGTCCGCTGTTCGCGCTCATTCCGGCCGCGTTGCTGGCCGCGGTGCTCGCGTTGGGTGTGCGTGCGTCCAAGCAGGCCGTGGCGTGGGAGCGGAAGGTCGCCAGATACCATGCCAAGGTGAAGAAGCGTGCCGCCGCCGAACGCAAACGTGCGCAGGCGGAGCAGGCGGAACGTGCCAGACTGCGCGCGCAGGAGCTGGCCGAGGCCCGCAAGGTCGCCGACGAGCAGTTGAAGACCGATGTCGTTCCCGAGGGGGAGATTCGCCAGGCGATCGCCCGCGGCAAGGCCGATCGGGACGTCGCGGTGAAACGGCGCAAGGAAGAGATGTCTTCCAAGGAAGAGACGCAGACTGCCGAGAAGGCCGTCGACCAGACAACCGAACGTGCGGATGCCGCGCCCGCTGACGTCAAGGAAGTGGGACTGTCCATCCACGATGAGCGAGACAATATGGCCGAAGAAGCCAAAACCGTTGCCGTCAAGTCCACGCAGGACTTGATTTCCTTCTCGTTGGGTGCGCCTCGCGACGGTGCCGACGTTGAGGTGGATGCTCCGGAAAGCATGGAGATCAAGTCCACCAAACAAGTGGCCAAGGCCGTGCCCGTCGAAACGCCTTCCGACGAGGCTGAGCCGTTGATTCCGCCAAGCGACGCAATGGGCAGCATGGATGCCGATGAGGCCGCCGCCCGCGTGGATGAGGGCGTGCACCTCAGAGAGGTCGACGTTCCGGGATTCCACGATGCCGAAGTACGTGCCGATGTGGAGGCTCCGGATGTGACTTCGGACTCTCTGGGCACCGGCCTGGAGGCCATTCTGGCCCGTCGTAGCGCCTGACGAAACGCTTGAACCGTTTTTTACAAAGCCTGGAATCGCATGGTTTCAGGCTTTTTTGATAATTTCTCTCAGAGCGTTAGCACTCGAGTTGGCAGAGTGCTAATAATCGCGCTAGGATAAGTCACAGCGCGAAAGGACGACGCCGTAAGTGATCGTCAGCCTCTTGCTAGCGGGTCCCGGCGCGGTAAGTATCGATTTCTCTTTAGAAAGAGGAGGTCCACAGTGTCGATCTCACTCACACCGTTGGAAGACAAGAT
>OLSF01003357.1_pt1 | contig 10810 bp, 9 predicted proteins | sample 1672301 | NCBI WGS metagenome assembly OLSF01 (sample SAMEA3136669, study PRJEB25190) | human gut metagenome | biome: human gut; feature: human-associated habitat; material: faeces | place: Austria | collected 2013
TTGGAGCTGAACGGAATAGACAGCAAAGTGTATAGCGGATATGCCCTGGGTATGGGTATAGAACGCATCACCAACTTGAAATACCAGGTGAAAGACCTTCGTATGTTCTCTGAAAATGACACACGCTTCCTGAAAGAATTCGAGAGCGCTTACTAAATATAGTGAATAACGGCTAGTGATTAGTGATTAATAAGTTGCGCATTTTCAGCATATCATTAATCACTCATCGCTAACCACTCATCGCTAACCACTATTTTTCGCTATGGCAAAAGACAAACTTGTAACTTCCGGCTATTGCCTTATCCTGGCTGCCAATTTCCTTTTGTATTTTGCCTTTTATCTGATACTACCGGTTCTTCCATTCTACCTGACTGAGGTATTCCATACCGGAAATGCAGCAGTAGGTGTCATCTTGTCATGCTACACCATTGCCTCGCTCTGCATACGCCCGTTTTCGGGATACCTGCTCGACACGCTAGCCCGCAAGCCTCTTTATCTGGTGGCATACTTCATCTTTATCACCATTTTCGCAGGTTACATGTTAGCGGGAGTCCTATCTTTATTCATCATGTTGCGGGTTGTCCACGGCCTTGCATTTGGAATGGTGACCGTAGCGGGAAATACAATTGTGATTGACATTACCCCTTCGTCCCGTCGCGGCGAAGCCGTAGGATATTATGGACTGATGAACAATACAGCCATGAGCTTCGGCCCGATGATTGGTCTTTTCATGCATGACATATATTCCTTTGAAACGATTTTTGCCTGCTCGCTCATATCAGGAACTATCGGTTTTGTTGCCGCATGCCTCATCAAGACCCCACCCAAACAACCAGTCAAACGAGAACCTATCTCATTGGACCGCTTTGTGCTGCTGAAAGGTATCCCGGCAGGAATCGCACTGCTACTGCTCTCCATACCATATGGCATGACAAGCACTTATGTAGCCATGTATGCCAAAGAAATAGGAATTACCTTGAATTCCGGATTGTTTTTTACTTTTATGGCCGTCGGCATGGCAGTGTCCCGTATGTTCTCCGGCAAACAAGTGGATAAAGGACGTATCACCCAAGTCATAACTTTAGGACTATATCTGGTATGTAGCTGTTTCTTCATATTGTCCGCTTGCGGACTACTGATGAAGACCGTCCCAGAATTGACAAACATATTGTTTTTTATGGTTGCCCTCCTATTGGGAGTAGGCTTCGGGACGATGTTCCCCGCCTTCAATACGCTGTTCGTAAATCTGGCCCCCAACAACCAGCGCGGAACAGCCACCTCTACCTACCTGACTTCATGGGATGTAGGCATTGGTATAGGTCTGACAGCAGGAGGTTATATCGCACAGATTACCTCTTTCGATATGGCATATTTTTTCGGAGCCTGCCTCACGGTTATCTCCATCTTTTATTTCAATCTGAAAGTATCTCCTCACTATCATAAAAACAAATTAAGATGAGAAAGAAAGAGCGTTATGAAAAAATCCTTGCTTGGTTTAGGGAGAACGTTCCCGTAGCCGAAACAGAGTTGCATTATGACAATCCGTTCGAGCTGTTGATAGCAGTTATTCTCTCTGCACAATGTACGGACAAACGCGTCAATATGATTACCCCTGCCCTTTACCGGGACTTCCCTACTCCCGAAGCACTCGCCGCTACTACTCCCGACGTGGTATACGAGTATATCCGCAGCGTGTCCTATCCCAACAACAAGGCCAAGCACCTTGTAGGCATGGCCCAAATGCTGGTGAAAGACTTTAAAAGTGAGGTCCCCGATAGCCTTGAAGAACTGGTAAAACTGCCCGGCGTAGGCCGCAAAACAGCCAATGTCATCCAATCCGTTGTTTTCAATAAAGCGGCTATGGCAGTAGACACACACGTGTTCCGCGTCAGCCATCGCCTGGGTCTCGTATCAGATAAATGTACAACCCCGTTCAGTGTCGAAAAAGAATTGGTAAAACATATACCGGAAGCAGATATCCCCATAGCTCACCACTGGCTTATCCTGCACGGTCGCTATGTATGCCAGGCACGTACTCCACAATGTGATACCTGCGGTTTGCAATTAATGTGCAAATATTATTGCCAGAAATATAAAGTTAGCAAAGAGAGCGGCAAAGACAAAGAATAAACAACGGTTTCATAGCAAAAAAAAGAAATAAATGCTAACTTTGCGCTCACTAAAAAGAAATTAGTAACACTTTTAAATAAAATAGAGTATTATGACAATTGATCAATTTAACTTTGCCGGAAAAAAGGCATTCGTTCGTGTGGACTTCAACGTACCCTTGGACGAAAACTTCAACATTACAGATGATACCCGTATGCGTGCCGCTCTTCCTACATTGAAGAAGATTTTGGCCGATGGCGGTAGTGTAATTATCGGTTCTCACCTCGGTCGTCCGAAAGGCCCGGCTGACAAGTTCTCCTTGAAGCACATTCTGAAGCATCTCGAAGAGCTGTTGGGTGTTGAGGTGCAATTTGCTAACGACTGCATGGGCGAAGAAGCTGCCGTAAAGGCTGCCGCTCTGCAACCGGGTGAAGTGTTGTTGCTCGAGAACCTCCGTTTCTACGCTGAAGAGGAAGGCAAACCCCGCGGTTTGGCTGAAGATGCTACAGACGAAGAAAAGAAGGCTGCCAAAGCTGCTGTTAAGGAAAGCCAGAAAGAATTCACCAAGAAATTGGCTTCTTATGCAGATTGCTATGTAAACGACGCTTTCGGTACCGCTCACCGTGCACACGCTTCTACTGCATTGATCGCTAAATATTTCGACAAGGACAACAAAATGTTCGGTTACCTGATGGAAAAAGAAGTAAAGGCTGTTGATAAAGTTTTGAACGATATCCAACGTCCGTTTACTGCCATCATGGGTGGTTCCAAAGTTTCTTCCAAGATTGAAATCATTGAAAACCTGCTGAACAAGGTAGACAACCTGATTATTGCCGGCGGTATGACTTATACTTTCACTAAAGCTATGGGCGGCAAAATCGGTATTTCTATCTGCGAAGATGACAAACTGGATTTGGCTCTTGACCTGATGAAGAAAGCAAAAGAAAAAGGCGTAAACCTTGTTTTAGCTGTTGATGCCAAGATTGCAGATTCTTTCTCCAACGATGCCAACACCAAGTTCTGCCCGGTTGACGAAATTCCTGACGGTTGGGAAGGTCTTGATATCGGTCCTGAGACTGAAAAGATCTTTGCAGATGTCATCAAGAACTCCAAGACTATCCTTTGGAACGGTCCGACGGGTGTATTCGAATTCGAGAACTTCACTCACGGTTCACGTGCTGTAGGCGAAGCTATCGTAGAAGCTACCAAGAACGGTGCTTTCTCACTCGTAGGTGGCGGTGACTCTGTAGCTTGTGTCAACAAGTTCGGCTTGGCAAGCGGCGTGTCTTACGTATCTACCGGTGGCGGTGCATTGCTTGAAGCAATCGAAGGAAAAATCCTTCCGGGTATCGCTGCTATCAACGAATAAAAACAAGCAAAATAACACCCAAAGGCAGCTCTTTGAAAAAAGGGTTGCCTTTTTTATACTATCCTTATCCCTAATAATGAGACGAATTCTACTATTCTGCATCCTTTTATCAGCCACATGCATCCTGAAAGCACAAAATGCTTGTCTGAATGATGTAGTCAACACTTTAAAAGACCGCATTTCCCTCTCCGGCTATGCCCAAGTGGGATATACATACGATGATGCGGGCGAAGGTACCAGCAATACTTTCGATATAAAGAGAGTTATCTTTATGGCGCGCGGTAAAATCACCGATAAATGGTCGGCTTACTTCATGTACAGCTTTGCCAATACCGGAAAAATTCTGGAAGCCTACACGGAATACCGCTTTCTCCCTCAACTCACAGCACGTATCGGACAGTTCAAAACCATGTATACCATTGAGAACCCGATGTCTCCCTGCTTTGTCGAATTAATAAACTGTTATTCTCAAGCCGTCAATTACCTGGCCGGTATCAATGGCAGTGATCCGTTGTATGGCTCTGCAAGCGGTCGTGATATGGGATTACTAATTTATGGAGACTTGTTTAACTCTTTGATGACTTATAACCTTGCCATCATGAACGGACAAGGCATCAACCTAAAAGATAAAAACAATCAGAAAGATATTGTAGGCAGCCTTATGGTACATCCATTGAAATGGTTGTCCGTCGGCGGTTCTTTTGTTAAAGGAAAAGGATGCGCCGTAGCCGTTTCTTCCATTAATCCAGATATAGCCATAGGAGAGAATTACGCCCGAAACCGCTGGTCGGCAGGTGCTACCATCAAAACAAAATCCGTAGATGTACGTACAGAATACTTGGCTGGAAAAGACGGACACGTTAAAAGTGATGGTTACTATGCAACCGTATCTGCCCATGTGCTTCCCAAATTTGACGTAATAGCCTCTTATGACTATTTCAACAAAAATAAAACTATTTCCGATAAACAGACCAATTATGTAGCAGGTGTACAGTATTGGTTCTATCCCAAATGCCGTCTGCAAGCCCAATACACATACTGTAACCGCCATAAAGGAGAGAATTCAAACCTGCTTCAAGCCCAGTTGCAAGTTCGTTTCTAAAAATGAAAAATGAGAAATTCCGAACTTTTTGGCATTCTTTTTGTAGTTTTGTAGAATACATACCTCAAAAGATACTGATTTATGAACGAACAAGCCATACAAGAGCAATATCAGCATATTGTCGCTCTACTCAAGCAGCAACGGCTGAAGGAAGCGCAATCCCAACTGGAAGCCTTTCTTTGGAACAGCGGTGACTGGCCACTCCGTAACCGTTTGGAACAAGCACAAACATCCTATCAGTATATGCTGCAATACATGCGCCAAGGAATCGACGATCCTGAACGTCAGAAACTATATCGTCAAATTCTGACCGAAACTTGGGAAGTCGCTGACCAGGCACGTCTGTCTCTCCTTGACGGAGTTTCCACGCACTATTACCATTCCCTGCGCAATAACCGGGAACGCCTCCCCAAAGAATACAATATTGCCGCACTACAGAAGGTATTGGAATCTTTCCCTGATGACCTGGCCGTTTGTCAGCTGATGCCGGACAACCAAGGTCTGGACGCCCTACTTCAACGGCACGAACAAACCGCCCAGGTTCTTTTCCTTTCCACATGGAGTAACAGTGACTGGTCTGCAGAAGACGAACAGCAAGCCAAAGGATTACTGGAATCAGAAATGCTTCCCGTCAATGATTTGTGCCTGTTCACCAGTGCCGTCATGCTCAGTCTGATGGAATGCTTCGATACCCGCAAATTCTCATGGTTGCTGGACGCCGTAACGCATGCAAATACGCAAGTAAACCAACGGGCTTTGGTAGGTATCGCTTTCGCACTTCTTTTTCATCCCACCCGTCTGTCGCTTTATCCCGAATTGACAGCCCGCCTTTCCCTGCTCAATGAAGACAGCAGTTTCGGCAAGCAACTGAACCGTATTTATATCGAGCTGCTCCGTAGCCAGGAAACGGAAAAGATAGACAAGAAGATGCGTGAAGAAATCATTCCGGAAATGATGAGGAATGTGAACATCATGCGCAACATGAAATTCGGTTTTGAAGAGAACCCTGAGGAAAACGATCTTAATCCGGATTGGGAGAAAGCTTTTGAAAGTTCCGGACTGGGAGACAAGATACGGGAGATGAACGAATTACAGCTGGAAGGCGCTGACGTCTATATGAGTACGTTTGCACAACTCAAGACTTATCCGTTCTTTAAGGAACCGTACAACTGGTTCTATCCGTTCGACATGCATCACTCCAGCATCATCAAGGAATTCGGATTCAAGCCTACCGGAGACAATGCCATCCTCTCCCTTATCCTCCAATCCGGTTTCTTCTGCAATAGTGACAAGTATTCCCTTTGCTTTACAATGGCACATATACCACAGTCACAGCGTACGATGATGCTCAGCCAGATGACTTCCCAGGATTTGGATGCACTCATGGACGAAAGCAAATCTTCCGCTTTACGGCAGTATGCCGAACGACCGGATGTCATCAGCAACCAGTATGTCCACGACTTATACCGTTTCTTCAAGTTAAGCCAGCGCAGACACGAGTTCCGTGACATCTTCAAGGAAGAGATTGCCCTGCACCGTATCCCGGCACTCAAAGATATTCTGTGCAAACCCGAGCTGCTGATTACCATCGCCGATTTCCACTTCCGCAAAGAACACCCGGCAGAAGCATTGGAGCTTTATAAGGAATTAATAGCCTTGAACCATGCAAATGCAGACATTTTCCAAAAGGCTGGCTATTGCCTGCAAAAGGAAAAGAGGTATAAGGAAGCGATAGACGCCTACCTGAAAGCCGATGTACTAAAGCCCGACCATGTCTGGACAATCCGCCATCTCGCTACGTGCTACCGGCAGATAAGGGACTTTGCCTCTGCACTGGAATACTATAAGAAAGTGGAGGCAATCCAGCCGGAAAGCCATAATGTCCTTTTCTACGCCGGAAGCTGCCTTGCCGAACTGGAAAGATATGAAGAGGCTCTGCAATATTTCTTCAAGCTTGATTTCATCGAAAGCAATTGTATCAAAGCATGGCGTGCTATAGGCTGGTGTTCGTTTGTCAACGGCAAGTATGAGCAAGCAATGAAGTATTACGAAAAGATACTCACCTCCAAACCACTCGCGGCAGACTATCTCAATGCCGGACATGTTGCTTGGAGAACGGGCAAAATAGAAAAAGCTGCAGAACTTTACAGTAAAGCAGCTTTGGAATATGGCGGGCAGGAGATTTTTAGAGAAATGTTCGGTAAAGACAAAGAAACACTTGTCAGACAAGGAATCAGTGAAAAAGATATCCCTCTAATGATGGATCTGGTTTAGATCTCCAACAACTCCCTGTACAGTCTCTGTACGGGGAGCCCCATTATATTATAGTAACTCCCGGATATGTTTTCCACCCCAATGAATCCAATCCACTCTTGTACACCATAAGCTCCGGCTTTATCCATGGGTTGGTATTTGTCCACATAATAGGCAATTTCTTCTTCGTTCAGTTTGGCAAAACGCACTTCTGTTGCCGCTGCAAAACTGCGTTGCCACTCAGTAGTAGTGATGCACACACCGGTAAACACTTCATGGGTACGTCCGGACATGTCGCGCAACATCTGCATAGCTTCTTCCCTATTCTTGGGTTTTCCGAGAACTTGTCCATCCAGCCAGACAATGGTATCTGCCGTAATCATCAGATCGCCCGACTGCATCATGTTCCGATAGGCATCTGCTTTTTCCTTAGATATATAGAGGGGAATATCTGCCCCTTTCAACGTCTCCGGATAAGACTCGTCCACATCGGACAAAGTTCTTACTTCATATTCCACTCCCAAACCAGCCAGCAATTCTTTCCTTCGCGGAGAATTGGAGGCGAGAATCACCTTATATTTTTTCAGATTATCTAACATCATGTCATTTACGATTTGACGATTTACAATTTAACGATTGAAACAACTACCAACCGAAAGCTTTTTCATCTGCCATCCAAAGCCCTTGCACTTTCAATACCTGTTCCACAATGTCGCGACCACAGCCATAACCGCCTTCTGCATACGAAATATAGCGAGCCACAGCCTTTACCTCAGGCACAGCATCCTTAGGACAACACGGCAAACCACACTCACGCATCACCTCCAAGTCGGGAATATCATCACCTACATACAATATTTCCTCGTCCTTCAAGCCATGACGGTCACGGAAGTCATGGTAATCATGGATTTTAACAGAAGAACCCATATAGATATTTCCATCCTCAAAACCTAAAGAAGTAAAACGCTTGCGGACTGCTTCTGTACGTCCACCCGTAATTATACCCAGCAACACACCTTGCTTAGCGGCCAGATGCAGGGAATAACCATCCTTTATGTTGACCGTACGCAGAGGTTCACCCTCTGAACTCATAGGGATAACATTGGCACTCAGCACACCGTCCACATCAAAAACAAGGGCTTTTATCTTTTTCAAATCATAGTTTATGGTACTCATTACACTTTTTTCTTGTTCATTATAATATACCTATATGCAGCAAAACATTAGTTCAAAAGAGGCAAGCATCGGCATCCGGTTATCTTATTGCCAACCGATGTATATTCTCGCTAATCTCCCGATATAGTTCCAGCATTTGCGGCTCATCGGCAAGCATCCGCAGATGCTCGTCAATGACATTCTCATCATAGCGCACAGCCGGTCCTGTCTGTGCGGCAAGCGGTTCCAGCTCATGCACCTTGCGGGCCGTCTCGTCTATCAAGGGGAGCATTGCCTCGAACGGCAACCCGTACTTTTTCAGCAGTTCAGCAGCCAACACATACATGTGATTGGTAAAATTGCACGTAAACACAGCCGCCAGATGCAAACTTTTGCGCTGCTCAGAACTTGCTTCATACACTTTTTCCGATAGGGCAGAAGCAATGTCCTTCAGAAGCTGCACATCCTCTTCCGAGTTGCTTTCCACAAAACACGGTATCTGTCCAAAATCCACTTCACGCTGCTTACTGAAAGTCTGCATCGGATAAAGCACTCCATGACGCGCAACATGCCCCTGCCAAATATTCATAGGAATACTGCCGGCTGTATGCACCCATAAAGCATTCTCCTTTCCAGAAACAATCTGGGGTAATAATTCTACAAAAGCCGCGTCCTTCAGCGAAACGATATAAAGCTGTGCCTCCTTCGTAACCGCCTGCAGCTCCGTGGTATATGCAGCTTCCACCGTCTGTGCCAATTCCTGCGCCGATTCTTTTGTACGGCTGTAGACCTGCACAATACGAAACCCTTTCCGATAAAGAGCCTTTGCCAGATTAGTAGCCAGATTTCCGGCACCGATAAAGGCAATAGACGTATCTTCTATACTTCTTCCCGCCATACACTTATCTTGTTGCCAACCAATACAGAATAGCCCCTAATACCAGCAATGCCAGTGGCAACAGATAAGCCGACATCGTACCGAGCAAAGCCGTTATCAATCCGAAGTTCAATATCAGCCATAAGCCTATCAATACCAATCCCACCGACTTGTCATGCTTGAACAGCAGAAAAATCACTGCGGTATACAATAGAAAATTATCCTTATTCATCACCCACGGCAAGCCGATTGCAGAAAAATGCACCAATTTGTCCACCAAGTAAAGAATGCCGAATACAATCAGTGTGATGGCAGTGGCCTTATATGTATCACGGTTATTGTTTGCTTTTGCTGCACTCACTGTTACTTTCCTCCGTACTTATTGATATGTATCTTTTCCCACTGCAGATTGTCTTCATTGAAAGGCTTACGCTCCATCCCCTTATGACCGATAGCAATAACACTGAGCACCTGCAGCTGCAAAGGAATATCCAGCACCTCGTGCACATACTCGCCGGAAGGCATACCGGAAGCCGTAAAACGTTCGCGCACCTGCACCCAGCAGCTTCCCAGCCCCATATCTTCGGCCTGAAGTTGCAGGTAGATGGAAGCAATGGAGGCATCTTCTATCCACACATCGCTTGCCAGCGGGTCGGCAACAACCACTACTGCCAGTGCCGCATCGGCAATAAACTGCGATGCCTGCTCCTTGCAATAGGACAATTCCTTCAATTTATCCTTCTCGTCTACCACTATAAACTGCCATGCATTGCTACGCTTCGACGTGGGTGCCATCAAAGCAGCTTTCATCAAAGTAACGACTTGTTCTTGTGTCAATTCTTCTTCTGTAAACTTCCGCATGCTGCGGCGGGCTTTTATCAATTCACTGAAACTTTCCATAACATATTCGTGTTTAGCGAAGGCAAATTTAGATAAAATATCCGGGAATGGCGAATAAAAGCCCTTACAATCTTCTCCCCGCTTCCTTTTGTATCAGACAAGCAGATAGGCGGTATCCGGAGCAACCGAAAATTCCTCTAAATAGATTATCCAGTCGGTCACATCCTCTACCGTAAACCACGCTTCATCACCCTCGTGCATGTGGCTGACGTCGTAAGGTTCTTGTATAAGCTGTCCCTTGAAGCGTTCTCCATCAAACTCCAACAGCTTAAACCAAATATGTTCGCGGTCGTCAGCCTGCTCGGCACTGTCTGTCTTCAAGCCAATTTTAAGCAAGATAGAGCTTTCGTCCTTCTTTGCCATGTATTTCACAAGACCGAAACGCTCGCGAGCCAACGCACTCATGCGATTGGTCTCACGGGTACTAATAAAGAATAGTGGATTCTCACCCCACATGCTATCGTATTCGGACACCTTCCGCAGTCTGCCCTTTTTCTCGTCGTCCTCACTCGTATAGATGAACACGGGTGCCGTGCGGCCGTTGTGTCCTTCCTCACGGTCGTCCGCACTGCCAAGAGCGAGGCTTCGGTACTCATCCAGCGCCTTTGTCCACGAAACGTAGGTGGCCACTATCGGCAAACGGTCATTCAACATTCCGATATATACGCCAGCACCTGGTTCGGGAGTCCTATCGTCTTTATCGAGCAGATGACTGGCAAGGGTGGAAATCAAGTAATAATGGTTGTTGTAATTCTCCTTGTCTGATTTCAGAATCTCAAGTTCATACAAACCGCAACGGTTCAATCCGTGCGTATGCAACCACACCTCGCCTCCTTCATCAGTCACAGCATGTACCGTAAACAAAACACTCGTTCCGGGAACTACCGCCGAGTCGGCAGCTAGAGTGGCCCACCGAGCACAAACCAGTTTCTCGGCACTTTCGTCCACAATGGCAAGCAGGTCGGGCACCATAGCTACAGCAATCTTCAGTTGCAGATGGTAGGACTTCTGCCCGTCAACGCCGAACTTCATGAACACCGTAAGT
>OLSF01003360.1_pt1 | contig 10798 bp, 7 predicted proteins | sample 1672301 | NCBI WGS metagenome assembly OLSF01 (sample SAMEA3136669, study PRJEB25190) | human gut metagenome | biome: human gut; feature: human-associated habitat; material: faeces | place: Austria | collected 2013
CGCGCCACACGGGCGACTTCTCCATGTTCCGCATCTATGCCGATGCCAACGGAGAGCCGGCTGAATACAGTGAAAGCAATGTACCCCTGAAAACGCCGAAGTTCCTGCCCATCTCCATCAAAGGTCTGAACGAAGGTGACTACGCCATGATTATGGGCTTCCCCGGCAGCACAGAACGTTACCTCACCCAGAGCGAGGTGAAGCAACGCATGAACGCCGTGAATCAGGCAATGATTGATATGCGCGGCGTACGCCTCGAAGTGCTGCGCAAGTATATGGATGCCAGTGACAAGACCCGCATCCAGTATGCCAGCAAGTTTGCCGGAAGCAGTAACTACTGGAAGAACTCCATTGGTATGAACAAGGCAATCATCGACAATGACGTGTTGGGCGCCAAAGCCGAAATCGAGAAAAAGTATGCCGCCTTTGCCCAAGGAAAACCCGAATACGAGGGTGTGGTAGAGAAAATTGATGCCATCATCGAGAAAAGCACCCCCACGCTGCGCCAGCTCTACTATACCAACGAAGCATTGCGCGGTGCTATCGAATTCGGCAGTACCTACCTTATTATGGATAACATAAAGAAAGCGCTCGAAGAGAAGAACGACTCATTGCTGCAAGCTTCGAAGAAGCAGTTGGAAAATGCCTACGATGGCATCCACAATAAAGACTACGACCACGAAGTGGACCGTGCCGTAGCCAAAGCCATCCTGCCCGCCCTTGCCAAGGCACTGAACGCCGACGAGCTGCCCTCCTTCTACCAAACCATCAACGGAGAGTTCAAGGGCGACTACGACGCATACGTAGACAACATTTACGACAACTCCATCCTCTCCAACCGCAAGAACCTGGATAAATTCCTGGCAAAGCCCACCGTGAAAGCCATTGAGAAAGACCCTGCTACGGCTTACTCGCGCTCCAAGAACGAAAAGCTGCAGGAACTCGGAAAGCAATACATGGAACTGGAAAGCGGAATGGAACTGCTCCACAAGGCCTACATCCGTGGCTTGGGTGAAATGAAACAGCCCGTCCCCTCCTATCCGGATGCCAACTTCACCATGCGTCTGACCTATGGTAATGTAAAATCATACAGCCCACGCGATGCCGTACACTACGACTACTATACCACTACCGACGGTATCCTTGAAAAAGAGAATCCCGAAGACCGTGAATTCGTAGTACCCGCCAAGCTGAAAGAACTGATTCAGAAGAAAGACTTCGGACGCTACGCCATGGCAGACGGCACCATGCCGGTTTGCTTCCTCACGACGAACGACATCACCGGCGGTAACTCCGGCAGCCCCGTCATCAATGGCGAAGGACAGCTCATCGGTACTGCTTTCGACGGCAACTGGGAGTCTCTGAGCGGTGACATCAACTTCAACAATGACCTGCAGCGTTGCATTGCACTGGACATCCGCTACGTGCTCTTCATCCTCGACAAGCTGGGCAACTGCGGACATTTGATAAACGAAATGCACATCGTAGAATAAATAAAATCCTCTGAGAGATTACCTCCCATACTGAATGGCATTCACTATACGACTGAATGCCATTCAGTCGCATACTTAACCCTATTCAGTCGTATACTGAATAGCCCCCCTCTCAGATGCTCTTCTAACGCACATCACCATGAAAAGAATCCTATTATCATTATTCATTACATCTTCTGTCCTTGCCGCACACGCCGACGAAGGTATGTGGATGCTCACCGACCTGCAAAAGCAGAACGAAGTAGCCATGACGGAACTCGGCCTGCTCATCCCCGCCAACCAAATCTACAATCCCGACGGCATTGCCCTGAAGGATGCCGTGGTGCATTTCGGCGGTGGCTGTACCGGCGAAGTCATCTCTGCCGAAGGCCTGGTACTGACCAACCACCACTGCGGCTATGGCGCCATACAGCAACACAGCTCGGTGGAACACGACTACCTGACCGACGGTTTCTGGGCTATGTCCCGCGAAGAGGAGCTTCCCTGCAAGGGACTCACCGTCACCTACATCGACCGGATACTGGACGTGACAGACTACGTAAACGAACAACTGAAAACCGACGACGACCCGAACGGCACCAATTATCTGTCTCCCAAATACCTGAAAACAGTAGCCGACCGCTTCGCCAAGTCCGAAGGCATCACCCTGACACCCGGCCGCAAACTGGAACTGAAAGCCTTCTACGGTGGAAACAGATACTATCTGTTCGTAAAGACCACCTATAGCGACATCCGCATGGTAGGCGCTCCCCCCTCCTCCATCGGCAAGTTCGGTGCAGACACCGACAACTGGATGTGGCCCCGCCACACGGGAGATTTCTCCATCTTCCGCATCTATGCCGACAAAGACGGGAAACCCGCCGCTTACAGCAAAGACAACGTCCCCCTGAAAGTGAAGAAACACCTCACCATCAGCCTCGACGGCTATCGCGAGGGCGACTTTACCTTCGTCATGGGCTTCCCCGGACGCAACTGGCGCTACATGATTTCCGACGAAGTAGAGGAACGCATGCAAACCACCAACTTCATGCGCCACCACGTGCGTGACGTACGCCAGAAAGCTCTGATGAAGCAGATGCTGCAAGACGATGCCGTACGCATCCACTATGCCAGCAAGTATGCATCTTCTGCCAACTACTGGAAAAATGCCATTGGTATGAACGAAGGTCTCGTCCGTCTGAAAGTATTAGACACCAAACGTGCACAGCAAGAGGCACTCCTGGCACGCGGACGCTCGCTGAACGACAATAGCTATCAGCAGGCATTCGACCAGATACGCGCCATCGTAAAGCAACGCCGTCCAGCCCTCTACCACCAGCAAGCCATTCAGGAAGCACTGGTGACGGGACTCGATTTCATGCGTATCCCCAGTACCGCAAGACTGGTGTCTGCCTTGAAGAACAAGGACAAGAAACAGATTGCAGCAGCTAAAGACAGCCTTCAGAAGGCAGCCGACCGCTACTTCGCCTCTGTCCCCTTCCCCGAAGTGGAACGTATCGTTGGCAAGGAAATGCTGAAAATCTACATGAAGTATATCCCTGCCGAACAACGCATCGGTATTTTCCAAATCATAGACAAGCGTTTCAAGGGCAACAGCGACGCTTTCATCGACGCCTGCTTTGAACATTCCATCTTCGGCAACAAAGAGAACTTTGCCAAGTTCATCCGCAAGCCCAGCCTCTACAAGATTAATACAGACTGGATGGTCTTGCTGAAATATTCCATCACGGACGGCCTGCTTCAGACCTCCATTGCCATGATGGATGCCAATAAAAACTACAATGCCGCCCACAAGGTATGGGTAAAGGGAATGATGGACATGAAGCTTGCCAACGGCCAGCCCATCTATCCGGATGCCAACTCCACCTTGCGCCTGACCTACGGTCAAGTGCTCCCCTACGCTCCGGCAGACGGTGTGAAATATGATTACTACACCACTCTGAAAGGAGCTATGGAGAAGGAAGATCCCGACAATTGGGAGTTTGTAGTCCCCGCCAAACTGAAACAGCTGTATCAGGCAAAGGATTTCGGACGTTATGCCATGCCGAACGACGAAATGCCCATCTGCTTCATTGTCAACACAGACAATACCGGTGGAAACTCCGGCAGCCCTGTGTTCAATGCCAAAGGAGAACTGATAGGTACCGGCTTTGACCGCAATTACGAAGGTCTGACTGGCGACATTGCCTTCCGTCCGTCCTCCCAACGAGCAGCATGTGTAGACATCCGCTACACCTTGTTCATCATCGACAAATACGCGGGAGCTTCGCATCTCATTGAAGAGATGACGATTAAATAATGATTTAGCGAACAAATCCTCCTCCTATTTTGTTATCATTACAAATAAATAAAAACAGAAAGGAAAAAATTATGGAAAAGTTTGAAGAATTGATACAATCAGAAAAGCCCGTTTTAGTTGATTTCTTTGCAACCTGGTGTGGCCCGTGCAAGGCCATGCATCCGGTACTGGAGGAACTCAAAAACGAAATAGGAGATGCTGCCCGTATCGCCAAAATAGATGTAGACCAGCACGAAGAACTTGCTGCCCGCTACCGTATACAAGCAGTACCGACATTTATCGTATTTAAGAAAGGCGAAGCCGTATGGCGCCACTCGGGTGTCATCAGCGGTAAGGATTTGAAAGCCGTTATAGAACAAAACTCTTAACAAGAAGAAATGAAGAAGATTATAACAATAGTTGTCCTTGTGTTTTCCAGCATGCTGGCCTACGCTCAAACAAGCGGAGAGGTTGTCGTCATGAACAAAGCCATGTTCATCAAGGATATATTCGATTACGAGAAGTCCAAAGAGTGGAAATATAAAGGCGACAAACCCGCCATCATCGACTTATATGCCGACTGGTGCGGACCTTGCCGCATGGTGGCTCCCATTATGAAGGAACTGGCCAAAGAGTATGCCGATAAAATCGTTGTCTACAAAGTCAATGTGGATAAGGAAAAGGAACTGGCAGCGTTGTTCAATGCAACAAGCATCCCTCTTTTTGTATTCATCCCTATGAATGGAGAGCCTCAGCTCTTCCGCGGAGCAGCCGATAAGGCTACCTACAAAAAGGCGATTGACGACTTTTTACTGAAAACAGAATAGTTCATAATAGAAAGAAAAAACTCCTGACTACCTTTACAAAAAGGCAAGTCAGGAGTTTTTGTATCCTATTCACTCAAAACACGATAGGCATCTCTTTCCATTCTCCTCCGTGTAGTTCCATCACCGATTCATATCCAGCTTTCCTCAAGGCACACAAAGCTTCGGGACGTCCGTTGCTTATCCGTTCCGGATAGTGTGAATCACTGTTTACCTGCACACGTACACCCAAATCATGCAGGTAGGAGAAATACCGCTCATTGGGGTAAAAAGTACCCAGGTCATGATAGGCTTTGGTATTGACCTCTACCTGATAGCCGCGACGGGCAATATCTGCGAAATACGCCCTAACCAGCTCATCATACCAAGGCTCGTCCAGCAATCCCGGGCGATAGCATGCTGCATTGTAGTGCATCTTATCGGCATGGCCCACAATATCAAAACCACCCAGCTCAAGCATCCTCGTCAACCTACCATAATAGAGACGGACCACATGCTCCAAGTCACCGCAGAAATGTCCGTCTACAATGGTCTTAAAGGTATCCGCAGATACATCTACATCCACCACTTCCCCTTTGTCATTGTAGAGAAGATGTACAGAACCGATACGGTAGTCCAACGGCAACTCCCTGAAACGGGCGATGGACGGATTGCTCGCTTCATTCAGATAATCAATCTCCAGACCGATATACAGTTCGATACGTCCGGCATACTTCTCCTTCAGACGATGGAATTCAGATAGATAGTCGTCCATGATATCCCACTCCATAGTCCATGCCGTAGAAAAAGGCAATGGAGCATGCGATGAAAAGCCATAAGATGTAAAACCTTCACTCAATGCAAAACGCACAAAGTCCTCCATGCCGGCACGCCCGTCACAATAAAGGCTATGGCTATGATAATTCGTCAGATTTCCCACTTTCTCAGTTCTAATTTTTAATTCTTAATTTTCAATTTCGAACTTCAGTTCGATTCTATCTCACTCAGCTCCAGCCAGCGCAATGTTTTTTCGTCAATCAAGTCCGACAATTCCGGCAAACGTTTCGACTTCTCCGTCAGTTCGTCCACAGACAAAGTACCGCTGCACAAAGCCTCTTCAATTGCATTCTTTTCGGTTTCCAGGTCAGCTATCTCCTGCTCCAATTGTTCAAACTCGCGTTTTTCCTTAAAAGACATGCGCCGCTTTTCGTTCAGACGCACCTTCGCCGTCTTATCCTCCTGAGCCTTGGTAACTTCCTTCTCTTTCTCCTTCTCCTGATGAGCTTTCGCATCTTTCCAGTCGCGGTATTGTGTATAGTTGCCAGGGAAGTCCCGGATGTCTCCTTGTCCGTTGAACACCAACAGATGGTCTACCACTTTATCCATGAAATAGCGGTCGTGGCTCACCACCATCACACACCCTTTGAAGTTCTGCAAATACTCCTCCAGCACATTCAGTGTCACAATATCAAGGTCATTGGTCGGCTCATCCAGCACCAGAAAGTTGGGATTGCGCATCAGGACCGTACACAGATAGAGGCGGCGGCGTTCTCCCCCACTCAGCTTGTAGACATAGCTGTGCTGTGTCTCGGGAGTAAACAGGAAATGTTGCAGGAATTGCGATGCCGTCAGCTTCTTGCCGTTGCCCAGTTCTATGACTTCGGCAATGTCCTGCACTACATCAATCACTTTCATCTGCTCGTCAAACTGCAAGCCGTCCTGCGAGTAGTAACCGAAACGGACTGTCTCGCCAATATCCAGCGTGCCGCTGTCTGCCTGCTCCAACCCCATCAGTATCTTGATGAAGGTCGACTTGCCCGTACCGTTATTCCCTACGATACCCATCTTTTCGTAACGGGAGAAGATGTAGGAGAAATCATCCAGAATCTTCAAGTCACCAAAGGATTTGTACAGATGGTCTGCTTCGAATATCTTGCTGCCTATGTAAGAAGCCTTGACATCCAGTTTGACGTTGTCGTTGTTGAAACGCTGCTTAGCCACCTTCTCCAACTCGTAAAAGGCATCCTCCCGATAGCGTGCCTTGTGCCCGCGGGCTTGCGGCATGCGGCGCATCCATTCCAGCTCTGTGCGGTAGAGGTTATTGGCACGTTCTATCTCCACAGTCTTGGCCTCGATACGCTCTTGGCGCTTCTCCAGATAATAACTGTAATTGCCTTTATACTGATAAATCTGCCGGTTGTCTATCTCTACGATTTCGGAGCATACCCGGTCGAGGAAATAACGGTCGTGCGTCACCATCAGCAAGCTGAGGTTGTTCCGGCGGAGATATTCCTCCAGCCACTCCGTCATATCGAGGTCGAGGTGGTTGGTAGGCTCGTCCAGTATCAGCAAATCGGGTTCAGTGATAAGGGTATTGGCAAGTGCCACACGCTTCAACTGCCCACCGGACAGGTATTTTACGTGCTGACTGAAATCACGTATCTTGAGTTGGGATAGAATCTGCTTTGCCTTCTGTTCGTACTCCCAAGCCTTTTCATGGTCCATACGCACCAGAATTTCGTCCAAACCGGGATGCCCCTCCGTCTCCATGCAACGTTCATACTCCTTGATTAACTCGACAGTACTGTTGCCATGATGGAAGCACGCTTCGAGCACGGTCAGCTCTTCGGGATATTGCGGGTCTTGTTCCAGATAACCCACACGCAAATCACGACGGAAGGAAATGGTGCCACTGTCATACCCTTCCTTGCCAGAAAGGATATTGAGCAACGTTGTCTTGCCACTGCCGTTCTTGGCTATCAGTCCGACACGCTGTCCCTCGGACAAGCCCAAAGAAATATTTTCGAATAGTACCAAGTCACCGAACGACTTGGTCAAGTTTTCCACTTGAAGAATTGAATTTACTGCTGCCAATGCTTTAATAGTTGAAAAATGAAAATTGAAAGTTGAAAATCACAGTACCGAGATGACCGGACCTTAGAACAAGGAGCTGTATATCTCCGGCAGATTCACTTTACCTCCTGCCTTTACTTTGCTCCAAACCAGCTTCATGGGGTCTATCCATTCACCGGTAGACGTATTCAGCAATATGGGCGCTTCCCGGTTTCCATCCACCAAGGTACGCCATTCCATACCGTCCACTTCATTGGCGAAAATAACACAAAGCGCGATGCCAAAAGCCAGCCATGCATCCTTCTTCTTAGGACCGATGTTGCTTTCTTCCATCATCTGCTGCATCTTGGCAATGTCTTCCTCGGCTCCCTGGAAATCCTTCTTCAACAATTCCTTTATAGTAGTATCCACCCACTCGTATGCTTCATTAATCTGGTAGATTTCCGAAAGGCGCACCGGAATTATCTCCGCTGGATACTTCACTCCATCCTTCCGCGTTTCCAGCGAAGCGATAATCTTCTCCGCTTCTGCAACCGGCTCTCCTTTCTTCACCGTAAACGAACATTCAAAGGCAACTTCATCCGCGCCCGTTATCCATAAATGGGAAGTATAGTACGCACCTTCTTCCTCGAACATCTCCTTACTATATGCACATTCCATCCGGCCTATCCTAACCGGAATGGCAGAGGAGTTTTCCCGTAACTCTTGCTTCACGGAGTCCTTGCCATATGTAGCATTCCCTTTGAAAGCCGAAATGCGAAAATTACCGGTCCACTCATTGGGGTTATAAAAAAGGAAAGAGCCTTCCCCGTCCTCGAATTCATTCCAGTCTGCCGGATAAGTCATGGAGAACCATGCCCCCGGAGAGATAAATTTCTTGCTTTGTTCCATATATAGACTAATCTTTGCAAAGACAGTTCCTACCATCTCAGCTATTTCTCGCAAAGATAGTACAAACCGAATGCAAAATAAAATGAACTTGTCCATTTTTTATGCTGAGGTGCAGCCTATCTTCGGTTTTAGGGCAAAAGTAACATATTACCGCCGTTGATATGCAAACAAACGAAACAGAAAAACAGCCGATTCTCACGAACCAGCTGTTCCAATCATCATCTATGAATGAAGACCATTAGAGCCTTCAATATCTTAACTATATCTTAAAATCCACATTTTGGGCGTAAAGATAATGAATTTGTATCACAAAATAAAATGCAATGAAAAATTAGTTTTGGGCACTGTCCCACCATACGGGTAAAGTCCATACGTCCTCGGCAGCATTCCAAAGTGCAATTGAAGTATCAGCTCCCGGAACAGTGGCACCGATAGCTTGCAGATTGGCCGTATTGTAGTTGAGTTCATGACTGCATTGCTGCCAACGACGGAACTGTTTACCTTGCGGAATATTCTTTTGGGCAGTAGCATCAACGCCATAGCGTGCAGGAATACCCCAGCCTAAGAAAAGCTCCGGATTAAAATCGTAGCGACGCATATCGTTCCAAATTTCCATGGAAAAATGCAATGCCAAACGCTTTTGAGTAAGAATCTTGCCCAAAGTAATATTCTCTTCAGTGCCGATACCATTGTTCAAATAGTTGTCAATGTCGGTTTGCGTCATAGGAGAGAACGAGGGGCATGCTTCCAAATTGGCATCTTCACGGCACCACACTTTCAACTTATCGTTCATACCGTCGATACTGGCTGCAATACCTTTCTTATAAGCATTAAAAGCCGCTCCTTTATTACCTTGGTTAAAGAGTACTTCAGCACGTATGAAACAAGCTTCGGCATAGGTTCCAATATAGGTGGGAGAAGACACGCGAGTATAGAAAGTTCCCGATTCGCGAGAGGCATCAGTGCCATCGCGACGATAAAGTAAATCAGGACGTCCTTGATAAGCTTTGCACTGACTGGTACACTCTACATAAATAGTGTCCCCCTTACGGGTAGAAGATTCACTGTCAATCCACCAACCTTTGGCTGCCGAGAAGTTCGAGCGCAACGGTCCGCCGGTAAGGCTGGGACTATCATTGCCAATCATGTCTACACCCATAGAACGACGCCAACCGTTTTTGAACTTCACCTCTGCGGGTGAATTACTTGATTGCTTCGAATATGCCCAAGGTAAAATCTTATCGGCACGCGGATCTTCTATTCCACTTCCGGCAAAATTTGTCAGATTATCGTAAAGCATCTTGGTAGGCATATAGCCGGCATTCATGCCACATACAGAAAAGAGCGGTGAATAATCAACCGGTTCGTCCCATCCCAATACATCATGCGAATTATTGGCATCAATATGATTGAATACGGTATTGTCGGCATTGCTTTGCTGAGCCTTGTCAAGACAAGCCAAGATTTCTGCGGCATCGTATTTCCCTTCAAGATAACTGCCTTCACCCTTTTTAATAAGCTTGTTAATGTAACGTGCTTTAAGTAAGTATGCCAATTTAAGCCACTTGTCTACACTACCACCGTTCCAAATATCGCCTACAGCCAACGAAGCTGTCGCAGACCCTTGCTCTTTTTGGAACATCTCGATAGCGGTGTCAAGATCGGCCAAACAGCCCAAATAGATTGTTTTTCCGTCATTATAGGTAGGAGTAACACCGGCTTCAGCCTCACTCGACTTGTAAGGCATTTCTCCATAAAGGTCTGTCATAAGCATAAAACCATAGGCACGAATTACGCGAGCTGCACCCACATAATGCCAAGCCTCGGCTGCCGTAGCCTTGTCAATCAAAAATGGAATATTTACAGCAGCTCCACAGAACCACCATTGGTAGGGAGTGGTAACGGCACCGGTCTGAGGACTCCAATAAGACATGCTCCAATAAGTACCGCCGTCATAATAGCGTGTCCAATCGCCCATAGACATACTGGAACGCCAAGCAGCAAACTGAGTGGCACTGTTGGTATAAAATTCAATATGTGCCAATCGTGAATCATAGGTCGCATTTCCGGCTGTGGGATTTTCGGGATCGACATTTACATCGAGCCAGTCACTACACCCCGAGAACAAAGTCATAAGGGCACCCACACTACATAATATCATAGATTTGAATAATTTCATATTGCTTCTGTTTTTTAAGAGTTAGAAAGTAAGATTCAAGCCAAACGACATGGTAGAAGTGGCAGGTACACCGCAGTAGTCAAATCCTACTGATGATGAGCCACCTACACCCGCACCGGCGGCAGCCACTTCAGGATCACCGTCGTAATTGGTGATGAGCAATAGATTGGTAGCAGCTACCGATACCGAAGCACGCTTTACAAATCCAATCTTGGAAAGCCACGTTTTAGGAAACTCATAGCTCAATGAAACAGAACGCAAACGCAAAGAGTTGACATCGGTAATATAGTTGGCTGACTCC
>OLSF01003361.1_pt1 | contig 10788 bp, 10 predicted proteins | sample 1672301 | NCBI WGS metagenome assembly OLSF01 (sample SAMEA3136669, study PRJEB25190) | human gut metagenome | biome: human gut; feature: human-associated habitat; material: faeces | place: Austria | collected 2013
CGGAACAGATGTGTCTGCCAAAGTCCTTGCGATGTACGCAGGCACTAGAACTCCGTCAATGGAACCACAGTGGCTTGCCGCTGGGTTAAGTCAGGCTTGGTATCTATGACGCAGCGTATATTCAGGAAAAGCTTGGAATTCCACAGACCGAGGAAGTTGCAGTGTTACTTGCTGCTGGATATGAAAAATTTACACCAGATGCACCGACAAGAAAGACGGCAGAGGACGTGCTTCGCTTCGTGTAAATGATCTCAATTAATTTGTTGCTTTTTCTAATGGAGTTTGATGTGACATTTCGATAAATAAAAAATTCAACGGCCTTTGCTCAAATAAACAGCAGACCGTTGAATTTTTTTATTTTACTATCTGACGGACATCATCAAAAAGCTGCAGATCATTTGCTGTAAGCTTTAAATTTGTTTCATATTTGCGTCCGTCGGCTGTTGTAATAGTAATTTCGGCAATAGTGCCTTCCTGCATTACGTTACCGTCAGAGACAGCACGTAAAAAAAGCGGAAACTTCGGGTGGGCTGCTGCAAAGCGGTCCCAGGAAGCCTTTAACTGAAATATTTTAGCTGGGTTCATTTCAAAAATCCTTTCTATCATTTGTTTTAAGCAGTTTGAGAACTGGGATAAGCAAAACTGTTTTCGTACATAAATTCTGGTGCGCAGTCAATTTCCTCATCCATCCATGTAACGGCACCATCAATAACCTTGCAATTTTTAAAAATGTTATCGTCTTTAAGCGGAAGGAAAGCAGATCCAGTCAATATTGTAGCATCAAAAAGACGCTGCTCTCCAGTTGAAAATGTGAGAATCATAATCATATCATCCAACGGCTTTACGGAAATAACTTCAATGTCGTTTCTTTTTTCGCTTGCGTATACAATTCCATTTAATACAAACATAGGATACCTCCATTCTTTATTGCAGAGGGGTGATCTTATCAAAATGCTCACCTCTGACAGCTTTGTTCCAGGCAGCATAGGCTTCTTCCTCATGAAGGGCTAGCCATCCAACCAACATTTTAAATTGTTTTTGAGGCAGTGAACCAGCGAGAAGTTCACCGTCAATACCAACAGAAGCCTTATACTCTCCATATGAAACATGGACGTGTGGCTTGTTGTGCTGAACGGTATCATTAAAAAGCATTTTGATAACCATTCCTTGAAATCTACTTAGTTCGGGCATTATCATTCTCCTTTCGAGTTTTAAAATCGAATTCTGGCATTTTTGTTCCTTTCATTATGCAATATTCAATTAAAAACTGCAAAGTTATTTATCGGTTAATAGATAAATTTACAGATGATTTCGATATGGACAAGCTTTTATAAGCGTCAATTATTGAAGTAAAAAAATCTCTACTATAGAATTATGTTAGCACGTGTTAGTACGCGCGTCAAGTAATGATAAAAGTTTTTAAATAGACAAACAAGTGCCCCACCAAGACTGAAAACAAAAAAACTATTGATTTTTTACATGAATATCTGCTATAACACATGTTATGTGTCCGAACTTGTCAGATGCACGGAAAGTAGCACCAGGAAAAAGCATCCAATTAAAATGTCAAGGCAACAAAATATTTAAAAACCTATTGACTCTGACGCTGCGTTATAGTTTAGAATGATATTACACGGAAAGGAGTGATAAATATGCGAACAGTAAAAGAGGTTAGCAAACTCGCAGGTGTTAGTGTGCGCACACTGCACTATTATGATGCCATTGGTCTTTTAGAGCCTACAAAAGTAACTGATGCAGGCTACCGAATGTATGACGATACGGCCCTTAGTCGTTTGCAAAACATTCTGTTGTTTCGGGAATTGCAATTTCCTCTAAAGGAAATTAAAGAAATTCTTGATAGTCCTAATTTTAATCAAGAAGAAGCAGTGGCGCAGCAAATCAAACTGTTGGAATTGCAATATAAGCATATAGGTGAGCTTATTTCCTTTGCCCGTGAAATTCAAACTAAAGGAGTAAAGATAATGAATTTTGAAGTTTTTGATGCGAAAGAAATTGAACAATACAAGGCGGAAGTCAAGTCAAAATGGGGAAATTCTAAAGCGTATCAAGAGTATGAACAACGAGCTGTTTCTGACAGTGAACACAACTATCTTAAATTTGCCAATGAGATTATGTCGTTGTTCACTGAGTTAGGAGCGATGAAACAATTGCCCCCTACAGATAAGGCTGTTCAAGAAAAAGTAGTTGCTTTGCAAGCCTATATAAATGAAAACTTCTACACTTGCAGCAATGATATTTTAAAAGAATTGGGCGAGATGTATGTCTGCGATGACCGTTTTAAGAAAAACATTGACTGTTTTGGCGGAGAAGGAACAGCGGAATTTGTAAGAGATGCAATTTCCATTTATTGTGATAAGTAAAGTTTGAATATGAACGCCAAATGGATACTATGCCCCATCTGCGGCAACAAAACAAGAGTACAGATACGAAAAGATACAAAGCTAAATTTGGCAGCACAGCCCTCCAAGCCCGTTTAGGGTTTGGAGGGATTTTTATGATCTTAGCAGTGTTTTTTATTATCAAATGCTGGATTATAAGCATAAACATTTTTCGGAAGGCCTTCCTGAACATGGACGAGTGCTTCACCGAAACGCTGGAAGTGGACAATTTCGCGCTGGCGCAGGAAACGAATAGGATCACAAATTTCCGGATCGCTTATTAAGCGCAGAATATTATCGTAGGTGGAACGTGCTTTTTGTTCAGCAGCGAGGTCTTCCGTCAGATCAGTGATGGGGTCACCCTTGACCTGAAATACGCAGGCATTAAATGGGATGCCGCCAGCCGCCTGAGGCCAGATGCCGAGTGTGTGATCAACATAATATTTATCAAAACCAGAAGCCTTGATTTCTTCTACAGAAAGATTTTTTGTCAGCTGATAGATAATCGCGCAGACGATTTCGAGATGAGCAAGTTCCTCTGTTCCAATATCATTTAACAGTCCCTTTGTCATGCCATCTGGCATTGTGTAGCGCTGTGAAAGATAGCGCTGGGAGGCAGCGAGTTCTCCGTCAGGTCCGCCAAACTGAGAGATAATTACCTGGGCAAGCTTGGCATTTGTCTGTGTGATATTAACAGGATATTGAAGACGCTTTTCATAAACCCACATTAGCAGTTACCTCCTTCCCATGGCCATGGTTCATCAGTCCAGCTCCAGCCGCGGTCAGATACGGCATCAGTACGAAACAGTGGCTTTCCGGCAGCAGCATACTGTTTTCGTGCCTGATTATATTGTACAGCGTTTTCCTGATATAGATGACGTGCATGAGGACAGTCAGGATGAGTATCCAAAAAGAGAGCCGCATCATCACAGACAAAACCATGCATATAGACATTACGGTTATTCATACGCGCCTCCTTTCATGCGCTTAGAAAAGCAGCAGGTGGATGTGAAGGGATAATCGAGAGCGGCAAAGACTGTTCCAACGTTCAGAGCCTTTTGCGGCGGATAAATATCGCCAAATATCTGTACTGTCACATAAGAGATTCCGACAGGGCGGCTTGGAATGTTTACTTCAACAGGAGAAGTGCGATTTTCGCAAGAGCAGTTTGCTGTCATTCTATGATAATTCCCGCGTTGGATGCAGGTTCGGTTTCCATTGTAGTCCATATAGACTCCTTTGCGTGCTTTGTACTTGATATAAGATATGACAAAAAAAGACTGCGTGACAAAAAAATCAATAGAAATGCTTGATTGTTATTCGTATTTGCGATAGAATAATACAACATATGTGCAAAATAGGGATTTGCACTTATTATAACAATTAAGAATTAAAGCTAGAAGAAATACTGGCAGAAAAAACAAGAAAACAAGAAGGAGGAGAAAAGGTTGAAGGAGCGGATCGAACAGTTGGCAGCCGGAGAGGTGCTGGTAAAAAAGCCAGATCTGGATTTTTCACCGGCATATCTGGAGGGAAGAGTGGAAGCCGGTACTGTGCAGAATAAAGAACTTGTGATCCGGGTACGAAACAGAGTACCCTTTAAAGGCTTTTTCTACTCAACAAATGAAAGAGTAAAAATAGAAACGAAGCAGGCAGCTGGTCAGAGTGCAGCTGTCTTGTTTGAGATTAACACAATTGATTTAAAAGCAGGCGATGAGATTACTGGTGCAGTCGTTGTGGTTGGCAATGCAGGTGAGCAAAAGATTGAGTACCATTACAGTGTAGGTGAAGCGTCAGGCCAAAAGGCGATGCCGCATACACTTGCAGAATTTGGCGCCTTTTATCTGGAAAATCCGTCACAGGCACGTCACCTATTTGTATCAGACAAATTTAAAGAGCTTGATTTTATGAAGGATCAGGTACAGCGCACAGCTCTCTACGAAGGACTTCTTGAAGGAAGCTCTGAGCATCAGGCATTGGAAGCCTTTGCTGTTGCTATGGAGTTAAAGAAGACGGTACAGCTTACAGTGCAGGCAAAGACGCTGTCATTTACCGAGGAGGAGCTGCCGCAGGATGGCATTGAGCTTGTGGTGACAGCAAGTACATGGGGATGGTTTGCGGCACAAATCAAGACAGATGTGCCATGGCTTATTTTCCCTCAAAAAAGGATTACATCGCGCGATTTTTCAAATCAGCAGGGTGTACTGACAGCATTTGCAGATGTGGCAAAGATGCATAATGGGCGTAATACAGCCCATGTGCAGATCGAAACACCAATGCAGACACTAGAAGTTTGTATTCAGGTCAATCGTGATTATAAAGGAAAAAACACAAAGAATGCACTGCGTTCAGATGGCAGGCCGCCAAAGGCAGTTGTACGTTATCTTTATCATCTTCTTCTTGCTTATTTAAATGAGAGCCACGAAGAAACAGAGATTTTTTCACAGATGGATCAGTGTCTGGAAGAAAATATGAAAAAATACCCGGCTAGTTCAGGTCTTTTTCTGTATCGTGTATGGCTGCTTGCTAAGCAGGAACGTATAGATGAAGCAAAGAAGCTTCTTGCCTGGTATAGTTCAAATCTGACACGCATCAGTACAAAACGTCAGCAGGAAGAATATCTTATGACGCTTTATTTACAGTGGGAGCTTACAAAGAAGGAGCATGATAAAAAGGAAGCAGCTTCAGCTGCACTTGAATTGCAAAAGCAGACAGACAGTCTTGTCGCTTCTCTTGTATGGCTTATGACAGAGCGTGATTTAAGTGATGCTGAAAAGCTAAGACAGTGTGAACGTTTGTATCGCATTTACGGTGCAAAGCCTATTATCTATGCGTATGCAGCAAAAATCTGTAGGGAAAATCCAGATGAAATCAGACGTACAGGAGAATTTTGGATTCAGCTTTTATCATATATGATTCGCTATTCATGTCTGACTGCGGCACTTGCAAAGCAGTATTTAACACTTCCTCTTGCAGGTATTGAAAATGCGCAGCTTTTATATCATGTAATGAAGCGAATGTATCGCAGCTGCAAAGACAAGCAGGTACTGACATTGATTTGTTCAGCATTGATCCGCATGGGAAAAACTTCACCTGCATATGCTTATTGGTTTGAGCTGGGCATTGCACAGGAGATCAATCTGACAGGACTTAATGATGCATTTATGACTTCAATATGTGATCAGATTTTAGATCGCGAACTTCCAAACAGCATTCTTTTATATTATTCATTTAAGAATGATTTGGACAATCATACAAGATTGAATCTTTATACATATATTTTGGAGCATTTTCCAAAGGAATCTGATATGTATCAGGCATATGAGCCGCAGATGGATGAGTTTGCGATTCGCCAACTCTTAGATGGACGCATCAATGCGAAGCTTGTACCGCTTTATGACAACTGGCTGAGTCCAAGCCTTATTGATGAACATTTAGGTCATGTGCTTACAACACTTTTATTTTCAAAACAGATTACAACAACACTTCCTTACGCAAAAAAGGTTGTTGTACATTATGCGCAGCTTCGCCCAGAGCAGAGTGCGCGCATAAACGGCGGTGAGGTTTGCATTCCTGTTTATGCTAATGATGCAGCGATTCTTTTTGAGGATGCATATGGAAACAGATATGCTGATCCAGATATGAAAACAGTACTTCTTATGTATCGCGAGGAACTGGCTGCTGTCTGCAGACAAAAAGTTCCAGAACAGATTATGCTTATGATTAAGGAGTCTGATGATTTTTATACAAAGCCTTTTGCAAATCAGGAAAATCTGCAGCTTGCAAAGCAGCTTCTTGAAAAAGCAGAGGTTACACGTTCCTTTAAGCATGTGCTGACAGAGCGTATGGTTGAGTATTGTTATTTCCATGAGGAACAGACAAGAGAGCTTGACGCATGGCTAATATCACTTAATCCTGGTGAGCTGACGAAAAAGACACGTGTTTATCTGATTGAGCTATGTATAATTCGCGGCTACAGCAAGGAAGCATTTGAATATGTCAGCGCATATGGAAGTGACGGCATTAGTCCAGATCTCTTATTAAAGATGACAGTGCGCCGTATTACAGAGACACTATATGAGTACAGCGAAACGCTTGTAAATCTTTGTGTGCGCCTTCTTCAGGCAGAGCAGGTTCATGAGACACTTCTTCGCTATCTTTGTATGCACTATGTTGGACCAACACAGGATATGTATAATCTTTTATGCGCAGCATATGATGCAAAAGCAGACAGTAAAGATCTGGCAGCGCGTGTTGTAACACAGATGCTTTTTACAGGCAAAATTGATCATTTAGAGGAAGCTTATGAGATTAGCAAGAAGTCACATTGTGTATCTGGAAAGCTTGACCGCGCAGTGCTTGTGGTACGCTGCCACGAAAGCTTGATGAAGGAAAGTGTGCTTTCACAGGAAATGCAGGATACATTAGAGCAGCTTTTATTAGAGCAGCAGGATCTTCCGGAAGTTTTTTCACTTGCTATTCTGCAGCAGTACAGCAAACAAAAAGAACTGTCAGAAAAAAGCAGACACTTATGTGAGCAGCTATTATATGCTTATTGTGCAAAGGGTATTTATATGAAATGCTTCCATGGCCTTAAAGATATAATTGAGCTGCCGCATCAGATGGAAGGACGCATTATTGTGCAGTGGAATGGTACACCAGACTGTCATGTATGGCTGCGCGGCGAGCTGATTCCAAGAGGAAAGAAGGTTACATATGAGATGCAGGAAATTTATCCGGGTATCTATACGGCCGGTGTGTTCCTCTTCCCAGATGAGATGGTGCAGATAAGTGTGCGCTGTGGTGATGGCGATGAGGAAAAAGAGGTTAAGGAAGTACTTCTTGATCCATCCTCGTGCTATTGCAGAGAGGGCAGCATTTACGGCGAGATTCAGAAGTTGATTGAACTTGAACGAAAGGAAAATTACGACCAGTGGAAGGCAGAATGCGCCAAAGCGATTCGAAACCGTGAGGCAGCCAAGGAACTGTATGTGTTATTATAAAAGGACGAAAGATTATGGAAAAACTGATATTAGGTTTTGATTTATGCGATGATGTGACAAAAATAAGCCGCTACCGTCTTGACAACATGAACCCGGCAGACATAAGCTTTCCTCAGGCGGATAATCGTACAGTCATTCAGACAGCGCTCGGACGAAAGAAGGGTCAGGACGGATGGCTTGTAGGAAAAGAAGCCTATGAAGCTGTGCTTGAGGGCGGAGGAGCTGTAGTTGATAAGCTTTTGACACTGCTTACAAAAAAAAGCAGCGTGGCAGTTGGTGACAGGCGATATCAGCCAGAGCAGCTGTTAGGAAGCTATATAGGAACTCTTCTTGAAACTGTTTATGAACAGTGCGGCACGCGAAGCGTTGCCAGACTTGTCTTTACTCTTGAAAAGACTGACCCTGCAGTGATGGACAGCATTATCCATTGTATGGACAGCCTTGGCATACCAAGAGAAAATGTCAGCATCATCAATCACACAGAAGCTTATTTGTATTTTGTGCTGCGCCAGCCAAAGGCGAATTTTGATAATAGAGCCTTACTTTTAGACTGGTCTGGAACTCAGCTTAGCAGCTATGAATTAAATTTGATCCGCAGTGTAAATCCGCCTGTAATTAAGGCAACAAGACAGGTTCTTGAGACTAGTCTGTCGCAGGATATGATGAGCAATGAGACTCATCGCAGGATGGTAGATTCAACAATTAGGGAGCATCTTGAGCGAATAATTGATCACCGTGGTGTAAGCTCTTTGTTTGTCAGCGGCAAGGCAATGGAAAACTGCCAGGAATGGGGAAAAAGTTTTTTAAATGCGCTTGCAGTCGGAAAGAAGGTGCGAAAAGGCATCTTTTATGAGAGCAACGTGTTCGCAAAGGGAGCTGTGATTAATGCAAACAATGAGCTGCACGGCAGAAATTCGTATCCATACACAATTATATGTGAGGGACGTGTCGGTGCCTCAATTTGGATGGATACAAGTGTGCACGGCAGCAAGAAGGTGTTGATGCTTGCAAAAGAAGGCAGCAACTGGTATGATTGCCGTACAACAGCCGACCTTATTTTGGATGAGGCATCCTCAATTCGCCTGAAAATAAAAAAGACAGGTGAAAAGCTGACTGTATTTGAAAACATCAGCCTGGATGCATTTCCAAAGAGGCCAAACAAGACAACAAGAGTTCGTCTGATTTTGACATTTACATCTGAGCATACAGCAATGGTGCGTGTGCAGGATCTTGGATTTGGCGAATTTTTCCCGTCATCAGGTATTGTTGTCAAGAAAGAAATTAAAATAGATTAAGGAGGCATCGGGAATGGAACAATATATTCAGTGCGGTGACATTGCCGAGAATCCGCTTTACGTAAAGGAACTGGGCATCCATATTTACACAGCGGAAGAATTCTGCTATTATATATTCAACAATACGTATCTGCTCGGCGAAGATTTCATCCGTCAGGAGGTCATTGACTTTTTTAGAGTTGAGCTTCATATGCCGGAATTAGCAGATAAAATTGTAAAATTCTACGGATCAAGTGCTGACATGGGTGCAGTTTTGGTAATGATCATGCGTGAAATTGGTTACTATGAAGAAAACCAGATTCAGCAGTTTCAAAACCGGCTTGACCGTATGAACCGTCAGAGTCTTTTAGAGCGCAGCAAGGAAAGAGGAGATCTTTTGCTTGATAAAGGGCGCTTTGAGTGTGCGGTTCAGATCTACAGCCAGACACTGCAGATGCCAAGAGATCTTCGGCAGAAGCCTCAATTTTATGGTCAGATTCTGCAGCATATGGGTGTGGCCTATCTTCGCATGGGATATGCGGATGAGGCTATGGAATGTCTGGAAGCTGCTTATGCAGAATTAAAGCGAGAAGAGATACTAGAGCAAATGTATTATCTGGCGCTTCAGACAGGAAAGCCATTTGCAAAGGAACTTGAATGCGTGGCGAGCAGCCAGATTTCCAGATGGCAGGCCCATTACATGGAGGTTGAAACACGTCTTCAGGAGCAAAGTGAGCAGGAGACTGTTGTGCGCAGTATCGGAGAGGATAATGAAATCAATTTAAAGATTTCACAGGATTATCTGACGCAGCGAAAACGTGCCTATTGCCATATGGTAATGGACGAGTAAGAAAAAAGAGCAAAGAAGTGAGGAGACTTATGAAAGAACTGGACAAAACATATAATCCGTCTGAGATTGAGGGCAGGATTTATGACAAGTGGATGGAGAAAAAATATTTTCATGCAGAGGTAAATCGCGACAAAAAGCCATTTACAATCGTAATGCCGCCGCCGAATATTACCGGACAGCTTCATATGGGTCATGCACTGGATAATACCATGCAGGATATTCTGATCCGTTATAAGAGAATGCAGGGCTATGAGGCACTTTGGCAGCCGGGAACTGATCATGCAGCAATTGCTACCGAAGTTAAGGTAATTCAGAACTTAAAGACAAAGGGCATCGAGAAGAAGGATCTGACAAGAGATCAGTTCTTAAAGTATGCATGGGAGTGGAAGGATGAGTACGGCGGACGTATCGTGCGCCAGTTAAAGAAGTTAGGTTCCTCTGCTGACTGGGACAGAGAGCGTTTTACAATGGATGAGGGTTGCTCTGAGGCTGTTCAGGAGGTATTTATCCGTCTGTACGAAAAAGGCTATATTTATAAGGGAAGCCGCATCATTAACTGGTGTCCTGTTTGTAAGACATCTATTTCAGATGCCGAGGTTGAGCATGTAGAGCAGGAAGGTCATTTTTGGCATATCAAGTATCCGATCGTAGGTGAGGAAGGCCGTTTTGTAGAGATTGCAACGACACGTCCTGAGACTATGCTTGGTGATACTGCAGTTGCTGTAAATCCAGATGACGAGCGTTATAAGGATATTGTAGGCAAGATGCTTCTGCTTCCAATCGTTAATAAGGAGATTCCGGTAATCGCTGATCCTTATGTTGATAAGGAGTTTGGAACTGGCTGTGTAAAGATTACACCGGCACACGATCCGAATGACTTTGAGGTTGGAAAGCGTCATAATCTTCCAGAGATCAATGTCATGAATGATGACGGAACCATCAATGCAAATGGCGGCAAGTATGAGGGAATGGACCGCTATGAAGCAAGAAAGGCTATCGTAGCAGAGCTTGAGAGCATGGGACTTTTAGTAAAGGTTGTTCCTCATGTTCATGCAGTTGGAACACATGACCGCTGTAAGACAACAGTAGAGCCGCTTGTAAAGCAGCAGTGGTTTGTAAAGATGGATGAGATGGCAAAGCCGGCAATCGCAGCATTAAAGGAAGGCCGTCTTAAGTTTGTTCCAGAAAATTATGGAAAGACATATTTGCACTGGCTTGAGGGAATCCGCGACTGGTGTATTTCAAGACAGCTTTGGTGGGGA
>OLSF01003364.1_pt1 | contig 10786 bp, 10 predicted proteins | sample 1672301 | NCBI WGS metagenome assembly OLSF01 (sample SAMEA3136669, study PRJEB25190) | human gut metagenome | biome: human gut; feature: human-associated habitat; material: faeces | place: Austria | collected 2013
AAAACACCTCTCTTTGGTTCAGTGGGGTTGTCCATAGTGTACCACGGTTTTGGAAAGAATACAAGCCCGCGTCAGGACTCCTCCGGCAGAAGCGGGCTGTACATCATGATGGCGTCATTTGCAAAGAGGAATTCCTCTTCCAGCAGGCCCCCCTCCAGGTCATAGATGCGGCGGTACAGCTCGTTATGCCGCACATATCCGCCCCAGGATGCCTGGTCCATCCGGTGGTTCCTCTCTACGATCTCATAGCGGCAGACCGGAGGTGCCGGGGCCCGCCACTCTCCCTTCAGAACCTGCTTTCCCACCTGGACACAGAGCTGGAAGGGCTGTTCCGTGTCGTTGCGGATCATCAGATCCCGGTGGGGATAGGCGCAGGTGGCGCCGCTGCCGAAGGGCTGGGTCCGGTTGGTATCCGGAAAGACATCGTGAGAGTGACGGTACCGCTCCACTACCGTCAGCGGCGTGTGGAGAGTCATCCAGAAAATCAGATTGGAGAGCTGGCACAGCCCGCCTCCCACATCGCTGCCGATCCGGCCTAGAAACAGCACCATCCCGTCTCGATAGCCCTTCCGGCGGGTGGGCTTTCCGATCAGCCGCCAATAGCTGAAGGTCTCGCCGGGATACAGGACAATCCCATCCAGCCGGGCCACTGCAAGCCGGAGATTAGCCACCTTGTTTTCCTGGAGTTCCTGATCCTCCCCTCGCAGATGGCGGTACAAGGGTGTGGCGTGTGAAATCAGCATATACGGCAGGCGCTCCGTCTGACGCTGTTTGGCCCAGTGAAACCGGGGCGACATCCACAGAAGACGGCGCCGTCCGCCGTAATAGAGTTTTCCCAGACGCAAACGCAGCCAGCTGCGGTGAATGGGCGGCCAGAGCTGTCGATTATTGGGATCTACCATGGGACCTCCTCCCTATTTCCCAGACCGTTCGCAAATAAAGACGAAATCAGAACCTAAAACGATTTTAAAGTGTTCGGTCCCATAAATCCTCACAAAACTGTTACAAACAATAACAAAAAAGAGACAGTCAATTGACTGTCTCTCAGTGTTGGCGCTACCTATCTTCCCGGGCCGTCACCAGCCAAGTATTTTCGGCACCACTGAGCTTAACTTCTGTGTTCGGTATGGGAACAGGTGGACCCTCAGCGTCATCAACACCAACTTATTAACTTTTGTTTCTCTCTTGAGAACAGTATTGATTATACTACGGGCTGCACCAAATGTCAACACTTTTTTTAAAAAAATTTAAAAATTCTTTTAAAACCTTGAAAAGCCCGTATTTATCCCGATTTATCGCCGTTTTAACCGTCATTGAACCCAATATATACTTGATGCGGTGAAAAATTATACATATTTTGGCTTGTTAAAGCGTAAAAAATAGGATGCCGTTGTTTGCCGTAAATTATTGACTAAACGGATAAAAATGTGTACAATTAAATAGATTAGAACAGATTGGGATGTTTAGAATGAATAATGTAAATAAGTGTAAAATGCTTTTGTCATCACTCTCTGTATTCAGAGGTATAATGAACAGAAGCGTTCCGAAAGCCTTTTATGAACTTTTGCTTTCGCTCGACAAAAAGCCTGAGGAATTTCTCGGTGCATACGGCAAGCTTTGCTCAATGCTTTGCGAAAGAGGCTGTGCGGATAAGTTCGCATTTGCAATCAGCGAAACGGCTCTTTTTGACGATAACTGTTTTGCCCGTGCCGCAACAGCCGGCAGACAGGGCGAGTTACCCGAAAATGTTGTTTCTGCCGTTAAGACAGACTGCGACGCTATTTTAACAGCCGCAAAGCTTACTTCCGATGAAGTGCTTGAGGCATATACCCATGCCGATGAAATCAAGGAGCTTATTCCGATTCTTCCAAAGTGGCAGACAGGCAAGTGCGCTCCGTGCTTTGACGGATTTGACGGTTCACTTGACAAGCTTTCTGCTTATTATAAGGAAAACGGTTGCGGAATGTTTGCCCGTTACAAGGCATTCATCTGGCGTGACGGTGACATTCAGCCTGTTGAGCATCCGGACAAGATTGATATGGATACATTTACGGGATATGAGCGTCAGAGAAGTCAGGTTGTAAACAACACACTTTCATTTATTCAGGGCAAGAGCTGTAACAACTGTCTGCTTTACGGTGATAAGGGTACAGGTAAAAGCTCAACAGTCAAGGCAATTGCAAACGAGTTCCGCAAAGACGGACTCCGCATTGTTGAAATGCCTAAGGACAGGCTCATTGACTTTCCGCTTCTTGTTGACAAGATTGCCGCTCTTCCGCTTAAATTCATTATATTTATTGATGATCTTTCGTTCCAGCATCAGGATCAGAGCTATACAACCCTTAAAGCCGTGCTTGAGGGCGGACTTGCGGCTCGTCCCGATAATGCGTTGATTTATGCAACATCAAATCGCAGACACCTTGTTAAGGAAAGCATTTCCGACAGAACTCATACTGTTGATGATATCAATGTTCGTGACAATATGCAGGAAAGTCTTTCGCTTTCGGACCGTTTCGGTCTTGCAGTCTGCTACACAATTCCTTCAAAGAATGATTTTCTTGAAATTGTATATTCTCTTGCAGAGCAGAGAGGCGTCAAGATGACTCACGAAGAGCTTGCACTCGGCGCTGAGCAGTTTGCACTTTCAAGAGGCGGTCGTTCGCCAAGATGTGCAAGACAGTATGTTGAATCGCTGTTTTGCTGATTAATCGGAGGTCAGTTATGAAAACAAAAATAATTTCAATTGCTCTTGCAGTTGTGACAATGCTTTTGGCAGTTGCGCTTTTCAGCGGTTGTTCTGACGGAGAATATCCTGTTGAGGTGGCAAACATCACGATAGAAAGTCAGCCAAAGAACATTGTTGTTCTTGATGCGCCGACAGCCGATATCCTCATCGCAACAGGCTATGACAGATATATTGTGGGCAGAAGTGATGAGGTTGACCAGCAGTCAATCGCAGTTGCCCCGAGCGTCGGTTCATATGAAAATCCCGATACCGACAAAATTATCAATTCCGGCACAAACCTTGTGTTTGCAGGTCAGTCAATAAATGAGGACGCAAAGAAGAAGCTTCAGGACAAGGGTATTCAGGTTGTCACAATGTCACACGGTGACACTCCCAAGCAGGTTGAAACAAACTATGTGACAATCGGCAAAATTTGCGGCGGCACAAAAACGGGCGCAAAGAAGGGTGAAGATACCTACAATGAATTGCTTGATAAGATGAACAACTACAAACAGCAGGTTAATAACAGAAATTCCGGCATTCTTGATACGGTTTGTTATCTCTATACAGAAAACGACAGACTCAAGATGATGACAAGCGGAACATACGGCGATATGCTCCTCGGCTATACGGGGGCGGTTAATGCCGCAGTAAACATCAGCGACAACAATGTTGATGTTGCAACTCTCAAGATTGCAAATCCGAACTTTATCTTCTATGCAGACAAAGCTACTCTTGATAAAATTAAGGGCGATACAACACTCGCAAGTCTTGGCGCAGTTAAGACAGGCAAAATTCTTGAGGTTTCGCTTGAAGAAATGTCAAGACCCGGCAATACTGCTCTGGAAGCACTTGAAAAAATGGTTTACTTTATGTATCCCGACCTAAAGCCAAAGTCTGCAACAGACACAACAAAGGCTCAGGATGCGACAGCGTCAAAGACTGACGCAACAACCGCAACTCAGGCAACAACAACCGCAAGCAATTCAAAGTCGGTTGCCGATAAGTATAATCTTACCATTACATCAGACCTTTCACTCAAGCAGGAAGATGAAAATGACACGGTAAAGGCTATGCAGCTCCGCCTTTATAACATCGGTTACATTGCCGACAAGGACAATGTGACAGGCTACTACGGCGAAGTAACAGCCGAGGCTGTTAAGAAATTCCAGAAAAACAACGGTCTTAAAGAAACAGGTACAGCCGATAACGCAACTCTTGTATTGCTTTTTGACAGTTCAGCGAAAAAAGCCAAATAATTCAAATTGAAAATTATAGTCGGGAAGACAGTTTGCAAAATGCAAAACATTGTCTTCCCGACTGCTTTTTATATGTGATTTACCGATATACCGTAGCGGCGATCAGCGATCGCCATTTGATTTGGTTGTAAAACCAAATCAATAATAGATGCCGCAATAAAATTGTGACAATGTACGGTCGAACCGATTTTGCAATCGTTTCGATTGGCGGTCACTGACCGCCGCTACAATTAAACCTTAACATTACGGTGGTACACCGTTAAAACAGTTCCGGGTGCATTCGGCTGTAGTGAAAAATGTACTGCTGGGCGATGCCTGCGTACTGACCGAAATCGTCACCGTTCATATTCGGGAACAGCTTTTCCATTGCCCGTTTCATCCACACATCAATCGGAAAAGCCTCAATTCTGTGCATACCGAAAAGAAGTGTGCAGTCGGCAACCTTTTTGCCGACGCCCGTAATTTTCATAAGCTCCGCTCTTGCGTCTTCATAGCCAAGCGTGAAACAGCTGTCAAGATTCACCTCGCCGTTTGCAACCTTTTGTGCCGCATCAATAATGTAACGGTTGCGAAATCCTGCCCTCAGCGGTGCAAGGTCATCGGGCGAAAGCTTTGCAAGTGTTTCGGCTGTCGGGAACGCAAATTCTCCGTCATCAAGCCGTGTGCCGAAGTTCTCACACAAACGCTCAACAATCCCCTTGATTCGCTTTATATTGTTGTTCTGCGAAATGATGAATGTGCAGAGTGCCTCAAAAGGCTCTTGCCTTAAAATCCTTATGCCCGGGGCGTACTTTGCCGCCTCGTTCAGAACAGGATGTATTGTGCTGATTTCTTCACGGATTTTTCCGTAATCAAGCGAAAAGTCAAAGTAGCTGTACCAGATGTTTTTGAAATCGTCAGCCGTTGCATTTTCAATGTACATATCCGTTTTGTCAAGGCTGACGGTTACGCTTTTGCCGTAGGCAACACCGTGAAAAGAACCGTCGTCCTGCGGTTTCCAACGAAAGCTCTGACCGCAGTCGAGAGTCTGCGCAAGGTCAAGGTCATGCACATCGGTTATTTTGATTTTGTTGTCGAGTTCAATACATTCCATGATTTTCACCGCCGAAATTTTCTTAATAAAGTATATCACATTCGGGAAAATTATGATATACTTTATTTAAAATTGAAAATGGAAAATGAATGTCGGGAAGATAGTTTGTTTGTAAAACAGATTTCAGTCCCGACTGTATTTCAGACAGGAACTCATTGAACGCAAGCCTTGATGAAATATTTTGTTTAAACACATATGTTTTGATATGATGAAAACGGTGTGTTATAACCACTACATTAACTCAAAAGGAGGATTATTGTGAAAGAAACTATCTGCACAATTCCGATTAACGATATATTTATGCCGAAATGCGGTTGTCCGTTTTGCCGAATGGAGAGTATGCTTGAGGAGCAGTATGTAAAATTCATTACGGGCGATGCGATGATGGAGCCTAATATCAGGATTGAAACCAACAAAAAAGGCTTTTGTCACCGCCATTTTTCGCAGATGTTTGAAAAAGGACAAAAATTGCCGAATGCGCTTATTCTTGAAAGTCATCTTCAGGAAATTATTGATAACGATGTGCCGAAAAAGCTGAAGGGCAAGCCTGATAAGAAACAGCTTGAAGTCATTAAAAAGCGACTTGATTCGTGTTATGTATGCGACAGAATTGAGTGGGATATGCACCATTTTTGCGACACGATTTTTGTTGAGTGGGCAAAGGGAGAGGAGTTTTATAAGCTGTACAACGAACAGCCGTTTATCTGCTTTAAACACTACGATTTTATTATGAATGTTGCAACCCAAAAGAGCAAGTTGCCGTCAAAGCTTTTACCGCAGTTCTATGCCGAAACAGCAGGTCTTACAAAAAAATATCTGCTGTCGCTAAAAGAAGATATAACATATTTCTGCTCAATGTTTGATTACCGCAACCACGGCAAAGATTGGGGCAATTCCAAGGATTCAATTGAGAGAAGTATTGAATTTGTTACTTGATAATGATTACGACGCTTATGAATATCATTCTGATATGACAGGTGATAGAGCGCAGACATTAAAATATTTTGATAGAAATGGCGGGATACTTGTTTCTATTCGATGTTTGGATGAAGGGGTTGATATACCTGCAACAACGCATGCTTTGATACTTGCATCATCAAAAAATCCTCGTGAGTTTATACAGAGACGAGGAAGGATTTTAAGAAAGCATGAGGGGAAATATTTTGCTCACTTGTATGATGCTATTGTTGTTCCACCAAAAAGTTATGACAAGAATGACAGGAGTGCATCTATTATAGAAACTGAATTGATGAGAGCAATTCAGTTTGGAAGTTGGGCTGAAAATCCTTCGTGTGTAAATGATTTGCAGATTATTGCAATGCGATATGGTATAGATTATGAAACTGTTAAGGATGGAGGTTATGAATATGACGAAAACGAATCTGAATGATTTGCTTGATGTATTGGAAGATATTCGAGCTAACAAGTATCCAAATGTTTCAAAGGAACTTGTTGAACAGATTGCTTTATCACAATATGAAAATCAGGATGATAGAGGACTGGCAAGAACTGAAACAACAAAAATCATTGCAGAATATATGAGCAAGATAAAGGAGGTGTGATAACATGCTTCATTTTGACAAATTGATATTGAATAATTTTGGTCCTTATAAGGGGCGACAGGTTATTGATTTTACATTAGAATCAGGTGTAACAATCTTTTGGGGTAACAATGGTAGAGGAAAGACTACACTGTTAAATGCGTTCAGATATGCATTGTTTGGCGTAATACAGAGACGTAATGGGCAGTTAAAGCATCTGAGTGAAATGGAAAATGAAGAAGCTAAGACTGATGGGCATTATGGATTTTGTGTTACCTTGAAGATGACAAACGATGATGATAAATATGAATTGACAAGGGAATTTGTTCCACGAAAAGGTGTCGTAAAACCGAATGGTGATGAGGATTATATCAAGGAATATTATTTGAAGAAAAATGGTTCAATTTTATCCCCATCTGATTGTGAGCATGAATTAAATGTAATTATGCCACAGCAGATTTCAAGATTCTTCTTGTTTGATGCAGAGTTACTCCAAGAATATGAAGAATTGTTGGAAGAAGATTCTCAAACAGGTGACAAAATAAAGAAATCTATTGAGAAAATTCTTGGTATGCCTGTATTACAAAACGGTGTTGTTGATATTGGATTTTGTTTATCAGATTATGATACTCAGCGTTCTAGGGCAGCCAGTCGTGATGATAAAACAATCCAGCAGGGCAAAAAACTGGAAGAATTGGAAGCAAACATCACGCAGCATGAGAACATTGTTAAAAAATTGAATTCTGAATTGAGTGAGCTTATCCAGAAAAGAAAAATTCTTGAAAGCCGTATGGATGAAACTGAAAAGTTGCGTTCATGGCTGACAGAACGTAAATCTGCACGTAAAAATTTGGAAGATGCTGAGAAGAGTCTGAATGAATCAATGACTTCATTGAGAACATGTATGAAAACAGCATGGAAAGGCATGTTGGCTACGAATGTAAGAGATATTCGTGAGGACTTGGATGATAAGATTTCAGAATTAGAGAAAAAGAAGCAAAATCAGGCAGTTGCAAGCAAGTTTATTCTTGAAATGAAGAAAGCAATACGTGAAAGAGTATGCCCTGTATGTGAGCAAGATATTTCTAAGGAATTGATTGGTGTATTACAGGAAAAAATCAATGATTCTAATTCTGAATTCAAAGGGTTGACAGAAGAAGAACGTAATGAACTGTATGCCCTTCAAGCTCAGAAAAGTGCTATTAAGAGTCTTGATGTAGAGGATAAGAAGTCTACTGTCAAAGTATTGGAAGATTCTATCGAAAAATATCGTATTAGAATTGGTACATTACAGCAACAAATTGATGAATTGGACGATGATATCAAACGAATAGGCGGTTCCGAAGACGAATCAGATATTGAAAATCTCACAAGAGATTACGCTGATGTCAAGGCTGAAATTCGGCTTAAAAGAGAAGGTATTGATAAAGAAATTAAGAAAATTTCTGAGTATAAAGCGAATAAAGACCAACTTTCAAAGAGTATTACAAAATTAGCGGCTGGTACTGATTATAAGATAGCAAATGCAAGATATGAATTATGTAATGAGTTACATGCTATTTTTGATGAAAGTAAGACAAGGTATCGTGAATATTTGAAAGAACAGGTTGAATCTGATGCGACTGCACTTTTTGTGAAGTTGTCAGGTGATAAAGACTATGTAGGACTCAAGATTAATGATAGTTATGGCTTATCCATTGTACATAGGTCTGGAAGACTGATTCCGGGGCGTTCATCTGGTTACGAGCATTTGGTTGCATTATCATTAATTGGTGCTTTACATAAAAATGCACCGTTACAGGGGCCTATTATTATGGATTCACCGTTTGGACGTTTGGACCCAATTCATAAGGCGAATATTGTTCGTCTTTTACCTGAAATGGCTGAACAGTCAATGTTACTGGCGTATACAAAAGAAATTGATGAACAAGTGGCTCGTCAAGAGTTAAAGAGTAATCTGTTGAAAGAGTATACACTTGAAAGGGTAAGTTCACTGCATACTGAAATCTCCGAAGGAGGGATATAATGGCTGAAGATATGACAAATATTGCTTTATCAGCACATGCATCAGAAGTAGCAAATAGAATGAAAGAATCAGGATATTTTGAAGATGCCTTGACAGCTGCAAAGTTTGCTATGTCATATGCAATAAAATATTATTTTGATGAAATTGATTGTGAAGAACTTGATAAAGTATATGATGCAAACGGAAATCATTACAATGTTGGTTCCGTTGATTCGGATAATTATGTTTCCAAGTTACTGACTTCATTGTACCCTAACTTAACGACGCCGTATCGCTATGCTAGAGTGCTGATGTGCTATGGCTTGAATAAACTTGGAGATATTATTGAAGAAGGACGTTTGTTCCCATTATCGGAACATATGTAATTACAGATGAATAATACTGAGTGTATTTCATATGCATTTAGAGAAGACCCTGCCACCATTATTACATTAGAAGATGGTGGGGTCCATTTTAAAAATGTATATCAGATTACGGCATTTAGAAGAAAATTAATTCGACCAGAATTGATTGATGCACCACTGTTTTTTTGTGATAACAATGCAAAGTATTATGGTCAATCAACGGACATCATGAATCAAATATTTGATGACAACATGTCTATAAAATATGATTATGCGGTTGTCGTAGATTCTCAAGTTGAATTTGAAGTAGATTATTCTATTTTGAATAAATTGTCAAAAGAATATATGCCGTCGAGAGACGCAGAGACATACCAACAGTATTTTAGTAATTATACAAGTGGTGTAATAGTTTTTTGTCGAGTCTATAAAATAGACAAATCAGTTGGTCAGGCATATTTACAAAAAGGAAAACAGGGAAGTGCTCAAGTTATCAAATTGTATGATAAATTTGGGTTGGAAACATCTATGGATGTTGGTGGTTTTGTTCCTGTAATTTCTGATAACAAATTTGAATATATCAAAGATGAAGTGATACATTTTTTAAAAACAGAGAATGTATTTATTTCTTTATATAAGAACAATTTGCAAGATAAAGAGCGATTAGATGCTCGAATAGAAGCTGAACGTGCATTGAAAAATATACATAATTCAAGGTTCGACTTTGATGAAAATCTTGAAATGGATATGGCACAATTAGATTATGATTTGATTTTTGATGAAGTGATTAGCATTTGTCCTAATATGAAACCAATCATAAATATGATTCGAAATATAAAAGCTGCTAGGTTTGGTGAGGCGGAACATTTGTTGAAACAACGATATAATAATGAAATAGGTTTACATGCAAAACAGCGTTTGTTTGATATGAATGTTCGTGTAGCTGTAAAAGATGCGTTGTATTTTTATAAAAGATATGGTGTGAATATAGAAGATGCTTTTCAGGAAGCATGTATTGGAATATTGACAGCAATTGAAAAATATACTGATAATGTTCAGGGACAGTTTGGAACCTATGCATCATGGTGGATGTATAGGTTAATGCAAAGAAATTTACCAATTTATCAATATAATACATATGTATCATTTTCCTATAAAGAAAAATTGTCACATATTGTTGATATGATTACAGATGAACTTGGCGATAATTTCGAAGTATTGAGTTGGAATGAGCTTGTAGAATGGATTCAATTATGTTCTGATGTATCAATTGAAGAAGCAAATTTTATTTGTAGTATTCTTGTTCATGCTGACAGTATAGAAAAACTGATAGAAGATGATGAAGAATTATTTTCTGACAATGGTGAACAGATGTGTTTTTTGAATGAACAGTTAACCATAAATAGTATTAACAGTGCATTGAATTCTCTTAATGAAAGAGAACGAAATATTATTAAAATGCGATATGGAATTCATGAGATGACTTTGAGAGATATTGGTAACAAACTTGGATTGACGAGAGAAAGAGTAAGACAAATCGAAGCTAAAACTATCATAAAAATGAAACGGTATATTCACAAATACAAATTGTTTAATGGCGTATATCGAGAATTTACTGAAGAAGAATTATATCCTGAAAAGTTTACAAAGAAGAAACAGGTAATTTAACAGAAATAGAAAAAATATACATATGATATGTTATACATAGATTAAAGAAATATTTATCGTAAGTAGGTAATATTCTGCTACAATCTCCTTAAAACTCAGGAGGTATTCTAAGTATACTGAGGGTCTGACCATC
>OLSF01003370.1_pt1 | contig 10761 bp, 9 predicted proteins | sample 1672301 | NCBI WGS metagenome assembly OLSF01 (sample SAMEA3136669, study PRJEB25190) | human gut metagenome | biome: human gut; feature: human-associated habitat; material: faeces | place: Austria | collected 2013
TGCAGCAGAAAAAGCTGACCCACTTCGACTGCTGGGCATCCACTTTTGGAGAGACCACCACTGCAATCGAGCTTGCGCCGGAAGGTACAGGATATCGGGCGAGAACGAGATTTGCCAAGTTCTTCAACCTCCCGGAACTGATGTCCATGTTCAAGGAGGTTGCGGACATTAAAACATCCGACCAGCTCCATCTGCCTGTGCCCGAAGCGAAGTTTGAAACCGTGGTGGCAAAGCCCTCGGAAATTCAGAAGGAAATGGTGCAGGAACTGAGCAAACGTGCGGCAGAAATCCACTCCGGTGCAGTAGATGCCTCCGTGGACAATATGCTGTGTGTCACCAACGATGGGCGCAAGATTGGCTTGGACGTGCGCCTGATGAACCCCATGCTGCCGGACGACCCCAACAGTAAGTTAAACGTCTGTGTGCAGAACGTGCTGAAAATTTGGGAGGAGGGCAAAGACCAGAAGCTGACCCAACTTTTGTTCTGTGACCTCTCCACACCGAAAAACGATGGCAATTTCAATGTCTACGATGACATTCGCAAAAAGCTGATCGCCGCCGGCGTGCCGGAAAACGAGATCGAGTTTATCCACAACGCCGACACCGAAGCAAAAAAGGCGGCGCTGTTCTCGAAAGTGCGCTCCGGCGATGTGCGCGTCCTGCTGGGCAGCACGGCAAAAATGGGCGCAGGAACCAATGTGCAGCAGCGTCTTGTGGCGGTGCATCACTTGGATGTTGGCTGGAAGCCCAGTGATATGACCCAGCGCAACGGACGCATCATCCGGCAGGGCAATATGAATAAGGAAGTCAAGGTGTTCAATTACGTCACGGAAGGGACATTTGACGCCTACCTCTGGCAAACTTTGGAGAACAAACAACGATTTATCTCGCAGATTATGACCAGCAAATCTCCGGTGCGCTCCTGCGAGGATGTAGACGAACAGGCGCTTTCCTATGCGGAGATCAAGGCATTGTGCGCCGGTAATCCGCTCATCAAGGAGAAGATGGACTTGGACGTTCAGGTCGCCAAGCTGAAGGTGCTGAAAGCCGACCACCAGAGCCAGAAATTCCGTCTGCAAGACAAACTGCTGACCAAGTTCCCGGCAGACATTCAGGAAGCGAACGCCCACATCGCCGGGCTGAAAGCGGATGCACAGCTTGCCGCCGTCCATCCACAGGGCAAGGAGGAATTCTGCGGCATGACCATCAAGGGCGTTGCCTAAGACGAGAAAAAGACCGCTGGTGAACGTCTGGTCCTTGCCTGCTCCGAACTGCCCAACGCCGAGGAAAAAGTGATTGGCAGCTACCGGGGTTTTGAACTGTCCCTGCGTTTCGACACCTACCGCAGTGAGTATCAGGCCCTTTTGAAGGGGCAACGGAAGTACACGGTGCCCTTGGGCACCGACCCGCTGGGCAACATTATCCGTCTGGATAATTCGCTGAACAACTTCCCGGAGCGCATTAACTCTGCTGAGAATGAACTAGCCACTCTGCATCAGCAGCAGGAGGCGGCACAGATCGAGGTAGAAAAGCCCTTCCCGCAGGAGGAAGAGCTGGCAGAGAAATCCGCACGGCTTGCAGAGCTGAACGCTCAGTTGGATGTGGACGAAAAGAGCCATGGGCCGGAACAGGACGAGGAAGAACAGGAGGATGCCCCTCGCCGCCCCTCGGTACTGGCGGCACTGGAAGAAAAGTCGGACAAGCCGGAGCCTGTGAAGCCCTTCCGCAGTTACTACGACAAGGATGGTGATGCCCGGTGAAAGAAAAGCGGGATGAAATCATCATCCTGAGAACCACAAAGACCGAGAAGAACCGCATCTATGAGAAAATGCTGGGCATGGGTATCCGCAGCCTGAGTGCCTATATCCGCAAGATGGCACTGGATGGCTACTGCCTGAATCTTGACCTGCCGCAACTGCGGCGCATGGCGTATCTCTTGCAGATGTGCAGCAACAATCTGAACCAGTACGCCAAAGCCGCCAATGAAAATGGTCGGGTCTATGCCGCCGACATGGAGGACCTGCAGCAGCGGCTGGATGAACTGATTGAGATTGGTCGGCAGATTCTTTCCCGGCTGGCTGATCTCTAAATTTCTCCCCGCAGTTGGAGGGCTGCGGGGGTACATAGGCGGCAACACCATTGACAGGCTCATGCTCTATCCATATACTGAAAGCAGAAAGGCGGTGTCAATATGAAATTCGTAGCAAGAGTTCTCCTGTTTCCTGTGGTTCTCCTGAGTGCATTTCTGGTACTGATGCTGAAATGGACGCTGAACCTGTCGGCGTTTGTGCTGGCACTGCCCATGCTGTATATTTTCGGCTGCGGCCTTTATACACTGTACTGCCAGGAGTGGATGCAGTTTTTGATCTTGCTGGTGGCGGAGTTTGGCTGCTTCCTGCTCCTCACCGCCGGAACGGTCATTGTAGAAGCCGTGGAATGGTTCAGCGGCTGGATTGCAGAATTATAAAATTTTTATGCCGCCATTGTGCGGCATTTTCTTTTTGCCGGGAGGTGGTCAAACTGGCTGCAACAAGATTGATTGCACTGCACAAAAACAAGGGAAAATCCGTTGCGGCCTGCCTGAAAAGCCGAACAGATTACGCCCAGAACCCGGACAAAACTCAGCAGGGCGAGCTGGTCAGCAGTTACGAATGCAGTCCCTTGACCGTGGATGAAGAATTTATGATCTCCAAACGCCAGTATGAACTGATGACTGGGCGCAGGCAGAAAAGTGATGTGATCGCATATCAGATTCGGCAGTCGTTCAAACCCGGAGAAATCACCGCCGAAGAAGCCAACAAGGTCGGTTATAAGCTTGCCATGCGGTTCACGAAAGGCAAGCACGCTTTTATCGTTGCTACCCACACGGACCGGCAGCACATCCACAACCACATTATTTATAACTCCACTGCGCTGGACAGCACCCGGAAATTCCGGGATTTTTTATTGTCCGGGCTTGCGGTACAGCGGTTGAGCGATTTGATTTGTCTGGAACATCAGCTGTCTGTTATTGAAATCAAGCCGTACCGGGAGCGGCAAAAGCGCACACTTTATCCACTCAAAGAAAGCAATCGTGATAAGCTGTGCGCCGTAATCGACGGCATCCTGCTGAACGAGAAGCCTGCAAGTTTTGAAGTCTTTCTGCAAAAACTGGAGCGGCAGGGATATGAGGCGAAGCGTGGCAAGCACACGGCGGTGAAGGGCAAGGGACAGAAACGTTTTATCCGGTTCCGCACTCTGGGCACCGGCTATGGTGAGGACGAGATCAAGGCGGTGCTGGAGGGCAAGGCAAAACACCAGCCGTACCAGAAGCAGCCGCCGAAAGAACAGCCCTTCCAGTTGCTGGTGGATATTCAGGGAAAAATGGCAGAGGGCAAAAGTGTCGGCTACAAAAAGTGGGCAACGAAGTTCAACCTGAAAGAGATGTCCAAAACGCTGCTATTTTTACAGGAGCAGAAAATCGGCAGCGCCGAAGAACTGCGGGAACGTGCAGCGGCGGCAACAGAACGCTATCATGCTATGGGGGATTCCATCAAGGCAGCGGAAGCAAGGTTGACAGAAATTGCCGTGCTGAAAACCCACATCATCAACTACGCCAAGACCCGTCCGGTCTATGATGCCTACCGCAAGTCAGGGTACAGTAAAAAGTTTTTGGAAGCTCATCGGGAGGAAATCACCCTGCACAAGGCGGCGAAGGCTGCCTTTGACGAGGCAGGGCTACAAAAATTGCCGAAGGTCAAGGCGTTGGATGCGGAGTTCGCAGAACTGCTGACCAAGAAGAAAGCAGCCTACCCGGACTACCGCAAGGCACGGAACGAGATGCAGGAACTGATGAAAGCTCAGAAGAATGTAGAGATGTTTTTCGCAGAAGAAAAGGTCCCCAAGGATAAAGCGCAGACCCGATAAACAGAGAACACCGAGGATTCTTCCCGTTTTTGGGGAGTCCTCGGTGTTCTTTTTCGTTATAGAAGCATTTGGCACAAATGCGCAGCCTGCATCCGGCGGATGCAGTACACAAAGGGTTTGGGACTATCCCAACAAGCATTTTGCAGAGCAAAAATGGCGTTTGTATATACGGACGCCCTGCTTGCAGGTACTGATTGGTAATGTTATGCTTTTGATTCTATCGTTAGATATTCAATCAATAACCGCATAAATCACCTCGCTGGTTGTACCAAGTGAGATAAACAAATTAATATGTTCCTCCTAAAATGGATTCAATGATTTTTCCATCACAGATATGTATTTGCCTACTTGCGTACGCTGCCACATCTGGAGAGTGTGTTACCATAACAATCGTCATGCCACTGCGATTGAAACTGGAAAACAGTTCCATAATGGCGAGGCTGTTAGCTTTGTCTAAGTTGCCGGTAGGTTCATCGGCCAGTAACACACGCGGCGAACGAGCTAGCGCTCTTGCAATGGCAACGCGCTGTTGTTCGCCGCCAGAAAGATTTACTGGTCGCTTGTTGGCTTTTTCGGCCATGCCAACGCGTGCGAGCAGTTCATGTGCAACCGCATCTCTTTCCCGTTTGGACACACCCGCATAACCAAGCGGCATACAGACGTTTTCAAGCGCGCTAATTTCATTGACCAAGTTGAATGCTTGGAATACATAACCAATTTTTTCGTTACGTAATGCCGCGCCGGCTTTACTTTTCAGTCGTGTAATGTCCTCGCCGTCAAAGAAATAACTGCCGCTTGTCAGTTCATCCATACAGCCTAAAATGTTTAGCAGAGTCGATTTGCCGCAGCCTGAACGGCCTGTAATAGCAACAAAGTCGTGAGGATAGATTTCAAGGTTTACCGCCTCGATCCCTACAGTTTTCACACCACCCTGCCGATAAATTTTACTTGCATCTTGCAGCTTTAGAATCGGTTTCATTTTTGCTCCTTTTAGCGCTATAAAATCTTCGTTGGGTAGCGACTACGCGTGCCGAGGACCGTACATACACAACATATAAGCGTGATTCCAAATGCCATGCCTATTGCAAGTATCGCGCATGTCCAGGAAAACCGCACTGTGAATGTCACAGTGGAAAGCTGCGGTGCAATAAATATTGTTAACAGCAAACTTATTACGCCTCCCAAAAGTGAAAAAAGCAACACTTCGCAAAACAGTTCAAAAATAAGCGTACCGTGTGTTGCCCCCAAAGTCAACGCAATAACGAATTCTCGTCTGCGCTGTTCTACATAGATAAGTAAAACTCCGATGATGCCCACCGTTGTAATGACAAGCGAACATTTTGCCACCCATACAAACAGCTCCATCCATTGAGTTAAATCGCGGATGGATTTTTTGAGTTCCGCGCGTTGGTCAGACACCGTATAACTGTAGGACGGATGACGGCTTTGTAGCCAATCGGCAATTCTCTGTACATCGTCAATACCCTGTCCGCTTTGTAAAAATACGCTCAAATAGGCCATGGGGGCGTCAGCATTGGCAGTCAACATATTTAGCTGCGAAAACGGCAAAACGATAAGCTGTGCGGTATCCACATTTTCACTTTCCATAGCGCTCAATAGTAAGAGATCAGAATTGTCAGGTAAGGTTGCTGTGTGCAGTAGCTGTCCGTTTATCGTTGCGCCTTGTTCATCAAGCAAAAACCAATCACGACAAAAGAACAATCTGTTGGGCAAGTCCTTTTCTATTTGCGCACCGAAATAAACCGTATCCGGTTCTGGCTGTACGCCGAAGAAGAATTCAAAAGTGTTCTCATCCATAGAAGAAAATATGACATCTTGCACCTTATCCTCTTGTAGCTCAAATGTATAGATTGTTCGTTCAAGCAACAGATATGAAAAGCTATACTCCGAGCCATATATTTCGCATAACTGAGTATAATCTTCAGGCGTTACGGCAGCATTGAGACCATCGCCGCCATAATACTGAATGGATATACTGCTTTTTCTGCTCTGCATTTCGTAGGCTTCCAAACGGTATGTGGCGGCTCTGCCGGACAAATATCCACAAAGTACAACTGTCGTGCCAAGCACAAACTCTATAAGCAGAAAAAGATAGGTTTTACGGTTCAGCCACAGCTTTTGCACCGCACGGTAGAGCGGATATAACATCATGACACCCTCTCCATCAATTCTACAAGCTTTCTTCTTTTCAAATTTCGCATGGTGGCCCACGTGACAAGCAATACCATTCCTGCTCCGAAGACAAACGCTCCGATGTATACGCCAGCAGTAAGGGCAAGAGCAAAGGTTTGGGGAGCCGTTGGCCGCAAAAGTTGCACAAGCGCCAAATCAAGAATAAACGCAGCAGCGAAACACAACAGGTTTTCTACCAATGCGGAGAAAAGTTCCGTGCTGTAAGAAGAGCCCAGCGCCATATGTATGCCAATGAGCCGCTTATTGTGTAGGATTTTTCCGGTAAGCACGAGCCCAATGTTAAGACCTGCAAACAGCAGGCTGACAGCCCCCGCACTGAATATGAGAACTGACTGTTGGATGCACTGACTGAGAAGCTTTTGAAAGTCCTGCTCACCATTGCGAACGCTACGAACTTTCAGTCCAATGGTTTCGAGCGCAGTGCACAAACGCTCTAAATCACTTTGTTGCGTATTGCGAAAATAGATTCGACTGTACTGTAAAGCGCCTTTACTGGTCTGCGGCGCAAGCGGAAGGAAAATTTTGCCGTTGTTGCGCACAGAAGAATAAACACCCGCCAGCTTGTATGCTTGACCGTCAACCGTGACAGTATCGCCTATAGACAACTCACCATATTGCTCCAAATCCGTTTTTTCTATAATGCATGTATTTTGATTTTTAGAAAATACGGATTCTCCTGCTACAGGTACAAACATTTCAAAGTCTGTGATGTTTTCAGTTGTATAATAGACCACCTCACTGTGACGCTCATCGTTCCAGTCTACAGTACTATTGCAATACGCAATGAGGGCAAAATCTGCCGACTTTATTCCTACGTTTTGTATAGTTCTTTGAACATCCTGAAATGCGACATCTTCGCCATATAAAGTAAGCACGGTTGTATCTGCTCCCCCCTGAATACGCATAGTCTTGATGTTCTGTACGAATACATTAATGTTGCCAAGACAAAAAATAGGGAACAGTAGCCCTAATGCCATAGAAACAATCAAAATCACATTGATTTTAAATTCATGACAAAATTGCACGGTTGAAAGCCAAATGTAATAAGAAAAACTATTCGTTTTCATCAAGATACCTCAGAGGGAGAATTTGAGCGTTTTATATGATAGAGAGTGCCTTGTGTAGCATCAGATACCCAAAATCCATCTTCAGTACGTACAAGATAAGATTCCGGAGATAATTCTTCAAATTCTATTAAGGTTTCAACATATGTGCCGTCCAACTTATAATGATCTAACCGCGCCCAAGCGCATGTGAGCACATAAATATCCTTACCGTCAATGCAAAAATCTGTTGGACAATATTTATAAGGAAAAGCAAACACTTTCTTCAATTTTCCATGTGCCGTTATTTCATAGAGATAACTTTCTCCACCACTGGCATGAAATGAGTGAGAATCTTTCCAATGTACAAAAGTATTAACACCGTAGACGGTTTTATCTGTACATGTTATAAATCCATAAAAGGGTTCTGAAGACCTTTGTTTTTTCCCGTTTGAACCAATTAGAGAAACACAAGATTTCTCCTCATTTGCACAATTATTAGTAAGAAAAAGTGTTTCATCATCAGAAATTGAGATATCCATATAGTAATTGTTTTGAGAATCAGACAATTGGTCGAGCTCTATTGACCGAATCGTATGAAAATTCTCATCAAGAATTTGAACACGAGAATTTCCGGAATCAATAACATAAAGCCTATCATTCCAGACAGCCAGACCTGTAGGGCGAACAAATTCTCCTGAAGCATTTCCCAAATTACCAACCTGTCCTTTGATTTCGCCAAAACTATCCAATATTTCCAGGCAGTTTTGATCTGGCCTCGCTACAACTATATTTGATCCAAAGTTCGCTATCCCTGCGAGCTGCGAGTATTTGATTTTCCTTTCAAAAAAATAGTCGGAATTTACAATTGTGCTTATTTCTTCCGCAGCCATGTTTTGTCTATCGGGATAGCTCATCGTGTATCCTATGATGCACACGGCCAAAACAGTTACGATAGCAAGTATTATTTTTTTCATCTGTTTTGTATCCTCACTACTCTACAAATTGAATTCAATTGTCACTACAATCCATACTCATAAATTGAATCCTCATACTTTTTATATGTTTTCTCGGCCAGTCACACAATCAAGCAATAAAGAATTGAGTTTTTATTGGAACGGGAAAAATGTTTGGGCTCAACATTCACTATCGCGATTCCTTATTTGAAATTGTAGCAAAAGCTTAAAGCCAACATAGACTTCCACCGTTAGATGTGCATAATTGCAGCCCTATTAACAGCATCCCAACCTATTCTCTTGTACATCATAATTAGTATTAGTGGTTCCACTGGATGTCGTGCATACTTGCTTACGATATGCTTTTTGATATTCTGTATCACTTAACCAGAATAAACCGCATCCCTTATCCACGCAGTATGGACTTCCAGTTTTATATGTGGTCCAATTTCCACAAGCAGCATTAGCTTGCATTGCACCGTTACAGATTATCCCAAGGAAAATCATTACAGATAGCATACATACAACCACAAGACGATTCACAGCCTTTGAGATATTTGTCATTATTGAACTCCTTTCTGTGTGACTAGCCGAGAAAGCACACAAATGTTGGGGCATGAAGATTACCGCTGATATATGACAGATAAAAGGTTTTCAACTGGGGTTTCCCCGATTTCTCGGTACGAACCCTTATCTATCATTATAAATGAAGGATACCAGTTAATATCGTACACCAGTCCAAACAGTTTGTCTTTGTCTATATTGTAGTCCCCATTCTCCGAATCATATTTATAAATATAGATAATTTCATAATCGTCTGAAACGTTGTTGCTTTCAAACAATTTGCTTGCGGCATCGCAATCAGAACAGCCGGGCATGTAAAAATAGATAAGCACGGGTTTATTTGATGAGCTATTTGAATAATTATCAACAATATATTTATTGGCGTTGCTTTTTAATTCGTCGCTATCTGTTACGTCAAGTAGGATAAGCTTCTCAATCAAATTTTCTCGGGAAACATCCTTAAATATTACAAATCCAGAATCATCAAGTATAAAGAATGTCGGAGTAGCGGTGGACAATTTAGCTTCCCCATTTAACGAATAGTTGATGCTTGGGTCAAGCGAATATTTATTTATATAATGATCAGGGATTTTATCCTGCCAAATAATCGCATAATCAATCTGGTCACCAAAGGTAGCTGCAAACCTCTCAAAATCAGAAATACTGTCAAAACAGCTTGAACAGGAACTGGAGAGATAAAAGGTAACTGTGTACTTCTTGCCTTTGGAAATCTTAGTCACAGCTTTACCTTCATGATCCCATAAATCAAATCCGGAGAACTCATCTCCGAATTCAATATATGATACGTTCGAATCATTTAATATGGATGACAAGCTTATTCCATTTGCCTGTGCAATCACCAAAACTCCAGAAAGCAATAATAGCACCGCAATAATAGCGCTTTGAACAACAACAACTTTTTTCATACCGTCGAGCGTCCTTTCCTAATGGGTTCAAAATGCTTTAAGCATCATGTCTGACCGTTCAAAATCAAAATTATAGCGGAGCTGAACATTTTGATTTGTTCATATGATATAATACTTTTTCAATAAATCAACATTTTTGTTATAATCAAGGTTTTTATTGTAATGAAAAAGAAGCCGATGGATTTTGAGGGGCACTCATAATCCATCGGCGTTATTCAAAAATCTTTTTTACATAGTTGATACTTTTCGCTATGAAGTTGGACGGAGGTGGAGCCGCTCACCAAATATCGAAGTGAATGCGTCATTTTGATTGTTCAGCAAATCTGTTGTTTGCATGCTGTACACTTTTGGGGAGCGCATTCTTTTTTGAATGGGCATGTACATTCAAATCTGTTTTATCGTATCTGGAGTATCATCTGGATACGATGTACCGAACACCCAAGAATCTGCTGGACTTGAATAAGCTCCTGCCCTGGAGTCAAGAGATGCAGGCGGCATTCCGTATGGAGTGACCGCCAGTCTTCTGACCTACCACGGTTTTATTGAGCGCTTACAATCAAATCGATCAGATGCTGCTCAGGATCTGCCCATCTTCAATCTGAATGACCTGCTGCGCCTTCTGCGCAATTTCCGGGTTATGCGTAACAACGATAAGCGTTTGCCCGAACTCCGCAGCGCATTCCATCAGCAGCCGCATTGTATCCTCGCCCGTCCGCGTATCCAGATTTCCGGTAGGCTCGTCTGCAAAAACGATGCGCGGTTTTGCAATCAGTGCACGGGCGATCGCCACCCGCTGCTGCTGTCCACCGGAAAGCTGTGCGGGGCGGGAATGCAGCTTGCCCGCAATGCCCAAGATCCCGGTCAGCTTATGGAGCATCTGTTCATCCGGTGCTCTATGGTCCAGATAAAACGGGATCAGAATATTATCCCGCACCGTGTACTCCGGGAACAGGCGGAAATCCTGAAAAATAAAGCCGATCTTTTGCCGCCGCACCTGTGCCAGCTGCTCCGCATTCATTGCATAAATGTCCTGACCGTCCAGCAGCACCTTACCGGTGGTGGGTGGCAAAAGTCCTCCCAGAATTTTCAGGAGCGTGGATTTTCCGCTGCCGCTGGAACCGATGATGGACGCAAATGTACCGTTTTCAAGGG
>OLSF01003377.1_pt1 | contig 10741 bp, 8 predicted proteins | sample 1672301 | NCBI WGS metagenome assembly OLSF01 (sample SAMEA3136669, study PRJEB25190) | human gut metagenome | biome: human gut; feature: human-associated habitat; material: faeces | place: Austria | collected 2013
TTTAACAACAGAGGATGAGATCGTAGAGGCACTTACAGATGGTCAGAACGGAACAATCATTACCGAGGAGACACCATTCTATGGCACCATGGGTGGTCAGCAGGGTGATATCGGTGTTATCGAGACAGAGAGTGGAAGCTTCACTGTAAAGGATACCATTCATCTTCAGGGCGGTAAGATCGGCCATGTAGGAACCATGACAAAGGGTATGCTTACACAGGGCGAGACTGTTACATTAAAGGTAGATGAGAAGAACCGTCAGCTGACAAGCAAGAACCACAGCGCAACACATGTTCTTCAGAAGGCACTGCGTATGGTACTTGGAAGCCATGTTGAGCAGGCAGGTTCCTATGTATCAAAGGATCGTCTGCGTTTTGACTTCACTCATTTCCAGGCAATGACAAAGGAAGAGCTTGCAAAGGTAGAGGAGATCGTAAATGATCAGATCGCAGCAGCACTTCCAGTTGTTACAAAGGAAACAACCATCGATGAGGCAAAGAAGATGGGCGCAATGGCACTGTTTGGTGAGAAGTATGGTTCTACAGTACGTGTTGTTTGCATGGGAGACTTCTCATTAGAGCTTTGCGGTGGTACACATGTATCAAATACCGCAGCAATAAATTGCTTCAAGATCATTTCTGAGTCTGGTATTGCAGCAGGTGTTCGCCGTATTGAGGCACTTACATCTGAGGGTCTTATTCACTACTACGAGAAGCTTTCAGCTGATCTTGCAGAGGCAAGCGCAGCAGCAAAGACTACTCCGGACAAGCTGACAGAGCGTATCGAGACTATGCAGGGCGAGATCAAGGCACTTCAGTCTGAGAATGAGAAATTAAAGAACCAGATGGCAAAGGATGCTGTCGGCAACGTAATGGATCAGGTAGTAGAGATTAATGGTGTTAAGCTTCTGGCTGTAGCACTTAAGGATACTGGAATGAATGAGCTTCGCAACTTAGGCGATCAGTTCAAGGAGAAGCTTGGAAACGGTGTTGTAGTAATCGCATCTGCAGCAGACGGCAAGGTAAACCTTATGGCAACTGCAACAGACGAGGCTATAAAGGCCGGCGCACATGCAGGAAATCTTATCAAGGGAATTGCTGCACTTGTAGGCGGTGGCGGCGGCGGCCGTCCAAATATGGCTCAGGCCGGCGGAAAGAATCCAGACGGAATCCAGGCTGCACTTAAAAAAGCAGCAGAGGTTCTTAAGGATCAGTTAAACAAATAATGCTGTAAAAAAATAAGGGGGCTGCTATTTGGCAGTCCCCTTTTATAAAGGAGAGATTATGACAGAAGGAGAAGAGAGAAGAGAATATATTATTCAGCTTTTGACGCAGACAAAAAAGCCGATTTCAGGAACAGAGCTTGCCAAACAGATGAAGGTAAGCCGTCAGGTGATCGTGCAGGACATTGCACTGCTTCGAGCATCAAACCGAAATATTCTCTCGACGAATAAGGGATATCTATACGACAGGGCAGACGAGAAAAAAGTAGTTCGCCGTACCTTTTTTGTATGCCATACGGATGAGCAGATGGCAGAAGAACTATTTGCCATTGTAGATAATGGCGGCCGCTTAAGGGATGTTGTAGTCGAGCATGAGATCTACGGACAGATAACAGTAGATTTGATTCTTGAAAACAGATGTGACGTTCAGGATTTTCTTGACAAAATCTCAAAAAGCACGGCACGCCCGTTAAGCATCCTCACAAACGGAAAGCATTATCATACTGTAGAAGCAGACCGTGAGGAAATTTTTGACCGTATCGAGCAAAAACTGCGGCTTCTAGGTTACTTACAGGAAACAATTTAAAAAAGACACTTGATTTCTTTGTCAGAATGTGATACACTTGCACCTGTTTGACAAGCCAACTGACAAGACAGTGGACAAGACACTTGTTTACACTTCACTGTTTCGTCAGTCAGATAAAATACACCCGTGGAAAACGGGAGGGGAAAGGCAAGGTTGTTTGCATGGAGAAAACAAAGAAAATATTAAACCGCATTTTTATTGACGGACTGAGCGGAATGGCACTGGGCTTATTTTCCACTCTGATTATCGGAACTATCATTGCACAGATCGGAACACTGATTGGCGGACCGGTTGGCAGCTATTTAAAGGCTATAAGCAATGTAGCAAAGACACTTACAGGTGCCGGCATCGGTGTTGGCGTAGCTTGTAAATTCAAAGAGGGACCGCTTGTAACTGTATCAGCTGCTGTTGCTGGTATGATCGGAGCATTCCCGGCTGCACCAGAGGCAATCACACTTGGCGCACCTGGCGAGCCGCTTGGCGCATTCGTAGCTGCTTACGTAGCAATTGAGGTTGGCCATCTTGTTGCAGGAAAGACAAAGGTTGATATTCTTGTAACACCGCTTATTTCTATTTGCGCAGGTGCTGCAATTGGTTTATTTGTAGGACCGTACATCACTGACTTTATGAAGTGGCTTGGCGGACTTGTTAATGTAAACGTAGAGCAGTCTCCAATATTTGGTGGAATCATCGTTTCTGTCTTAATGGGTATGATTTTAACACTTCCGATTAGCTCCGCTGCAATTGGAATTTCGATGGGTCTTACCGGACTTGCAGCAGGTGCCGCAACTATCGGATGCTGCTGTCAGATGGTTGGATTTGCAGTTGCCAGCTACCGCGAGAACAAGGTAGGAGGTCTGATTGCACAGGGTGTTGGAACTTCTATGCTTCAGATTCCAAATATCGTGCGCCGTCCAATCATATGGATTCCGGCTATTGTATCAAGTGCCATTTTAGGACCAGTTGCATCTGCTGTACTTCATATGGTAAGTACACCAGTTGGTTCAGGTATGGGATCAGCCGGTTTTGTCGGACAGATTGCAGCATTCGGTGCAATGACCGAGGCAGGCATGTCAACATGGATGGCACTTCTTCAGATTGCCATTATGCACTTCGTCCTTCCGGCGCTTCTGACACTTGGCGTATCTGAGTTCATGCGCAAAAAAGGTTGGATCAGAGAAGGCGATATGGCATTAAAAGTTTGATAAAAAAAGAAAAAATCTGATTGACAAAAGAAAAAAATCTGTTATAATAAAACATGTGCTAAAAATACCCAAACAGTTGTATTTGCACAATACACAACTGGAGGGAGGTTGAGTGAGAGTCTATGTCTAATGTAATCGTTAAAGAGAACGAGAGCCTGGACAGTGCATTACGCAGATTCAAGAGAAACTGCGCTAAGGCAGGTATCCAGCAGGAAATCCGTAAGAGAGAGCATTATGAGAAGCCAAGCGTAAGACGTAAGAAGAAGTCTGAAGCGGCTAGAAAGCGTAAGTACAACTAATTGTCACTGATAGTTGTCGATGACAATGATGTTTACGTGTATGGTAAGTAAGAGGGGTTGCCGTCAGGTGATCCCTCTTTTGCATTACCAAAATTTCCAGGGGTTAATAGTTAAATATAGTGGAAAGAGATGGAATCGATTTATGAAGGAAAAATCAATTGTCCTGAATATGATGCAGGGCGAACCGGGAGATATCCTTGAAAAAGGACGTTACTACGCGGTAAAAAAGCAGTCAGATGGACTAATTCACGCTGATTACTGCAATTCCTCACAGGAGGATGCAGCATTAAAGCTGACATTGACAGCATTAGATCCACATGCAGAGTTTATAATTCATGTGCAAAGACAAGAGCCATATAAGCTGCGCGCAAATGCAGCAGGTATTTTTGAGAGCCGTTTTCTAGTTCCGGCAGGACGACGCATTGATATTGACGAAGAGAATAAGGAGACAAAATAAGATGGAACTGATAAAGCTGAATTTAGAGATCCCATATGAAAAGGCAGGCGCAGAAAAGCCAGAATCAGCAGCACAGCTTGTATGTTATTTACAGCAGCCTCAGAATATGCCAGTACCGCGTCCGGCAGTTGTTATCTGTCCAGGCGGCGGTTATCGCTACACCTCATCAAGAGAGTCAGAGTCCATAGCAATGCAGTATTTAGCAGCCGGAATGCAGGCATTTGTTTTATATTATAATTGTGCACCGGCAGTATTTCCATGTGCACTGTTAGAGTTAGCAAAATCAGTAAGCATAGTAAGAAGTCACGCCGCAGAGTGGAATATAGATCCAGAAAAGATTTTAGTCGCAGGCTTCTCAGCAGGAGGCCACCTGGCAGCCAGCTTAGGATGCTTCTGGAATCAAAGCTTTGTCTACGAACCACTAGGTCTTTTGGCAGAAGACATTCGCCCAAATGGAAATATCCTTTGCTATCCAGTCATTACATCAGGCGAGTTCGCCCACAGAGGCTCCTTCAACGAGCTGTGCAGAGGACTTGATCAGGAAAAATATCTTAAGCTCACCTCACTAGAAAAACAGGCAGGCACACAAAATCCGCCAACCTTCATCTGGCACACAAACGAAGACCAGGCAGTACCAGTAGAAAACTCCTTCCTCTACACAGCAGCCCTTAGAAAAGCAAAAGTACCAGTAGAATTTCATATGTATGCGCACGGCTGGCATGGCCTCTCCCTCGCAAACGAAGAAACAAAGTGTGACAAAGACGGCGAACTTCCAAAAGTACAGTCCTGGATGGGTCTGTCAATCACGTGGATAAAAGATCTGGGAAGAGAGTATTGATGTATCCCTCTTTGTGATTTTTTTGACGATTCCCAAGGAATGGTATTGAAGTTTTGCTCTGATTATAGTAGAATACACTTTAGTGCAGTGAATATATCAACAAATGGAGGTTATTATGTATCAGATCACAAAGGCAAAAAAGCTGGCAGATAAGATCTATCTGATGGATGTTGTGGCACCGAGAGTGGCAGCAAACTGCCTTCCGGGACAGTTCATTATTGCAAAGGTAGACAAGGAAGGTGAGCGTATTCCGCTTACAATCTGCGATTATGACAGAGAAAAGGGAACTATCACCATCGTGTTCCAGATCGTAGGTGCATCAACCGAGAAAATGTCAAAGCTTGTCGCAGGAGACAGCTTTACAGATTTTGTAGGACCGCTTGGTGTGGCATCTGAGTTCACAAAGGAAGATCCAGAAGCTTTAAAGAACAAGAAGTTCTTATTCGTTGCCGGTGGTGTTGGTGCAGCACCTGTTTACCCACAGGTAAAGTGGCTGCATGAGCATGGCATTCAGGCAGATGTAATTGTCGGTGCAAAGACACAGTCCTTAATCCTTCTTGAAGAAGAGATGAAAGCTGTTGGAAACGTTTATATCACAACAGATGACGGCAGCTATGAGCGTAAGGGAATGGTTACTCAGGTAATCCAGGAACTGCACGATCAGGGTAAGCAGTATGATGTATGTGTTGCAATCGGACCGATGATCATGATGAAATTCGTATGCAAGCTGACAAAGGAACTTGGTATTCCAACAATCGTCAGCTTAAATCCGATCATGGTAGACGGAACAGGTATGTGCGGCGGATGTCGTGTATCTGTAGGCGGAGAAATCAAGTTTGCCTGTGTAGATGGACCAGAGTTTGATGGTCATCTGGTAAACTGGGACGAGGCAATGATGCGTCAGCAGACCTATAAGACAGCAGAAGGCAGAGCAATGTTAAAGGAGCTTGAGGGCGAGACCCATCACGGCGGCTGCGGACACTGCGAAGGCTGATAAAACAAGATATAGAAAAGTAAAAATACGCAAAATACGCAGAAATGAGGTTGAATATGAGCGTTTTAAACAGAGTTCCAGTTAGAGAGCAGGATCCAAAGGTAAGAGCTACTAATTTTGACGAAGTCTGTCTTGGATATAACATGGAAGAGGCAATGGAAGAGGCATCACGCTGCATTAATTGTAAGAATGCAAAGTGTATTCAGGGATGTCCAGTATCTATCAATATTCCGGCATTTGTAAATGCTGTAAAGGAAGGAAAGATCACAGAAGCTGCTGATATCATTGCAGAATCATCTGCACTTCCGGCAATCTGTGGACGTGTATGTCCGCAGGAGACACAGTGCGAAGGCAAATGTATTCGTGGTATCAAGGGTGATCCTATTTCCATCGGAAAGCTGGAGCGTTTCGTTGCTGATTACTCCAGAGAGCATGGCTATGTTCCGAAGAAGCCAGAGACTACAAACGGCAAGAAGGTTGCTATCATCGGTTCCGGCCCGGCAGGTCTTACATGTGCAGGTGATTTAGCAAAGCTTGGCTACGAAGTTACTATCTTCGAGGCACTTCACGAGCCAGGCGGTGTATTAACATATGGTATTCCGGAGTTTCGTCTTCCGAAGGATGAGGTTGTACAGAAAGAGATCGATAATGTCCGCAAGCTTGGCGTTAAGATCGAGTGTAACGTTGTTATCGGAAAGTCTGTTACCATTGACCAGCTGATGGAAGAGGAAGGCTTTGAGGCTGTATTTATCGGTTCTGGAGCAGGTCTTCCAAAGTTTATGGGTATTCCAGGTGAGAACGCAGTTGGTGTATTCTCTGCAAATGAGTTCTTAACAAGAAACAACTTAATGAAGGCATTCCGTGATGACTATGATACCCCGATCTTTAGAGGAACAAAGGTAGCAGTTGTCGGCGGCGGAAACGTTGCAATGGACGCAGCAAGAACAGCACTTCGTCTTGGTGCAACCACATATATCGTATATCGCCGTAGTGAGGCAGAGCTTCCTGCAAGAGTAGAGGAAGTACATCATGCAAAAGAAGAGGGAATCATTTTCCATCTTCTGACAAACCCGACTGAGATCCTTGAGGACGAGAAGGGCTGGGTAAAGGGCATGAAGTGTGTTCGTATGGAATTAGGTGAGCCAGATGCATCTGGAAGACGCCGCCCTGTTGTAATCCCGGATTCAGAGTTCACACTTGACGTAGATACCGTTATCATGGCACTTGGTACTTCACCGAACCCACTGATCTCCTCCACAACTGAGGGACTTGAGATAAATAAGTGGAAGTGTATCGTAGCAGAAGAAACAAACGGCCAGACTTCCAAGCATGGTGTATTCGCAGGTGGAGATGCCGTAACAGGTGCAGCTACCGTAATCCTTGCAATGGAAGCTGGAAAAGCTGGTGCAAAGGGTATTCACGAGTATCTTTCTAATAAATAATAACAACTATTTAATATAAAAGAGGCAGGCATGAAATATGTCTGTCTCTTTTTTTATCTGACGAATTTCTTACGATTTTTGACGGCAGCATAAGAATCAGGAAAAAGGGTTGTGCAGAACAAAAAAAGATGATAAGCTGAAAAAAAGAAAATCAGGGAAAGGAGCAGTCTTTGTGAAGAAAAAAAGAAAGAAAACAATGACGGCAGGCATGAAATTTCTGTTTGCACTTTTATTTACAGCATCAATTGGTTTGATTGCATCAGGTGTGTATCTGATGTTCTTTAAAAATCGTGATGCCTACGAGCGCCAGGCAGAGGAACGCGATCTTGCCGATACGTATATAGATGATCTGATTTTAAAGCTTACAGATCCAGAAGCATACGAAAAAAAGGTTCAGGAAGAAGCAAAGGAAAAGGCAGAACGCATGGCAAGACGTAAGCAGCAGGAAAATGCAAAAGGCTGGGATGATATAGAAGAGAGCAATGAAAGTGCCGGAGAGGATGAATCAGCACCAACATACGATTTTTCAGACCTTGACTATGAGGATGCCAATTATTATATGAGAGACGGCATTGTCTATACGCCAGACTACGCAAAAGGCACGATCCAGTGTGTGCTTGAAGTCCCGACAGCAGGCATAAGAAGAGGTGTCTACACAGGAACATGGGAAGAGATAAACTACGACCTAGATATCTGGATGGTAACAGCAGCACGACCAGATTATACACTAGGCGAGACTCATATGTGCATCTATGGTCATAACCATACGGCACAAGATCTGTCATTTAACCGCCTAAAGGATGTAGAAGTTGGCGATGCCTTTTATCTAACGGCAGAATCAGGACGCTATACATACCGTGTAACAAACGTATTTGCTGTATCAAGAGACGAAGCCACAAGAAACTACGTAGACAACTTTAGTATAGGAAGCGATAAATGCTATATCATTACATGCGGCCGAGACGACGGCGTAAAAAATTATCGCTACCTTGATCTTATCGTAGAAGGTACACTAGAAGAACAGATGCCGCTCTTAGAATATGCAAAAATAAGACAGCAATCAGGAGCAAACAAATAAAAAACAGTCCGGTCAAAAGCCGGGCTGTTTCTTTATAGGCGATCATAAAGATCAGGCGGAACATATTCTTTTAGGTCAGCCGTAGTCAATTGCCACTGCTTCCAGTCATCAATAGGGCGCTTCATCTTTTTCCTAGAAGAAGACTCAGATAAATATTTCTCAGAAAGATCAGATAAGGTCTGACCATTGATAAGTGAAAAGCTTATCTTTTCACGCTTTTGAAAATCCTGAGCAAATGTCCGTGCTTCCTCAGAAAAATCACTAGTCGTTACAAAAATAAGATAATCAAGGCGAATCGGATAAGCCATGCAGGCACCTACAAGCTTTTGAAGCAGCGGACGTCCAACCTTAGAGTCAGGCGCATAGCACTTACATTCAACAATGCCGTTTAGACCATTATTATCGCTTACAATAACATCATAGCCGCCGTCATTAGTGCGAGGCGTTGTATGTGCCCGTTTGCCCATTGCGCGAAAAAGAGCGGCACAATATTCTTCAAACGAAAACGGATCCTCCTGAAAGCGTTTGTGAAGCTCGTGGGAAGAGCCGCTTCTGTAAGTGTCATCACTCTTACGCAGCAGCCTTTTCTTTTCAATCTCAATAGCACAAGGCAAAATCTCATAGCCCTCCTCACGCAAATGACGCACAAGACGAACCATCTGCATAGGGTTTTTCATGAAAATCTTATAAGAGTCAATCATAAGACAGCTGTTTTTCCAATTGATTTTATTGCCCTTACGCCTCTGATCACGTGTCTTATCCTGATTGGCATAGCGCCAGGACGGAAAGCGAAGAACATAAGAATTTCGCGTAAGCGGCAGACGAAAACGATGCTTAATAATAGTATGCTTCGGCAGACGGCTAATACCATAACGGCGGGCAAAATGACCAGGAAGCCATAGATGATAAAGACGCTTTAAAATCAAAAAAAGAAAAAACGCAAGCAGGAATATACCAGTCCAGCGTAAGATATGGTGCAGATCAGCCGGCGAGATACCAGTCGTTTTTTGTATAAAAGTAGTGAAAGCTTGAAGGGCATTTGAGAAAAAAGCAGGAATGCTTAGTACAAAGCCCTCAAGGGTGGTAATAAGGGTCATAGGAGAATCCTTTCTCATTAGTTTGGGGTAGTAATGAATAGTGTAGCATTTGGGGGAGAAAAAAGCAAGGTGGAAAAAACTTGAAGATCCACTATAAAAATGATAAAATTGTTGGTAAAAAAAGACGAAAACTCGGGGAAAGGCAGATAAAAAGATGAATATAGATGTGAATGAATTAGAAGTAATGGAAGATATCGCTTCGCTTGCCGTAGTCACAGGCGAGAAAAAAGAAAAATATTTGTTCTGGCAGCTGGAAATTAGCATGGCACATGCAAAACGAATAGACTTGATAGTATCTTTTTTGATGGAATCAGGCGTAAAAATGCTTCTTCCCCAATTAAAGCAGGCACAAAAAAGAGGCGTTCCAATCCGCATTCTGACAGGAAATTATCTTGGAATCACGCAGCCCTCAGCCTTATATTTGTTAAGAAGCGAGCTTGGTGATCAGATAGATCTTCGCTTTTATGCAGACAGCCATCGTTCTTTTCACCCAAAGGCATATTTCTTCCACGCAGATAAAGAAAGCCGCGTGTTTATTGGTTCATCAAATATTTCAAGAAGTGCGTTAACGAGCGGCATAGAGTGGAACTATTGTCTTAGCAGCGTAGTTGATAAACAGGCATTTGATCAGTTTTATGCAAGCTTCGAGGATCTGTTTTATAATAAATCTGTTGAGATTACGGACACTGTGCTAAAAAAATATGCAAAAAGCTGGGTGCGTCCTGCTGTGGCTAAAGATCTTGCCAGATATGAAAAGCAGGGTGAAGAAGAAAAACAGAGTGGATTAAAAAAAGAGTATGAGCCTAGAGGTGTGCAGATAGAAGCACTGTACGAATTAGAGAAAAGCAGAAAGGAAGGCGCTGAAAAAGGAATTGTTCATGCAGCGACAGGTATTGGAAAAACATACCTTGCCGCTTTTGATTCACTGCCATATAAGCGTGTTTTATTTGTTGCGCATCGAGAGGAAATTTTACGACAGGCAGCAGAGGCATTTCATAATGTAAGGCCAGATGATTCATATGGCTTTTTTACAGGAGATAAAAAGGATGCGGATGCTGATTTATTGTTTGCATCAGTTGCTTCACTTGGAAAAGAAGAAGTATTAAAGAGAAAATTTTCACCTGATTCATTTGAATATATCGTAATGGATGAATGTCACCACAGCACGGCAGATCAGTATCAAAAGATTTTAGATTTCTTTCATCCAGCATATCTGCTTGGATTGACAGCAACACCAGAGCGGATGGACGGCAGAAGCGTGTATGAACTGTATGATTTTGAAGTACCTTATGAAATAACGCTTAAAGAAGCAGTGAACAGAGGTGTGCTAGTTCCATTTCATTATTATGGAATCATGGATGACACAGTTGATTATAGTGCATTGCATTTTGTAAGAGGCCATTATGAGGAAAGTGAGCTAACAGCTGCTTATCTGGAAAATACGAAAAGAGATCAGCTGATTTTGGGGTACTTTCGTAAATATCATCCCAAGCATGCATTAGGTTTTTGCTGTTCAAGACAGC
>OLSF01003379.1_pt1 | contig 10740 bp, 10 predicted proteins | sample 1672301 | NCBI WGS metagenome assembly OLSF01 (sample SAMEA3136669, study PRJEB25190) | human gut metagenome | biome: human gut; feature: human-associated habitat; material: faeces | place: Austria | collected 2013
CTCCTGTTGCTTTGGTGTTTACTGCCACACAAATATGTTCATTCATCCTGAACATCCTCCTGCTATTTTATTTCAGCGCCCTGCTGATATAAAATATTCTACAGTTCCGCCTAAAAATTTTCTAGGTCAGGATAAAATTTTTTTATTTTCATTTCTGCTACTGAAAGGGGGTTTTCTTAGCACTTTTTTATCGTTTTAGATTTATGCACGCCAGGATAAGTTATCTTTATATTCTTTCTTACGCATATTTATTTCTGGTTTTTCATCCTCTCTCTCACCCGGTTTGTGGTCGAAATCGCTTTCCAGGACACAAACGGTCCATCGTAAAAGACCGGCACATAGGTCAGTCCCAGCTCCGTTACCATCTCTTTGACCTGATCCTGCGGCAAATATTTTCCGGTCTCTTTTTCCATCACGTCAAAAAGGAATACCCTATGAAAATACAGGAAATGAAACAACAGCTGCAGACCCCCGCATACGATTTTCTGCGAACCAATCCGCATATGGGAAAGAATATCATTCTGCTCGGCTTGGGCGGCTCTTATGCATACGGCACAAACACAGAAAACTCTGATCTGGATGTGCGCGGCTGTGCCGTAAACAGCAAACGCGAAATCCTGACCGGAGCTGATTTTGAGCAGGTCTGCCATGTAGAAACCGATACGACCATTTATTCCTTCCGAAAGCTGATCCAACTGCTTAGTAACTGCAAACCAAACACCATCGAAATCCTTGGTCTGGAACCGGAACAATATTTTTATATTTCCCCCATCGGACAGGAACTACTGGATCACAAATCCCTGTTTCTGTCCCAAAAAGCGATCCAGTCCTTCGGCGGATACGCCAACAGCCAGCTGCGCAGACTGGACAACAAGTCCGCACGCCTCACCGGACAGGCACAGCGGGAACAGCATATTCTGAACAGCATCCAGAATGCTTCTTATGATTTTAAAGAGCAATATTTTTCCTATACCGAAGACAATATCCATCTTTACCTCGATTCGTCACCACGGGATGATATGGAAGCCGAAATCTACATGGATCTTTCCCTGAAGCATTACCCGCTTCGCGACTACCGCTCCATGTGGAATGAGATGAACAGCATCGTCAGAGACCATGACAAACTCGGAAAACGCAACAAACACGCCATTGAGCACGCCAAGCTTTCCAAACACATGATGCACCTCGTCAGACTTTACCTGATGGCATTTGATATTCTCGAAAAAGGAGAAATCCACACGTACCGCAAACAGGATCTTCCATTTCTGATGGAAATCCGCAACGGAAAATTTCTCGATGAAAACCAGCAGCCGACCGAAGAATTTTCCGAATTTCTGGATGAACTTCAGAAACGGCTGGATTACGCAAAAGAAAACACCGATCTGCCGGAGGTTCCGGATGCGAAACAGATCGATGATTTCGTGTCCAGTGTGCATGAACGGATTGTGCGGGGAGAGGTGTGACCGGGCCGGGGGCTTTGCCCCCGGAACCCGGCCACTTGATTTCTTCTTATGACTTTTCTATGTTTTTTATGCAACGTCTTTAGTTCATCATTGCTTTCTGTGTAACACTGCTGCTTTCGTTGATCCATTTCTGGACCATTATAGCATCCACTTTAAGATAGCGGGCTATTTTTTCAGCTTCCATTCCATCCTTAGCCATGGACAAAGCTACCTCTTTTGCTTTTTTTAACTCGCCGTTTTCCAGACCTTCATTATAAATCTGTTCCATTTCATCTAATTCTTCAAGAATTCTGTCAAATAGTTCCTTCTCTCGCTCTTTCATTACAGATTCGAATTTTCTACCCGGACTATCTTTTAATTCATCGACCCGGAGCGAAAAAAGCGTCACCGCTTCTTTTTTATTACTATCATCGGGGAAAATGTCATATTTTTTATTCCGGGCTTCCCCGGTTTGAGGGCAAAAAATCCCACCCCGGCTACATTGCAGACAATACATATAAGACATAATTTGAAAGCAGTCGTCCCTCACCTCATCCCCATCAATACTATTCTCATCAGATGAGGCAATTTTTTCCCATCCATTTTTATATTTTGCATCAATAATTAATTGCTTTTGAGAACCTTTGGAATCGTAAATAATCAAATCAGTTACGATCTCTCTACAATCCTTTCTACAATCATTTCTGCTGTGTTCTTTAAATATCTTAAATCTTTCTTTGCTTTTACATTTATACTTTTCATTTAAATTTCTTTCCGCCAGCTGTTCTTTTACTATTTGAACCAAATATCTTTCCCAGATATAATTCATGTCAATTAATATACCATTGACATTCGTCCCATCGTCCTCTGGCGCAATTCCCATATACTTTAAAATCAAAATTGCCGTTTTCCGGACACTTTCCCAATTCGAATATACCGCATGCGTGATTTTTTTTCGTTCCTTCTGAACCAGTTTTCGCGCTTCCTGACGCGACGCAGGCTGCATGATATTTTTTAACTGTGAGATAAAATCTTTCACCGGTGTGTATTTTTTTTCCAATTCACGCATGAGACCCGGCTGTCTTTTTTGCAATGATGTGTATGCCGTAAGAATCATACGATTCATATCATTATCAGCAGTATATTCTCGACTGAAATAGGCAATATTTCCGTTAAATATCGGATTGAGACGAATATGGCGTGCAACATCGATTCTTCCTTTTAATTTCGAATCGTTGTTTTCATACGTTCGATATCTGCGATAGATTCCTTTTCTATAAGCCCTTGCAATTTGCATTGCGAAAATAATTGCAAGAATCAAATCCAGAATCTCCCCTCTTCCCACCGAAGGCTCTACCTTCTGAAGAATATTTGCCTCCAACCCCAACGCTTTGTTTAATATGTACTTGGAAAATTCACATGTCTCATTATCAAAGCGGCTTCTTATAAAAACCTCTTCTTTCGTTTCGGCGGAAGTTATCTGAAGCAATCCTATATACTTTTGAGTCCAATATTCTCCATTATTGCTTTGGACCACAATCGTATGCTTTGATTTCTCTGTACAGCCATCTTCAGAGAGTACAAGAATATCACTTTTCGAAGTTTCCTTTATTAACTTTGAAAAGTATTCCACCCAATAATCCCCTGCTTCTTCCTTTATTTTTTGCAGTAAGCTGCTTTCTTTGTTATTTTCTTCCAAGCAAGCTTGTAAGTTTGAGTAATCTTTTAAATAAATCATTTCTGTTCCTCTTGCAAAGCATTATCCTCTTTATTATCTGAATTTTCTTTAGAGCACTGATTCTTACACCAGTCATCTGCGTCACAAGCATTCACAAACTCTTCTTCATTTCCTTCTCCACGTACATACTCATAAAGAAGAGACTTTAATCTAAGTTTCCAGACCTTTTTGATCAGTTCTTCGGCATCATTGTACTTCTCTATTCCTGGAACATTAGCAAACTGCCCTTGGCTGATATAATAATGCTTATTCAGTCCCTGATGATATTTTATTTTGTCATTCACGAAATTAATATACCTAGCAATTTTCGAAAAATCAAATTCAGCTTTGCTTTCGGGTAGCATCTTATTAATAATGTTTGCGAGATTTTCCTCTGTTTTTTCTACATCTATCTCTTTCCATATAAATCTACGTCTCAACGCAAAATCCATACTTTCGACTGAACGGTCGATGTCGTTCATGGTTCCTATCACAATAACATTCTTTGGAATATAAAATCCATCTTTAAACACATCTTTTTTTTCTTTTGAATAGTAACTTCCATCTTCTGGATCATAAGTACGAAGATTTGCATACTGTGTCTGAACAGAATTTTGTTTACCTCGTTTATCCGACTCAAGGCAAAACATCAACTCACCAAATACTTTGGACAAATCGGCTCGGTTGATTTCATCCACAATAAAGAAATATTTATCTTGGTTTTTATCCGATTCATTTCTTTCTGCAACTTTACGGCAGAATTTTTTGAAAATGCCATCAAGTTTCCGAAATTCAACTTTTCCATTTGCATCCTCCACTGGCCGAAGCCCCTCAACAAAGTCTGTGTAATCATAGGATGGATGAAATTGAACTAATTGATAATCTGAGTTTGAATCATCTTTTTTCTGATCATCTGAATTTGGATCATTTTCTTTCAAATGCTTTTTATTATTTTTTGCAAACTCTTTGGCAACTTCTTTTGCCAGTCTGGTTTTTCCTGTTCCTGGGGCACCGGTTAAAATTATTTGTGTTGCACCATTTTCTACTAAATTATATAAATCCCCGAAATCATTCTGTTTATTATCCATTTTTAATATATCCTTTCCCGGTATATTTTCTATTATTTCTCTTAAGCGCTTTGTAAAGTCCTCTTTATCAAGCTGTCTTTCTTCACCTACTTTAGCATACATTTGAGAAGGTTTTTTAACGTCATCACCCAAGTTCTGAAACCACTTTTTTTCTTCAAGAATCCATCCGTCTCGCTTAGCATACTTAGTTTTTGTTTTAATCGTGTTGTAAATAATTACATAATCGCAATCGAATTCTCCTCCTTTTAACTTCAAAAGGTTCCTTTCTGATATACCATTATCGCTCAAAACTTTAAACCTTTGTCTCTCAATTTTAAAATTATAAGCGCGCAAATTCGTTTCCCAGTCCTCATCCTCAATGTTAATCTTATTAACATCAAATATCTCCTTCAATTGATTTTCTGCAGCTGATTTACTCATTTTGGTTCCTTTCATGATTTTATCTAGATACTGTTCTTTTTTCATGATATCGTAATTTCATTATTTAACAACGTTACCCTTTGGCACACGCTGAATGTGTAAGCATATTTCACTCACTACCGCTCATTATACCATGTATTTTTGTTACTGTACATATTTCAGCATATATTTTTATGTAAAAAGCTTATATTTTTTAACTGTTTTTCGCTTTTTATACATATTTTGCACAAAAAGATTGTCCCAATTTTCCGTCTTCTTTTTCTACAGTATCAGACCTGCACCTGGCTTCAACCGTTTTTCTTTTCACTTCTATCCGCAAATCACCCGCACCGCCTCACTCACTTTCCTGTCCTCCACCGTCTCATACAGTTTCATCACTTCCATTTTCTGATCCCGATCCAGCCCCTTCTTTTTTGATATGTATATTTTGCACTGCAGTTCCCCTTCCTCATCCCACGCTTTTTCATTTCTTGGACATCCATTCAAATAGTCCCATTTTTCTTCATAAAACTTCCGCAACACTGCAAACGCCGTATTCCAGTCCATCGTTTCCTCTTTCTGCGTATCCAAAGCTGTCCTATTTTTACTGTTTCTCTGCTTTCCTTCCAGATTTTCTTTCTTCTCTTCCTTTTCTTCTCTCTCCCATTGCCTTCTCACAGCGTATTCTTTTCCATAAAATTCCAAAACTCCGCCAACTTCCGTCAGTACTTCGTTTCCCCAAAACAACCAAAAACTGCCCAGATAAACCAGCACTTCCGGAAGATACAAAAGAACATGTCTCACAACTTCTTCCCAGCGTGCTGCCTGAGACTTTTGCACCAGCTGTCTTTCCATTTCTGTTTCTTCTGTCGTTTCTGCTTCTTCCGTCAGTTCTGTTTTATTGTGCAGTCTTTTCTCATATCCGTTTCTTTCACTGTCCAGGTCTTCCTGTCCGAACCAGCTGTTCCGTGTCCCCCTGAACCGATTTTTCATGGTTCGACTTTCCATAATTCGACTTTCCATGATTCGACTCTCCATAAATCGCTTTTCCAATTCCGGTTTTCTCTTTACCGGCCGAAATGTTAATGGCTGTCTTCCCATAAAACTGCACACACCATGCCGGCAGAACCGCCCTTCCCCTTTATCCTGGCCTTTCAGTACAATTTCCAGCCATTCCTCTGCCAGAAATTTTTTTGATCTTTCCGTCTTTTTTTACATCTGTCTTTTTCATCGTCACCTTTCCATCCTTTCCTCAAACATCCATTTCCAGAATCACCCGAATAGCCTCACATACCTTTGGTTCCATGTCTTCTTCCAGCAGCCACTGCAGAATCATTTTCTCCTGGTGATCCAGCTTATATCTTTTTTGAATGATTTTTTCCAGCTGCAATTTTGTAAATGCTACATCCAAATCGTAATCAATCCAGTTATCATCGTACATACCGTAAATATTCTGATAATAGTTTTCTAAAATTTCATATGATTCTTCTAATGTCATGTCTGTCCTCTTCTCTCTTCCATTTCATTTTGCTTTTCTTTAAAACGCATTTACCCCGGAAGAGAAATTTCTTTTCTTCCGGGGTAAATGCGTTCTTCCTATACCTCAAGTGGGGCGTGCAGACTGCGGAAATGATTTTTCAAACACGCTCCAGCGTCCACTACAGAATTCTTTTTCTCTGTCCCTGTTGTTTTTTCAAAAATTCTCAAACAGCCCATCAATTAATCTGCTGTTCTCTACGCGATTGGCTAATTTCTTCAGTTCTTCTGTTACTTCTCCGCCCAGTTCCTGGTAGAATTCAAGCAATCTTTCCTGGTGTTCCTCGCATCCTGGCACTTTTTCCCATTCACGCGCCATTTTTTTGGAAAACAGACCGTTTACGTTATAAGTTTTCTGTATCTCCTGCTCTCCATAATATTTCAGATCAAGTTCGCGCGATGTCGGCTTTGCCAGTTCCGCGCGCATCTGGCCGAGGATAAAGTCCATGGAAAATTCAGGGCTTTCCCATTTCAGAAAAGCGCGGTACATTTCCACATCAGTATCGGCGTTTCTTGGAAATCCAGGTGCCGACATATATGGTGTCCGGATGTCTCTCAGATTGAAAAACAGAGCCGCATACCAGTTCAGATGCTCTGGATGTTCCGCTAAAAGATGACGCAGCAGTGGGACGTTTCCGGCTTTCATCACCTGCTCTGCTTCTGCAAGCTCGATTAATCCCGGATAATGCTCGATCATATATTCCGTCAGCTCTTCTCCTGCACCAGCGATGGCCTGACCCAGTGCCTCTTTTTCTCCGTATGCTAAACCCATATTATCAATATCATAATGGTCGATGCAGTAATCCAGCATTTCCGGACTGCCGGACAGAATCGCCGCTGTGAGAATGTTCGGAATATAGAATTCTCCGACTATTGTTTCCCGGCGAATGCTGTAGTATGTTTTTCTGGCTCCCGGAGTTTGATCCATGTAACAGATGTATTCCCAGTATTCCATATTGTCTTCCGTCATTTCCCTGTCTTTTTCTTCGAACATCTTCAACAATGGAATATTTCCACTCATCACAACAAGCAGATAATTGGGCGCATCGGTCCAGCACAATTCATCCCGCAGATAAATCCTTCGAAACGGAACGGCATTATCTTTATCCGCGCAGACAAATAGTTTTGCAATTTCTTCCATGTGGACGGTTCCTGTACCTGAAGAAGTCCGTCGATCGTTGTACTGGCTTCAACTGCCCAACGGCAGACATCTTCCCGGCCACAGCCTCTTCCATACCAGTAAACGTAGGATGCCAGTGGAGTCTCATTTTTGTAGTACCAGCCCTGGTGCAGGCCTTTTCGGCCAAAGAGTAATTTAATTTCTTTCAGTTCTGCGTCCTGATCCAGGAGTTCCCGGATCTTTTTCACATACCTGATTTTTTTCCCGAAGTCATCGAATGGTATGGGTTCCTCCGGAATATGTATTTTCTGTACTTCTTTCTCAAGAATCTTTTTTTCTATCGGATTCATTGCATTTAAGATCGCCTCTTTCATCTTCCTTTCCCCTTCCAATTGTAAGGCTGAAGTTTACGTTTCTTAAGCCGTCTGCTGTTTTTGGCGCTAGCTGTCCTGTCCTTAAGGTAAGAATAGCACAGTCATTGTTTTTGTTCATCCATCAGCATTTTTTCCATTTCATCAAGATATTTTTCCGTTTTTATATTTCTTTGCTGGTAGCTCTCCAAAAAATCCATCACATTCGTCAGGCCTTTCTTTTTATTTGTCGGGCCGAGGTACAATATAATTCTTTCATCAATTCCATATACTAGCTCCTCAAAGAAATACGGATTCACCTCTTTCATACGCTGTCCTTTCTCATATGCGGTATCTGCATGATTGGTTATATTGATATCCACTAAGGACGCCTGTAGTTCCTCCAGTCTCAAATCTTCCTGGTCTAGTAAAACCAAATCGACTTCTGTCTTATCATCTCTATAGTAATAGCATGTTTTATGCCATAAATGATATGCCGTATGCGAAATAACCACAGATTTTAACGCAATTTCGTTTATCTGACGGACGCTTTCCTCTTTCCGTTTTTCCCCTGTTTTTACTACATGATTTGCGATTAACCAGGCAATCTGATTTACGAGAAATGGTACTGTGATCATATATTTTGCGCCATAACTGTCTCTATGAAGATTTAGTATGACTACAACAACCTTCATATCTTCAAGCATTCTTAATATGTCTTCGATGACTTGTCTTTCTACTCTTTTAAACGTAATTCCCAGCTCCTGTCCCAGATTCCCAATGATTTTACTCCGGCGTGTACTTCTCTCACCTGTGAATATGGTATCCAGTAAACCGTCAAGCTGCAGATCTTCTTCCCAGCTGCACACTATAATACACATCGTCAAAAATACAGCCTGACACAGTTCTGTTTCAGACATATCAGCAAAGCTGCATTCGATAGGATTCCTTCTTACCGAGAAGGCCAGATTGTCTACGATTGAGTCTTTGATATAATTCCACAAACCTTTTGTTCCTTTGTATTTCTCTGTGCCATATAGTCCGCCAGACATTAAATACGATGAAAAATCCATTCCTGTCGTTCGTCTGGCTTCTTCATATGACATAAATGAAATAGAACGGAGACACCCTATGTGCCAGTATCTGTCAACCTTCCAAAAAGCATAGGAATCTGTACCAGACATAACTACTCTCTTACCCCTGGATGTATATTGATCCATCAAAATACCAATTCGATTTGTAAAATCTTTCATACAGGTTATTTCATCTATAAACACATATTTATGGTCATCATTCAAACGATCTAACAATTGCTGTAGCGTATCCAAGTCTCCATCTGTTTTTCTATCAAATGAAATATATACGCACTTTTCGTATGCTGCAAGTTTTCGGATTGCTTGTAATAGTCCCGTTGTTTTTCCTGTTGAAGGCAATCCTGTTATACCATACACTGCCTTTCTATACGCTGCCCTTCTATACACTGTCTTTCTGGATCTTTTACAGTAATTAAGGATTTCCTCCACAAAATCCCGTTCCTCATCAATCCCGTCCAGCCACTTCTCTACATACGCCTTCAGTTTGCTTCCCGTCAGGGCAAAGTAACCCTTCCCTTTGACTTCTTCCGGCAGCATGATGCATTCGTTTTCGGATTCGTTTCGGACTTCATTTTCAAATTTGTTTTCAGAAAATACTGACATTTTCTTTCCCCCATTCTTTCTCCTTGGCGTTTTTGAAAAGGCTTTTCGTAGTCTGCATATGTTGTTCAAATACGCTTTGATGGTGTCTCTTAAAAATATTTTCCCAGGAGAGTACTGCTTTTTCACCCAGAAAATTACCGTTCAGACACGGATTTTTCATCTGCTCCTAATCGTTTTCAATCATCCACAAACAACTTGTCGATTCGTCTGCTATGCTCGATATAACCGGTTATTTCACTTAATTCTTCTGTTACTTCTCCACCCAGCTCTTTGTAGAATTTAAACAATCGCTTCTTCTCGTTTTTCCTTTTCAATTGCATGTGCAAATTCCGGCTCATCTTTGATCTGCGCATACACACGTTTCTGGAAATTCTCTTTTCCTTCTTTCATGCCTTCATAATAACAAATCCATTTGTACAGTTCTCTATCGGTTTCCGCTCCTCTTGGAACTCCAGGCGCAGATGCAAATGGAATTCTCATATTTCTAGTACATAAAAAAATCTCTATATCCTCCTTCAGGGTAGTTGTTCTTCCCATCAGATCGCTCAACATAAGAACATTTCCCGCACGGATTCCCTGTTCTGTCTCGACATACCACATCAATTCCTCATGCACGATCAAAATATACATGGACATCTTTTCTCCTGCACCGGCAATTGCCTCACCGAGTGTTTCAATTTCTGCACTGCAAACGAGCGGATTCTCTAACTGGTAGTGATCGAAACCATACTCCAGCATTTTCTCGTTTCCCGACAGGATGAGTGCCGTAAGCACATTCGGAATACAGAACTTTTTCAAAACGCCTTTCCTTCCGATCGTATAATAAGGTAGCTTTCTGCTCCAGACGGGGGCAATTTCATCTTTCCCTTCTGGATCTTCTTCCGCTGCAAGCTGTCTTTCCCTTTCAAATGCCTGCAGCAATGCAATGTTTCCACTTAAAATCGCAACCAGTGCGTTCGGTGCGTCCGTCCAACATACTTCTTCTCCAAGATAAATCTGTCTAGTCGAAAATTCACCTTTCCGGTCCATGGCAAAAAACTTTTTTGCAAGCCGGGACAGATGTTCCGGTTCCTGCACTTGAAGCAACCCGTCCATCGTTGTGGCAGCTTCGAGTGTCCATTCACAGACATCTTCTCTGCCGCAGATACCGATTCAAAAAAGATACCACATTGACCAAACCTTTCTTTTTATTCGCCCGCCCACGATACAATATGATTCGTTCCTCTATTTTCACTGTTCCAATAAGAGAATCCTCCGTTACCTCTCTGACCCAATGTCCCTGCTCATATGCCGTATTTGCACAGTCGCTTCCGCTCACTTCTACTAAAAAGGCATGTTTTTCGTCTATATGTAAGCCTGTGCCTTCCTCATCCTGTTCTCTTATGATCCAG
>OLSF01003380.1_pt1 | contig 10738 bp, 9 predicted proteins | sample 1672301 | NCBI WGS metagenome assembly OLSF01 (sample SAMEA3136669, study PRJEB25190) | human gut metagenome | biome: human gut; feature: human-associated habitat; material: faeces | place: Austria | collected 2013
TCGGCCACGGCATCGAGGCCGTCAAGGGCATCAAGGGCCGCCGCACCGTGGGCCTTTACCACGGCGAGTGCGTGGCGCTGGGCATGCTGCCCATGATCGAATCCAAGGCACTGCAGAAGCGGGTGCGCGCGGTGTACCGCCGCCTCGGCCTGCCCACCCGCACTACTTACGATAAGGAAAAGGTGCTGGCAGAGATGCTGCACGACAAAAAGGCACAGAGCGGCCAGATCACCATTATCAAGGTGCCGGGTCTGGGCTGCTGGCGCGCCGAGACCATCCCGGTGGAGGGCCTGCGTTCCCTGCTGGGCATTGAGGAGTAAGCCATGAAAAATACATTCGGCAGCGACCTTTCGCTGACCATTTTCGGCGAGAGCCATGGCCGCGCCATCGGCGCGGTGTTGGACGGCATGGCCGCAGGCCTGCCGGTGGACGAGGCATTTCTCGCCGCCTGCATGGACAAGCGCCGCGCCCGGGGCGACGGCCTGTCCACTCCCCGGGTGGAAGCAGATGCCGTGCAGCTGCTGTCCGGCGTGGTGAACGGCCGCACCACCGGCACCGCCATTGCCCTGATGATCGAAAATACCAACACCCGCAGCGGCGATTACGCCAAGACCGCAGACCTTCTGCGCCCCGGCCATGCAGACTACACCGCCTACGCCAAGTACCACGGCTTTCAGGATGCGCGCGGCGGCGGGCACTTCTCCGGCCGGGTGACGGCCGCCCTTGTGGCGGGCGGTGCCATTGTGCTGAGCGCACTGCACCGTGCGGGCATCGACATCACCACCCATATCGCAGAGTGCGCCGGCATTGCGGACACCCGCTTTGCACAGGATGATGCCGCACAGCTCTCTGCTCAAGTGGAAGCCCTTGCCAGCAAGCCCGAGGGCTTTGCGGTGCTGGATGAAACCGCAGAAGAACCCATGAAAGCCGCCATCCGTGCCGCCGGTGCGGAGGGCGACAGCGTGGGCGGGATGCTGGAAACTGCCATTCTTGGCCTGCCGGCAGGCATCGGTGAGCCCTATTTTGACAGCGTGGAAAGCGAGATCGCACATCTGGTGTTCTCCGTCCCCGCCGTCAAGGGCATCGAGTTCGGCACCGGCTTCGGCTTTGCCGGAATGCGCGGCTCTGAAGCAAACGACGCCTTCCGCATGACGCCGGAGGGAGCAGTGGTGACCGCCACCAACCACAATGCGGGCATCAACGGCGGCATCGCCAACGGGATGCCGGTGGTGTTCCGCACCGTGGTCAAACCCACACCCAGCATCTACAAGCAGCAGGATACAGTAGACTATCTTGCCAAAAAGGACGCACAGCTGTCCATTCAGGGCCGTCACGACCCCTGCATCGTGCCCAGAGCCGCCATCGTGCAGACCTGCGCCGCCGCATTGGCTGTGGGCGACCTGCTCACGGCACGCTACGGCGAGGCTTGGATGACCCACCCCACCAGCTTCCGGAAGGAGGACGAGTAAAATGGAATACGGACTCATCGGCGCAAAACTCGGCCACTCCTACTCCAAGATCATCCACGAGATGCTCTGCGGCTACCACTACGACCTGTGCCCTCTGCCCACCGAGGAAGAGGCCCGGGCCTTTCTGGCAAAGCGGCAGTTCAAGGCCATCAATGTCACCATCCCCTATAAGAAGCTGGTGATGGAATACTGTTCCTACATCGACCCGCGGGCTAAGGCCATTGGAGCGGTGAACACGGTGGTGAACAAAAACGGCCTGCTCTACGGCTATAACACCGATTATATGGGCTTTGCCCACCTGTGCGACGCCCACGGCGTGAGCTTTGCAGGCAAGACCGTGGTCATTCTGGGCACCGGCGGCACCCACAACACCACCAGCGCTGTGGCCCGGGACAAGGGCGCGGCAAAGGTGCTCACCGTCAGCCGCCACCCCGACCCGGAAAAGGGCGAGCTGAGCTATGCCGAGGCCGTTTCCAGCGGGGCACAGATCGTGGTCAACACCACCCCGGCGGGCATGTACCCGAATGTGGGGGTGTGCAATCTGGACGTTGCCGCCATGCCGGGCCTTGAAGCTGTGGTGGATGTGGTGTACAACCCCGACAAGACCGAGCTCATCCTCCGCGCCGAGGAAGCGGGCGTGCCGGTGGCTGTGGGCGGCCTTGAAATGCTGGTGGCGCAGGCGGTGTACGCCGCAGAATATTTTCTGGACCGCAAGTTCGAGGATGCGCCGGTTGAAATTCGGCGCATCACCGCCGCACTGCGCCGGGATATGCTGAACATTGCCCTGATCGGGATGCCCTCTTCCGGCAAGACCACCCTCGGCAGGATGCTGGCAAAGAGCCTTGGCCGTACCTTTGTGGATCTGGATGAGGAGATCGTAAAGACCGACGGCCGCAGCATCCCGGATATCTTTGCAGCCGAGGGCGAGGACGGCTTCCGCACAAAGGAAACTGCCGAAACACAGCGCTTTGGCAAAGAGGGCCGACAGCTCATTTCCTGCGGCGGCGGCATTGTAAAAAAGCCGGAGAATCTGCGCGCTCTGCACCAGAACGGTGTCATTCTGTTCATCGACCGGCCGGTGGATGCGCTGGCCGTGGGCGGCGGCAGGCCGCTTTCTTCCAGCATGGACGCACTGCGCCAGATGGAAGCACAGCGCCGTCCGCTGTATCTGGCAGCGGCAGATGCCGTCATTCCCAACAACGGCACGCTGGACGATGCCCTGCATGCCGCCATGGAGGCACTGGATGAAATTTTTGATTCTTAACGGCCCGAACCTCAACATCATGCGCTGGTCGGAGCCGGGCGTACCCGGTGAGCTGGATTATAACGCCATCATGGACTATGTGCAGGCAGGCTGCGAACAGCTGGGCATTGAGACCGACTGCTGCCAGTCCAACCACGAGGGCGACCTCGTGGACGAAATTCAGGCTGCAGCGGGCCGGGTGGACGGCATCGTGCTGAACCCTGGTGCCTACGCCCACTACAGCGTGGCCATTCTGGATGCGCTGCGCCTGTGCGGCGTACCCGCCGTGGAAGTGATGCTGCACGCCCCGGACGAGCGGGAGCCTTTCCGCAAGACGGACGTGGTGTCCTTTGGCTGTCAGGGCCACTTCATCGGGGAAGGCCCGCAGGGCTACCTGCACGCCTGCATTTATCTGGCCCAGCTGCTGCGCACCGACGGCTCCAGCAAGGCGCATATCGTGATGTAAAAACGAAAGGAAATTATCACCATGATCATCTCCACCAAAAAAGGGACTCCGAAGGACGAACTGGAAAAGATCGTTGACAAATTCGAGAAGCAGGGTCTGGACGTGACCCTGATCACCGGCAAGGACTACAACGTGTTCGGCCTGGTGGGCGACACCACCAAGATCGACGAGCGGGATGTGCTGGCAAACCCGTGGATCGACAACGTCACCCGCGTGTCCGCGCCCTATAAGCGTGCAAACCGCCTGTTCCACCCGGCAGATTCCGTGATCGACTGCGGCGGCGTGAAGATCGGCGGCAAGGAAAAGATCGCCGTCATGGCAGGCCCCTGCAGCATCGAGGGCGCAGAGCAGGCTCTGCGCATTGCACAGGGCGTGAAGGCCGGCGGTGCCACCCTGTTCCGCGGCGGTGCCTACAAGCCCCGCACCTCTCCCTACTCCTTCCAGGGCCTTGAGACCGAGGGCATTCTGGATATGGTAAAGGCCCGCGAGGCCACCGGCATGCCCATCGTCTCCGAGCTGATGAGCGAGGACCGCATCCCCGAGTTTGAGGAGTACGTGGACGTGGTACAGATCGGTGCCCGCAACATGCAGAACTTCCAGCTGCTCAAGGCCGTGGGCAAGATGCACAAGCCGGTGCTGCTCAAGCGCGGCCTGTGCAACACCATCGAGGAGTGGATCATGAGCGCCGAGTACATCATGGCCGGCGGCAACGAGCAGGTCATCTTCTGCGAGCGCGGCATCCGCACCTTTGAAAAGTACACCCGCAACACGCTGGACCTGTCTGCCGTGCCGGTCATCAAGGAAAAGACCCACCTGCCCATCATCGTTGACCCCAGCCACGCCACCGGCGACTACAAGTACATCGAGAGCATGGCACTGGCCGCTGTGGCTGCCGGTGCCGACGGCCTGGAGATCGAGGTGCACGACAACCCGCAGTGCGCCTGGAGCGACGGTGCCCAGTGCCTGAAGCCTGAAAAGTTTGCCGAGACCATCGCCAACTGCCGCAAGGTTGCTGCCGCTATCGGCCGGGAGATGTAATCCATGGATGCTCGCCTGCATGTCAGCCGCTTAAGCGGCCAGGCCACCGTGCCGCCCAGCAAAAGTGCGGCACACCGCGCTGTTTTGTGCGCGGCGCTGGCCGATGGGGTCAGCCACATTACCAATATTGAGTACAGCCAGGACATCCGCGCCACCTTGGGCGCTGTGACCCAGCTGGGCGCCAAGGTGGCGGAGGAGCCTGCCGCCGTGACCATCACCGGCCGGGGCAGTTCCGGCGGATTCGTGACCGTAACGCGGCCGGTTTTTTGCAACGAGAGCGGCTCGACCCTGCGCTTTATGATCCCGCTGTTCAGCCTGACGGCGCAAAAGGTACGCTTCACCGGTGCGGGGCGGTTGTTTGACCGCCCCCAGGCCGTGTACCAGATGTTGTTTGATCGCCAGGGCCTGCGCTTTGAGCAGACCCCCGAGGGCGTTACTGTGTTTGGGCGGCTGCGTCCGGGCGGGTTCACCCTGCCGGGGGATGTGTCCAGCCAGTTCATCAGCGGGCTGCTGTTTGCTGCGCCGTTGATGGAATCGGAAAGTTCCATCGAGGTGCTGCCCCCCTATGAAAGCCGTTCCTATGTGGACCTGACCATCGACGCCATGCAGCAGTTTGGCGTAAAAGTGGCCGCCCGGGCGCGGAAAAACGGCAGCGTGATGTACCGTGTGGCCGCGCCCCAGCGCTACACTGCCAGCGACTTTGCCGTCGAGGGCGACTACAGCCAGGCGGCTTTTCTGGCCGTGCTGGGCTGCGCGGTCGGCGGCATCAACGTGGTGGGACTGAACCCCGACAGCCAGCAGGGCGACAAGGTCATTCTGGATATTTTAAAGCGCTGCGGCGGAAAGTTTAAACCCATTGAGGGCGGCTACCGCTTTGAGCGCAGCCTGCTGAAGGCCACTGAAATTGATTTGGCCGATTGCCCCGACCTGGGGCCGATTCTGTTTACGCTGGGCTGTTTCTGCAACGGCAGTACCGTCATCCGCAATGCGGGGCGGCTGCGGCTGAAAGAATCAGACCGCATCAGCGCCATGCAGGAGGAACTGAAAAAAATGGGTGCCCGCATTGAGGTGGACGGCGATACCGTGACCATCACCGGCGTGGCACTGCATGCCCCTGCCGAGCCGCTGTACGGCCACAACGATCACCGCATCGTGATGGCGCTGGCCGTGGCAGTGTACGCCGCCGGGCTGCCCGCCCTGCTGCGCGGGGCCGAGGCCGTGAATAAAAGCTGGCCCGCATTTTGGGATACCCTGCGCGGGCTGGGTGCAAAAATCGATACCGAGTAGGGGTGAGGCTGGATGTTGGATAAATCGAAAACCTATCTAATCGTGGGCCTGGGCCTGCTGGGCGGCAGATACGCCCAGGTGCTCAGCAGCCACGGCTACCATGTAACGGGCATCGCCCGCAGCCGCGAGACCATCGACTACGCCCTGCAGCATGAATATATTACCGAGGGTGCGACCGAGAATTTTGACACGCTGGTTACCGGCGCGGATTGCATCATCTTTGGTTTGTACCCTACTGTTTTGCTGGAGTGGGTCAAGCAGTATGGGCATCTGATCCAGCCCGGCACGATGGTGACGGATGTTTCCGGCGTGAAGCGCGGCGTGGTGGAACCGGTGCAGGCCGCTTTGCCCGAGGGGGCGGAGTTTATCGCCAGCCACCCGATGGCGGGCCGCGAAACCAGCGGCATCACCCACAGCGCCGAGGTCAACTTTGCCCCGGCCAATTTCATCATCACCCCCACCGACAAGAACACCCAGGCAGGCATCGACTGGTGCCATGCTTTGGCAGAGGAACTGGGCTTTAAGCGCATCACCATCCTGACGCCTGCCGAGCACGACTACATGATCGGCTACGTCAGCCAGCTGTGCCATGCCATTGCGGTGAGCCTGATGTGCGCATCGGACAACACCGAGCTGGCCAAGTACACCGGCGACTCCTTCCGCGATTTGACGCGAATTGCCCATATCAACGATAAAATGTGGGCAGAACTGTTCTTGTGGAACAAGGACAACCTGATCTCCGAGATCGACATGTTCAGCGATGCGCTGCAATCGATGCGGGAAAAGCTGGTGCAGGACGACCGCGAAGGACTGGAGGAGATGTTCCGCCTGTCCACCGAGCGGCGCTCGGCCTTTGACAAAAAGTAACCTTGTCTTATAAAACGCAAAACCCGTGTGCTGATGAATGGCACACGGGCTTTTTTTTGCAGGCAGCAAAAAGCCCCGCCGAAGCGGGGCCTACGAAATGAGGCTGTGTAATGCTTGCTTAGCCCTTGGGCAGCAGGTGGGCTTTTTCCAGCGCCGGGCGCAGGGCCAGGTACAGGATGACCGCGCAGACGGTGGACAGCAGCGAGTTGATAAGCGTAACGCCGCTGGCGATCTTGGTAAAGACCGAGGCAATCTCGGCAGGCTGGCCGAAGATGAAGCGGTTGCGGAAGTAGCCGATGAACGGGTCAGTAAACACGTTGACCAGCAGGCCGCTGAACGCACTGGCGGTGACGACCAGCAGATACTTGCCTCTGTTGGCGGTGGGGTAGTCTTTCAGGTGGATGACCTTATGCGCCACAAAGCCGCAGACCAGGCCGATGATGAACTTAAGGATGAAGGTGGTGATGGCATAACCGGGGTCGCCAGCGAGAATATCGGCCAAAGCCAGGCCGATAGCACCGGCCAAGCCGCCGGAGACGCCGTCCAGCAGCATAGCAGTCAGCGCCGTAAAGGTGTTGCCCAGGTGGAAGGACGAGCCGCTGCCGAAGACGTTCGGGATGCGGAAGAACTCATATGCAACCAGGCTGAGGGCGGCCATCACGCCGATGATGCTGATTTTTTGCACAGTAAATTTCGTTTTGGTCAAAGCTGCTACCAGCAGGGCCAGCGCCACTACCACAAACAGCAGCAGCCACATGGTGGATGTAGACATAATTTTCTGCTCCCCTATCTTTTTTACTTTTTTACCACAAAGCGGTTGACAAATACTTCCTTGCAAGGTATGCTCCCATTATAGCGCTTTCTGGCATCAAGAAAATGCCCAGTTTTTGATTTTTTTATAGTGCCAGTTAAGGAGAGATTTGCCATGATCGAACTGGACCCCCGCTTAAAAACACCATTGTATGAGCAGCTGTACGCCGCCCTGGCGGACGAGATACGCCGCGGCGACCGCGCCCCCGGCACGCCTTTGCCAGGGCGGCGCACCATGGCCGCCCAGCAGGGCGTGAGCGTAAACACCGTGGACACGGCCTACCAGATGCTGGCAGCCGAGGGCCTGGCCGAACCGCGCCCCCGCAGCGGTTTTTACGTGCAGAAAACCTACGGCATGCTGCATACCCGCACGCCGCGCCCGGCCCCGCAGGCTGTTGTGCCTGCCGCCCCGGAGCCTGTGGGCGAACCCGCCACGCTGTTTGACCTTTCCACCGGCAGTGTGGACACGGCGCTGTTCCCGGCGCGCAGCTGGGGGCGCATCCAAAAGGAGCTGCTCTACCAGCGGCCGGAGCTTTTGCAGCGCGGCGAGATGCAGGGCGACGCTGACCTGCGGGGCGAGATCGCGCACTACCTCTCGGATTATCGCGGTGTGGAGTGTACGCCGGAGCAAATCGTGGTGGGTGCGGGCATTGAGTATCTGCTGGGCTGCGTGGCGCACCTGTTCGGTAATTGCACGGCGGCCATCGAGAACCCGGGCTACTCCCGCACGCGGGCGGTTTTGGGCAACAGTGGCTTGCCCTGTACGTTGGTGGACATTGACCGGGACGGTTTGTCGGTTTCGGCGCTCGAGGCCAGCGGGGCAAGCCTGTGCTATCTGACGCCGAGCCATCATTTTCCCACCGGTGTAACGATGCCCGCCACCCGCCGGGCACAACTGCTGGCCTGGGCGGCCGAAAAACCGGGGCGGTATATTTTGGAGGATGATTACGATTCAGAGTTCCGCTTTGACACGCGTCCCCTCCCCTGTCTGCAGGGCATGGCGGGGGCGGACGGGCCGGTGGTATACCTGACCACCTTCTCCAAAAGCCTTGCCCCCGGCATCCGCATTGCCTGCATGGTGCTGCCGCAAAGCCTGCTGAGGCGGTATCGCCGGGATTTTGCGGCCTACGCCAACACGGTGAGCCGGTTTGAGCAGCAGACACTTTGCGAGTTTATGGCGGGCGGGTATTTTACCCGCCACCTGGCCCGGATGCGCCTTGCCTACAAGCGCCGCATGGAAACTTTTGCTGCGGCGCTGCGGGCGGCCCTGCCGGGCGTGGAACTGGACGGTGTACACAGCGGGCTGCATTTTCTGCTGACGCTGCCCCAAGCCGAGAGTGAAGCCGCCATGGTACAGGCCGCCGCCCAGCACGGTGTGCGGCTGCGGGGCCTGAGTGAATATTACATGGCCCGGCCGGAGTTGTGCCGACCCAACACGGTAGTGGCCGGTTACTCAGCTCTGAAAGAGGACGACATCCCCGCCGTAGCGGCAGCTTTAGCGGGAGCATGGTGTTCCTTTCTTTGAACCTGCTTTCTTTGAAAAGATAGTAGGCAAAGGAACTTTAAAACATTAAAATTACAAAGAGGGTACACGATTTTTTCGTGTACCCTCTTTGATTAAAAGTTCTTTTGGTTCCTTTTCCTTCAAGAAAAGGGACAAGCCCCCGTTATTTGTCTGCAGCAGCCTCTTTGATAGCGGCCACGGTGGCGGCGAGGTTCTGCATATCGCTGGGGACGATGAGCTTGGTAGCTTTGCCGTCAGCGACCTTCTCCATAGCTTCCATGCTGCGCAGGGCCAGGAAGTTGTGGTTGGGGTTAGCTTCATTGATCATGCGGATGGCGTCGGCCTGGGCTTTCTGCACAGTCAGCAGGGCCTCGGCTTCACCTTCAGCCTCACGGATACGCTGCTGCTTGACAGCCTCGGCACGCAGGATGGCGGATTCCTTTTCGCCCTCGGCGCGGGTAATGGCAGCCTGCTTTTCGCCCTCGGCCAGCAGGATGGAGGCGCGCTTCTCACGGTCGGCCTTCATCTGCTTCTCCATGGCCTGGCGGATCTCCACGGGCGGCTCAATATTCTTCAGCTCCACGCGGTTGACCTTGATGCCCCAGCGGTCGGTGGCTTCGTCCAGGCTGGCGGTGATCTTGGTGTTGATGGCGTCGCGGCTGGTCAGGGTCTCGTCCAGCGTCATGGAGCCGATGATGTCACGCAGGGTCGTGGCAGACAGGTTCTCGATGGCCTGGATGGGACGGTTGACGCCGTAGGCGTACATCTTGGCATCGAACACCTGGAAGAAGACGACGGTGTCGATCATCATGGTAACGTTATCGCGGGTGATAACGGGCTGCGGGGGGAAGTCTGCGGCTTCCTCTTTCAGCGAAACTTTGCGGGAGATACGCTCGACGAAGGGCGTGCGGATGTGCAGGCCCGCACCCCAGGTGTCTTTGTAGACACCGAGCCACTCGGTTACGTAGGCGTTGGATTGGGGCACGATGACGATGCAGCGCACCAGCACCACCAGAATGATGATAAGAAGAATGGCAAGGATCCAGATCATGGCAGGGTTCCCCTTTCTTTTTGGCTTTTCTTTTGTTTATTCTACGGACGTTGCTTCTGTCACCGGGGTGACCAGCAGAACGGCGCCGTCCACATCGGCTACGCAGATACGCGCGCCCTGCGGGATGGCAACTTCGGCACGGGCCTGCCAATCCAGACCATCGACGCGGACACGGCCCGGCATGCCCGGCTCAATGGCCACCAGCACGATGCCCTGTTTGCCGATGGTCAGCGGCGAGCCGTTGGTGACCGGCGGCTTATGCTCTTTCCGGCGACGAGTCAGCGTAGGCACCATAATGGCCAGTGCAACCGCCGATACCACCGCGAACACCGCCGCCTGGATGCCCAGCGAAGATGTAAAGAAGCTGGCAAACATAGCCGCCGCAGCACCGATGGCGAACCACACCGACACCAGCGCAGTGGTAGCTGTTTCCACGGCGATAAACGCCACGATGGCCACCAGCCAAAGGATCGTATCAAACCACATACAGGCTGCCTCCTTTCCAGCAGAATCATTTGTGAACACTTTAACATGGGAAAGCACTGCTGTCAAGTCTTGAGACGAAAAAAGACGAAGCAGAAACAAAAAAGGCTCCCTCTCAGAGGGGGCCTTTTGCACGCACCTCTACAACGGGGCGCGTTATAAATAGCTCATTTCCTCGCGGCGTTTGCCAGCCAGGTCGGGATTGTCGAGGACGGCCCCGGCACCAAGGGCTACGCAGTCCAGCGGGGCTTCGGCGATGTGCACATCGATGCCGGTCTCGTTCTGGATGAGGGTATCCAGTCCGCGCAGCAGCGCGCCACCGCCCGAAAGCATAATGCCGCGGTCGATGATGTCGCTGGAAAGTTCCGGCGGGGTGCACTCCAGCGTATCCTTGATGGCGTCCACGATGCGCAGCAGGCTTTCGCTCATGGCCTCACGCACTTCCTCAGACCGGATGAGGATATCCTTGGGCAGGCCGTCCACCAGGTTGCGGCCCTTGATCTCCATGGTCAGCTCCGGG
>OLSF01003382.1_pt1 | contig 10736 bp, 11 predicted proteins | sample 1672301 | NCBI WGS metagenome assembly OLSF01 (sample SAMEA3136669, study PRJEB25190) | human gut metagenome | biome: human gut; feature: human-associated habitat; material: faeces | place: Austria | collected 2013
TGCGCCGTAGGCGGCGATCAGCTTCTCCCCCAGACGCTTCCCCTCCTCGGGTCCGAAAGCCTTCCGCAGGGAGGTCAGGTTGAAGGGCACCGGCATCTGCATCCGGCCGCCGTCCGGGGCCGGCAGGTCGGCCACCACCCGGTGCTGGTAGTCCCGCCACCGGGTGAAGCGGCACAGATAGCGGAATACCGCCTCGTCATTGGTGTGGAAAATATGGGGGCCGTACTGGTGGATCAGCACGCCCGCCTCATCCAGCCGGTCATAGGCGTTGCCGCCGATGTGGTCCCGGCGCTCCAGGACCAGCACCCGCTTTCCGCCCTCGGCCAGCTGCCGGGCGCAGACCGCGCCGGCATATCCGGCGCCCACGACCAGCGCGTCAAATGTAAGCTCCAAAATGATCCCGCCTTTTTCCAGTGGTTGGACGGTCAGATCCGTCCGGCTTTCTGCCAGTATAGCATATTTTCTGTGGAAAGGGAATGAAAAAACTTTAAAGGAATTCTTAAAACTGCGCAAAAGCGACACGGGTGAGAGGAGAGTATCTGCTTTTCTGAGGGTCTGCGCATAAAATTCCGGGCCGACAGAACGCCGGCCCGGAGGCGGAAGTCAGAAACGCTTTGGGTTCACGCCGCGGGTGCGGTCTCACTCTCAGGAGCTGGCTCCTCCTCCTGGGGAGTGGGGAGCGAGGCCTGGGACTGGGCTTTGCCGTCCACCGTCAGGGTGTAGCCGTCCAGGATGGAGGCGGGGGTGTCGGAGGCGGCATGGGTGATGGTCACCCGGTCGCCAGGGTTCAGGATCACCGCCAGGGGGTTCTGGGCGGCGGAGAGGGCGTAGAAGACGCTCTCCTGTTCCAGCCGGATGAAATAATAGGTGTTGCCCTCCAGCACGGCGGAGCGGATCTCGGCCACGGAGCCGGAGGCCGTGGTCTGGGGCAGCTCCTCGGGCTGGGTGACCCCCTTGTCGGACAGCATCCGAATATATTCCTGCTCGCACTGGGTGACGGAGCTGCCGGTGGCCACAATGTCATACCGGGCCACGTTGACCATGGCGTAGCTCTTGACCAGATTGGCGGCGTCCTTGAGGGGGATGAAATAGGTGGGCTCATTGGCGATGTTCAGCAGGATGGGGAAGGTGGCGGTGTACCCCAGATCCTGGACCACGCCTTCCGCGGAGGCTTGGGCGGCCCGCTCGGTGGCGCCGGGGGCGTTGTAGAACCGGGTCTCCTTGGTGCGCTGGTTGGACAGCAGGAAGCCCAGGTTGGACTGGTCGGCATTGGCGGAGGTGACGCCGGTGTACATATACACATCGTCATTCAGGGCGATATAATTGTAGCCCTGGGTGGTGACGGTCACGTCCCGCTGGCCCAGCACGGAGTTGATGAAGCCGTTGATGAGGGTGCCGTGGTAGTCGTACTGCTCCATGATCAGATCCGGGGTGTACACATTATCCACCCAGGCGGGTACCTCCTCATAGTACTGGCTCTCGCCGGTGATGGCGTTGCACAGTACAGCGCCCTTGATGTTGGTGCCGCCGAACAGGCCGATGGTCTTGATGATCCGGGGGGCGATCCACCAGGGCTGGCCCTCCTCATCGATCTCAAACTGGGGGGTGGAGAGCATGAAGGTGGGGTACTGGAAGCGCAGGTGGCGCATGATGTCCTCGGCCACGAGCTTGGTCGCCGAGGCCGTGAGCGCCAGCACGGGAACGCCCGGCAGTTTTTCGCGCAGTTCGGCGATGCGCAGGTACGAGGGGCGGAAGTCGTAGCCCCACTGCGAGATGCAGTGGGCTTCGTCCACGGCCAGCAGCGAGACCTTCATGCGCTCCACGCGCAGGCGGAAGGCTTCGGTGGCGAGCCGTTCGGGAGCCACATAGAGGAATTTGACGTCGCCGTAGACGCAGTTGTCCAGTGCGATGTCGATCTGCCGCGGCGAGAGTCCCGAATGGATGGCGACGGCCGGAATGCGCCGCGCCCGCAGGCGGTCCACCTGATCCTTCATCAGGGCGATCAGGGGCGTGACGACGATGCACAGTCCCGGCTGCGCGAGTCCCGGAACCTGATAGGTCAGCGACTTGCCGCCGCCCGTGGGCATGAGGGCCAGCGTATCGCGCCCGGCCATCGCCGAGCGGATGATCCGCTCCTGCACGGGACGGAATTCGGTGAAGCCCCAGTAGCGCTTCAGCACCTCGAAAATCTTGTCTGCGGACCCTTCCATGCACACAAAGGTAGGAAAAATTGGGCGGTTTGAGGAATTTTTCATACTTTTGCATTCGGTTAAACGTTCGACAAATGAAGATAAGCGAAAAGTTCAAAGTGCGCGAGATGGCGGGGGAGCATGTGATTATCATGCCGGGCCGCGTCGGTGCCGATATGACCCGGATTCTTGCGCTCAACGACTCGTCGCTCTATCTTTGGGAGACGCTCCGCGGCCGCGACTTCACCACCGAAGAGGCCGCCGGCCTGCTCACCGAACGTTACGAGGTGGACGAGGCTACCGCCCTGCGCGACGCGCAGGCATGGGCGGGGAAACTCGCCGAATGCGGTGTGCTGGAGTAGCCGGAACCTAATATTATTGCATGAAACTGAAAAGACTCATATCGCTGTTACTGCTCTCCGTCTACCTGCTGGCGACGGGCGGACCCGCGTATGTGTCGCTTTCATGCAAGTGCGTCGCGATGAAGGCCCGTGCCGCGCACGTATGCTGTCATCACTGCCAGCACGGTGCGGATACTTCCGACGGAACCGCGTCGCTGAAGGCCACCTGCTGCGGCAATCACCATTCGACGGAGATCAATCTCTATACATTCTCGCAGGACAGCGAAAAATCGACCCGTTGTACGGTTACCGATCTGCCGCCCGCGCTGGTGGCCGAGGCTCCGGAGCCTGCCGACATCTCGCTCGGCGGGGAGAAAACCGTCGGACGCTGCGCCCCCTTCGTCGAACGGGGCCATGTCCGCTGCGCGGGACTCCGCGCCCCTCCCGTATTGGCTTAAAACCCTTTTGGGGCGGATGCTGCGTGCATCCGTCCGGAATCAGTTTTAACCAATAACGGAATGTAAATGAAAATCAACAAAATTTTAGTTTTATCTGTTTCAGCCCTCGCTGTGTGCGGTACCCTCAGCGCGCAGGATTTGCGGGGCGTGGTCCGCGATGCCGACAACCAGCCGCTGGTGGGCGCTTCGGTCTACTGGGAGGGTACCACGATCGGCGCCAGCACTGACGCCGAGGGAGCTTTTCTGCTCCACCGCGTGAAAGGTTACGATAACTTGGTGGCTTCGTATCTGGGCTTCGTGAACGACACGCTGCACGTCGCGAACGGCGCGGAGCGGATCGAATTCGCACTTAGGGCGGACGGCGTGGAGTTGGAGGACGTCGTGGTCGAGGGCAACCTCAGCGGCAACTTCGTCAAGCGCGACGGCATCGTCAAGAACGAGATGATTTCGTTCGCGGGTCTCTGCAAGATGGCCTGCTGCAACCTCGCCGAGAGCTTCGAGAATTCGGCTTCGGTGACTGTGGGGTACAGCGATGCCATTTCGGGCGCGCGCCAGATCAAGATGCTGGGCCTTGCGGGCACCTATACGCAGATTCTCGACGAGAACCGTCCGATCATGCGCGGCCTGAGCGCCCCCTACGGCCTGAGCTACACGCCGGGCATGTGGCTCAATTCGATTCAGGTCTCCAAAGGCGTGGCCTCGGTTACGGCCGGCCATGAAGCCATCACGGGCCAGATCAACCTCGAACACCGCAAGCCTACCGACGACGAGCGTCTGTTCGTGAATCTCTACCTCGACGACGAGCTGCGTCCCGAAGCCAATATCTCAACGGCGTTTCCCGTTTCCAAGAACAAGAAACTGTCGAGCGTGATCCTGCTGCACGGTTCGATGGACACCGACGTGCGCAAGATGGACCACAACGACGACGGTTTCCGCGACCTGCCGCTGGCCGACCAGCTCAACATCGCCAACAAATGGCTCTATGCCGCCGACAACGGCACGCAGATTCGCTGGGGCTGGAAGTTCGTGCAGGAGAACCGGCTGGGCGGCATGCTCGACTATAAGAATTCGATGCGCGACCAGATGCGCGAGAAATGGGACCAGCCGGGCACGCTTTACGGATCGAAGATCCGCAACCGCGGCGCGAACGGCTATTTTAAAATAGGTATGCCCGTCGGTCCTTCGGTATACGATCCCGACGAGAAGGACGAGATGCGTTCGAACCTCGCGTTCGTGGCCGATTTCGACCACTTCAACGAAAACGCCTACTTCGGTCTGAACGACTACAAGGGCAACGAGAATGCGCTGGCGATGAACCTGATGTATAATCACTACTTCACCTACCGTTCGTCGCTGATCGTCGGCGCGCAGGCGCAGCTGCAGTATTACCGCGAGAGTCTGGCCAACAACACGCCGTGGATCGAGGCCGCGAAGTCGCGTTTCTACGACTTCGACCGCAGCGAGCAGGAGGTGGGCGCCTATGCCGAGTACACCTATGCTGTCAAGGACAAGTTCTCGATCGTGGCCGGTATCCGCGGAGATTATAACGCCTTCTACGACAAGTTTTTCGTAACGCCCCGCGGCCATATCCGCTGGAACATCACCCCTTCGACGACCCTGCGCGGTTCGGCCGGACTGGGGTACCGTTCGACCAATGTCATCACCGACAATATCGGTATTTTGGCGACGGGCCGCGAGATCGTAATTCCCGATTTCGACGGGTTCAACCGGCTGGAAAAGGCCCTGACCGTGGGCGGAAGCCTGACGCAGACCTTCGGGCTGGTGAGCGCCGACGACGCGACGCTGAGTTTCGATTACTTCCGCACGCAGTTCTACAACTCGGTGATTGCGGATCAGGAGATGTATGCGGACAAAATCATGCTCTACAACTCGGACAAACGCTCCTATACGGATACCTACCAGATCGACTTTTCGTGGACGCCGGTCGAGCGGCTCGATATTTTCGCGACGTTTCGCTATACGAACAGCGAAATGACGATCGACCGTCGCGACGGAACGACGGCCCGCGTGGAGCGTCCGCTGGTGAGCAAGTACAAGACGCTGCTCAATATCCAGTACGCCACGAAGTTCCGCCGCTGGGTGTTCGACGCCACGGCGCAGCTGAACGGTCCCGCACGCATCCCGACGCAGACCGGAAATCTGGCCGACGACAAGTATTCGCCCCGTTACCCGATGTTCTTCGCGCAGGTGAGCCGCAAGATCGGCAAGTTCGATATTTATGTCGGCTGCGAGAATATCGCCGACTACCGTCAGCACGACCCGATTCTGAATGCGGACAACCCCTTCTCGACGGGATTCAACTCGATGAACGTCTGGGGACCGCTCATGGGACGCAAGTTTTACGCGGGTCTGCGCTTCAACCTCTATTGATGCGCTCCGCGGAAAAAAGAGATTCAAACCTTAAAATAACACGAAGATGAAAAAGATTTTAATGCTTTGCCTCGCCCTTGTGATGGGCGTCGGCATGTGCGCGGCCGAGAAGCCTGCCAACAAGAAAACGGTGACGACGGTGTTTACGACCGACATCGACTGCGAGCACTGCGTCAAGAAGATCATGAACAACGTTCCGTCGCTGGGCAAGGGCGTGAAGGACGTGCAGGTCGATCTGCCGAAAAAAGAGGTGACCGTGGTATACGACGGCACGAAGAACAACGACGAGAATATCGTCAAGGGCTTCGCTTCGCTCAAGGTGAAGGCCGAGCCGAAGAAAGCCGACGCGAAGAAATAGCGGCGGCCGGGTTTTGTTATTGAAAAAGGAGGACTTTGGGTCCTCCTTTTTTTGTCTGCCGTTTGTGTGATTGCGCGGCCTATTCCATCGGCCGTATGCGGACTTCGGTGACGCCTTCCAGCTCGCGGACGAGACGGGCGGTGTCGGTTTTCTCTTCGACTTCGCCGTAGTGGTAGGGATAGAAGACCGCCGGACGGATCGCCTTGACCGCTTCGACGGCCTGATCCACGGTCATCGTGTAGGGCTGATTGACCGGAAGGAATGCGATGTCGATATTCTTGAGGGCTTTCATTTCGGGCGTGGGTTCCGTATCGCCCGCGATGTAGATGCGCGTGCCGCCGACGGTAAGGATATAGCCGCAGTCCTCGCGGTCTTTGGGGTGGAACTGCAGGTGTCCGTCGGTGGTGTTGTAGGCGGCTACGGCCTCGACCTTGAGGTAGTCGCGCGGTGCGGCGACGCTGCCCGGCCGCATCGTGTAGCAGTTCATTTCGAACGCTTCGGCCGAGGTGCGGTCGCAGAGGATCTCGGTCTGCGGCGTCTGGATCGCTTCGACGGCCGCTACGTCCAGATGGTCGTAATGCGAATGGGTGATCAGGATCACGTCGGCCTTCGGCAGCGCCGCGTATCGGGCGTAGCCGCTGACGGGATCGACATAGACGTATTTGCCGCCGACCTCGATCGAAAGCGAGGCGTGCCGGAAGAAAGTGATCGTGATTTGCGTGCCGTCGCGTGTGGTCAGCGTGTCGGCGGGGTATTCGGGCGCTGCTTTCTTTCCGCAGCCGAGCAGTGAAAGGAGGGACATAAGTAACAAGAGTTTTGGGTTCATTCCTCAAATATTGTACATAACAAGGGCAATATAGTGAAAAAAAGTGAAATATTCGTACCTTTGGCCCGCATTCGAATTTGAAAAACGATGAAAGGGACTTTGAAAAAACTGATCGTGCTGGCGGCCGCGCTGTTTGCCGCTGCGGGAGTCGCGGCGCAGGATGCCGACCGGATTGTGGGCATTTACAAGGCCGTGGAGGAGGGCAAGGAGTCCAAAGTGGAGTTCACGCGACGGCCCGACGGCACCTACCGCGGGCAGATCGTCTGGCTCAGGAACCCGAACAACCCCGACGGGACGCCCAAACTCGACGTGAAGAATCCCGACAAGTCGAAGCGGTCGGGGCGTGCGGACCGGGTCGTGGTGGTGGACGGCGTGAAATACGATGCGGAGAAGGGCGTCTGGAACGGCGGCCGCGTGTACGACCCGACCAAGGGCAAGAGCTACAAGGTCGAGGTGTCGTTCGAGGACGACCGGACGCTGCGCGTCAAAGGATCGCTGCTGGGGTTCAGCCGTTCGGTCTATTGGCAAAAAATCGAATAAATGTGCATTTTTTTGCGCCGGGGCGCAGTATTTTTCGAATTTGTACGTTTATATCGCATAATTTAGTATTGAAATTCTTATGATGAAAAAAGTTTTATTTGTAGCGGCCGTGGCTATGTCGCTGGTTTTTAGCGGGTGTATGAAGGAAGACGACACCTACAAGAAATTGAAGCCCGTACAACCGGGGCTTAACATCTACACCGGTGCCATGAACCAGAATATCGTGTCGATGCAGCAGGCCAACTTCGGCTTGCGGCTTGCGATGCTGGTGGCCGAGGCCGACAAACAGCAGAAAACGATCGACGAAGTGACGGTCGGCAGCAGCAATACACTGCTGAAAAGGCAGTTGCTGGGCAATGCCAAAGTCGAGACTACGGCGAACGGTTACAAAATCACGTTCGATGCCGATTATGCCGACCTCGACAAATATGTCCGCAAGGGTACGCTGCTGATCAACACCAACGAGACGGCGCTGCTGAAAGATGCTACGGAGAGCAAGCCGTGGACCGTTACTTTCGAGGATAAACTGACGATGGGCTATTCGGGCGGCGACATGCAGGCCATCACGCTGACGGGCGGTCTGACGAAACTCTATTTCGTCGAGTCGTCGGGCGCTTACGGAATCGGGCTGGAGGCTCAGCAGTCCTATGTCGGCAAGACTGAGGAGCTGACCTCCAACTGGAACGGCAAATTTACGGTGAAGCCTGAGAACGTGAATTTCACCTATACGGACTGCGCCGGCAAGAAGTTCATGCTGAACGGCACGGCTACGGGCCGCACGTTCAACACCTATGACGGCATTTCGGCGACGACGATGAGTCTCAGGATGACCAACGGCGAGTATTACTCTTCGTCGGCTCTCTACGGCGGCAAGATCGAAGCATCGCTGGGCGACGGCTACAATCCGAGTCTCTATCCGTCGAAGGATGTCATCGTGGAGATCACCTTGGAAGGTACGCGGCTTCGTCAGACGATCACCTATGCCGGTCACATTGTGACGGTTTAGGAAATTTTATCCGAATGAAAAAGAGCGGGGCTTGTCGGCCTCGCTCTTTTTTTTGTCGCCCTGTATTTCCGTCGTCAGGAAGATTGCCGGTCGAGCCGCATGACCGAAGGGATGCAGAATGCGACGAGTCCGATGCAGCAGATGACCGTGCCGGCGATGACGAAGGTCGTCGTCAGGCCGACGTGCTCGGCGAGGAAGCCCGTGCCGAGCAGTCCGATCGCCGAGGGGAGCAGTCCGAAACTGTAGTACAGCGACATGACGCGCCCCAGCACTCCCGCGTCGATGCGGCTTTGGATGACGGAGACGAACGACGAGTTGAAGACGCTGCTCGTGACGCCTTCGATCAGGGAAAGGGCGGCGAAGAGCGCGAATGCCGTGGGCGGCAGCATGCCCGAAGCGGCGAACAGCAGTCCGATGGTCAGGTACATCAGGTTTATCAGCACGATGCGGTTGACGCGGTAGGTTCGGGCGCCCATGACGGCGCCGCCGATCAGCGCGCCGCCGCCCCAGACGATCTCGATCAGGCTCATTTCGTAGGCCCCTCCGCCGAAGTGCTGCAGCGTCATCAGCGGAAACATCACACCGACGGGCATGATGAAGAACCACACGAGGACGGCCAGCGTGAAAAACCAGCCCATGCCCGGAACGGCGTGCATGGCGCCGAACCCTTCGCGGAACTCGCGCCAGAGACTGGGCGTCTGCGCCGTGCTGCGTTCGGGATTGGGAATGCGGACCAGCAGCAGGGTGGTGCAGGCGATAAAGGCCCCCGCGACGTCCAGCAGCAGGATGTTGCCGATGCCCGTCAGGTTGATCAGCAGGGCGCCGAACGCGGGCCCGATGATGTTCGACAGCGAACTGATGATCTGGTTGATGCCGGCGATGCGCGTCAGCTGCTGCTTGGGCGCGAGCAGCGGCACCGAAGCCTGCATGGCGGGGGTGTGGAAAGCCGACCCGATGGAGCGGCATGCCAGCAGCACGTAGATATGCCACATGCGGGCGACGCCGAGCCAGAAAAGTACGGCGAGGAGCAGGGTGCACAACGCGATGAAGCTGTCCGCCAGAATCATCGTCCATTTGCGGTCCCAGCGGTCCACATAGACGCCGACCAGCGGACCCAGCAGCGACTGGGGAAGCATGCCGGCAATGGCGGCCAGCTTTACCTTGGGGCCAATGACGGCTTCCAGCTTTTCATCCGGCAGGCTGCCGTCTTTTTCACATTGACGATGAAGTCCGCATAGGTGAACTTGCGGCCGTAATAATTCAGGGCCGCCTCGCCCAGGCGGTTCTTGTTCTGCTGGCAGACGTAATCAAATGCCGAGCAGGTGGGCAGGGTCTGGTCAATATACTTCTGTGCGTAATATTTCAGCCAGGGACGCGCCGTAGACGCGTAGAGAACATTTTCCGGTGTAGTCATTTGAAAATCCATTTCCTTTTATGTTTTCTCACCCTCACACGGGGTGGTGGAACCGGCTTGGAATCCATCCTGACTATTGTAGTTGAGCAGCCCGGAAAAGTCAATAAACAGAGCGTGTGAAATGTAGCAAAGAAAGCGCGGGACGTTTACATTTCACTCAGCCACTGCTTGGCTTCGGCTTCGCTGCAGAGCACAAAGTGGTTGGGGCGCAGCTCCCGCCACTGAGGCGCTTCCTTGCTGTAATCGTGCATGGAGGGGTCGTACACCAGCAGATGCTTGTTCCGCTCCCGGCGGGGGCTGGGCATGGGGATGGCTGAGAGCAGGCTGCGGGTGTAGGGGTGGATGGCGTGGGTCACCAGCTCCTCCGCATCGGCCAGCTCCACGATGTCGCCCTTGTGGATGACGGCGATGCGGTCCGAGATGTACCGCATCACGGACAGGTCGTGAGCGATGAAGAGGTAGGTGATGTTCCGCTCTTTCTGGATATGGCGCAGCAGGTTGAGCACCTGAGCGCGGATGGACATGTCCAGCGCGGAGATGGGCTCATCGGCAATGATGAACTCCGGCTCCACGATGAGGGCGCGGGCAATGCCGATGCGCTGGCGCTGGCCGCCCGAGAACTCATGGGGGAAACGGGAGGCAAACTCCGGCAGCAGGCCCACGTCCAGCAGAGCCTGACGCACTTTGGCTTCCCGCTCGGCAGCGGAGAGGTCGGGCCGGACGTTCATCAGGCCCTCGCCCACGATGTAGCTGACCTTTGCGCGCTCGTTCAGGGAGGACTGGGGATCCTGGAAGATCATCTGAATCTCCTTGATGATCTGTTTGTCCAGCGCGTGGGAGATCTTGCCGTTGATCTTCTGGCCCTTGTAGAGGATCTCGCCGCCCGAGGTGGGCAGGATGCGCATGATGGCGCGGCCAATGGTCGTCTTGCCGGAACCGGACTCGCCCACCAGGCCAAAGGTCTCGCCTTTATAAATGGTGAAGTTGGCGTTGCTCACGGCCTTGTAAGCCTTGCGGCCGGAGCCATAAGTCACCTCAAGGTTCTTGACCTCCACCAGAACTTCGCGCTTTTGTTCTTCTGCCATATCACATGCCCTCCTCTTTCAGCATCTGCACAGCCGCCGGCGGGTCGATCTTGGGGGCCCGGGGGTCCAGCAGCCAGGTCTTGGCCTTGTGGGTGAGGCTGACATTGAAATACGGCGGACGCTTGACG
>OLSF01003383.1_pt1 | contig 10733 bp, 10 predicted proteins | sample 1672301 | NCBI WGS metagenome assembly OLSF01 (sample SAMEA3136669, study PRJEB25190) | human gut metagenome | biome: human gut; feature: human-associated habitat; material: faeces | place: Austria | collected 2013
GTGGGACTGGAACAATATAAGAAAGAATATGGCAGTTTCCTCATCACCGACAGTCAGAAAGAGCGTTGGCAACGTATTGAAGATAACTTTAGAGAGAGTATGGAGAAGAAAGAAATCATTAACTTGACGTTTCCTAATGCGGAAGGAAATGATATTTCTCTTTCCGATTTTCGTGGCAAGGTTGTCTATATTGATATCTGGGCTACCTGGTGCGGTCCGTGTAAAAAGGAGATGCCGGCTATGAAAGCACTGGAAGCCGAATATAAAGACAATAAAGATATTGTATTTATGGGGATTAGTGTCGATGCGTCTAAAAATATCCAGAAATGGAAGGACTTCGTGATAAAAGAACAGCTTCCCGGTGTACAGCTTTTTGCCGGAGACATGGCAGGACCTGCATTGTCCAAACCTTATAAGATAACAGGTATTCCTCGTTTTATGCTGGTTGGCAAAGACGGAAGTCTGATTTATATGGATGAGGACTTAGATGAAGCTGCCAAACGGGTGTTGAATGAATTGACGGGTCTGAAGAACGTCAATCTGATGCAATTCAAGGCATTCGGCTCAAAAAACCGTACGAAGGACCCCAGAGATGTACATTGGCTGGAACGTGCCATGCAGTCCAGGGTGGAGCGTATTGTCACCATAGCCTATCTTTCCCTGGTGAAGATAGACCGCGCATTGAACCGTGATTTGGACAATTATCAAGCCAGTTGGGTAGCCATGCCGGATATAAAGGCTCTGGCATTCGACCACAACCTGATTATCAAGGAAGCCATTACCTATGTCCGCCAGTACGTCGAGTTCAATCCGTCTTCTGATTCTCCTCCATAAAACAGCCGACAAAATAACTGCTGCATAATCCGTCAATGCCTGTCCGTAAATGACACCGTTTAACCCCATACACGCATTTAACAGGTACAAAAGCGGTATCAGAAGCAGTCCCTGACGCATAACGGAAAGTATCGTCGCCGGAAATGAATTTCCTACTGACTGCATACAGTTCATATTGACAAATAACAGCCCTATGACCGGCCCGGAAAGCATGTAGGCGATCAGCATTTTCACGCCATAATACACAACTTCCCCGTCACTGATGAACAGCCTTATGATCGGCTCCCGTAAAACAAAAAACAGCGCCGTAGCTAAAATGCCGACAATGACACAGCATTTTTTTGTATACCGTTCCACGGAAACAAACCGCTTGTGATCTCCAGAACCATAGTTATATCCCAGAAGCGGCTGCACTCCGTTTGCCAGTCCCATCTGTAAAAATGTGATAAACATGTTTGCCTTAAACACGATGCCGATCGCCGCCACCGGCGCATTGCCGTATGCCACTAAGATCTGGTTTAACACGATCGTGGACACACTCATCAGCATGGAAAAAACAGCGGTCGGCAGTCCGGTCACACATACTCCGCTCAAAATGCCGTCTTTGCAGGTAAAATATTTGATAGAGATGGAAAAACATTTACTTTTCTTTAAAAAATACCACAGGTAATAGATGCTTGCCAAAATATTTCCGATTGTCGTCGCAACTGCGGCTCCCGCAGCTCCCATCCCCATACCGCTGATCAACACCGGATCTAACACGATATTGGCGACGGTGCCGATCATACTGCCGATCATTGCCTCCTTGCTTGCACCCTCCGCGCGCACAACAAAACTTGCCGCTGCAGACCAGATGATAAACGGCGCCCCGTATGCAATGTGAAAAGTGTATCCTTTTGCATAGAGAAACGTCTGCTCGTTTGCTCCGAACATATTTAAAACTGGCGTCATAAATACCATTAAAATGACTGCAAGTGCTACACCGACGACCAGGGATGCATATGTCACAAACGCGGATACCTGTTTCATTCTTTTTTCATTTTTCTCTCCCATCGCCATGGATGCAGCCGCACTGCCGCCCATTCCAAACATGTTGGCAAATGCCATAAACAGTATAAAGATCGGGTTTGTCAGGCTGACTGCAGCCACCTGCAGCGGATCGCCGGTCTGTCCGACAAAAAAAGTATCTGCCATGTTGTATACAACTGTTACCAGACTGCTGATCACACTCGGGATCGCCATCTTTGCAACCGCCTTCGGGACGGGAAGGCTGCTCATCAGTTCATTTTCGTTCATTTTTTCTCCTTTCTTTCGGTGGTTTTTCATGAAAAAACGCTTTCACACGAATTACCATTTCTACACCGATATTATCCTCAATATATAATGGGCGAAAGTTCCTTTGTCCAAGTCTCTTTCGCCCATTTCTTCTTTCTTTTTAACATTTTCACAGCCATTTCGGGCGAAACCATCTTCTGTTCTCCTGTTTTCGCCCTGATTTTTTCATTTTCGTGGGCTATTGGCTTCATCCTTATAACGCTTTCGCCCATTCTCTTCTAAATCTCCATTGGTCTTCGATAAAAATGGGGGAATCTCTTTCGTTTTCACTTCATTTCACCCATTTCTTCCTTTTTATACCCCCTGCACGATTTCATTTAAGAAATACGCGTGCACCCTTGCATCTTCACTCACTTCCGGGTGAAAACTGAGCGCAAGCTGGTTTTTGTAGCGGACTGCTACCGTATTGCCATCCACTATCGCCAATGTCTCCACCTGCGGATTTAAAATTTCATCAATATATGGTGCACGGATAAAATTCATCCGATAAGTTCCAATGTGTGCAATCTCTGCGTCCGTGACAAAGCTTCCGAGCTGTCTGCCATAGGCGTTGCGCTTCACGCTTACCGGCAGGGTTTTTAAATACGCTCTGTCATCGTTGGAAACACGCTCTGCTAAAAGGATCAGCCCTGCACAGGTCGCAAGCACCGGTGTACCCGCTTCGATCAGTTCTTTTAACTGGTCAGACATGCCAAGATCTCTAAGCAGTTTTCCCTGTACCGTGCTTTCACCTCCGGGAAGCACGATCCCCTGCAGTCCGCCATTCTGCACAGCCTCTTCCAAATCCTTTTTCTGACGGATCAGGAATGTATCTGCACCAAGCCCGTCAAGCATCGCCTGATGCTCCGCAAATGCGCCCTGCACCGCAAGGATTCCGATTGATACTTTTTCTGACATGATATTCTCCATTCTTGCGCTGTTTTTTGCGCATCTCAAGTTTGTGCGTAAGCACAAATCCTGCGTGTGAAAAACCTTATTTTTCACACTAATCTCCATTTCTGAGCAATTTATTTCCCACGCTCTGCCATAAGCAGCTGTATCTCGTCCTCGTTGATGCCGACCATCGCTTCTCCTAAATCTTCAGATAACTCTGCAATCAGTTTTGCATCATTGTAATTGGTCACTGCCTGTACGATTGCTGCTGCACGTTTTGCCGGATTGCCGGATTTGAAGATACCGGAACCTACAAATACGCCCTCAGCGCCAAGCTGCATCATCAGTGCCGCATCTGCCGGAGTTGCCACACCGCCTGCTGCAAAGTTTACAACCGGAAGTTTTTTGTGGTCATGCACATATTTTACAAGATCATATGGAACCTGAAGCTGTTTTGCTGCCTCGAAAAGTTCATCCTCACGCTTTGCCGCAACTGCCGCGATCTCGGAGTTGATCAGTCTCATATGATGTACCGCCTGAACCACATCACCGGTTCCCGGTTCCCCTTTGGTACGGATCATCGCTGCACCCTCAGCGATTCTTCTGAGTGCCTCTCCTAAATTTTTTGCTCCGCAGACAAACGGCACCTGAAATTTTGTCTTGTCAATGTGGTAAACATCATCTGCCGGAGAAAGCACTTCACTCTCGTCAATGTAATCGATCTCTAATGCCTGTAAGATCTGTGCCTCCGCAAAATGACCGATTCGGCATTTTGCCATAACCGGAATGGAAACCGCACCCTGAATCTCCCTGATCAGCTTCGGATCACTCATTCTTGCCACACCGCCTGCCGCTCTGATATCCGCCGGGATCCGCTCTAATGCCATAACCGCACATGCTCCTGCTGCCTCTGCGGTTTTTGCCTGCTCGGCATTTGTGACATCCATGATGACACCACCCTTTAACATCTGTGCCAGTTCACGGTTTAATTCATACTGCTCTTTTGTATTATTTATATTACTCATAACTAACTTTCTCCTTTTTCAGACAACCAGTTTGATTTTCTGCGCAGTTTTTCAAACAGTTACTCTGTATCAATTTCTTTCCGGATCCTGATGTTATGAAGTATAAGAAAAAACTGGATGCATGAAAACATCCAGTTTTTTCTTTTTCAGCCATGCCAGTTTGTAATTAACATGATCTGAGCATTCATTTTTTATTTCAATCCATGATACCATATCAGCACCAATAAATCTTCTATGCCCGGACTGCCCAGCGCATCTTCGTAGACCGCGCTCTTCCATTCTGTGCACATTCCTGTGCACTCGGTCTTACAACATCTTTTGAATAATCTGCATAAATTCCTGCACGACAGCCTTCTTTTAATGCTTTCTTGACCAGCTTATCCTCCCCGGAATGAAACGTGAGGATTGCCACACGTCCACCTGGTTTTAAGGCGTCTGGCAGTTTTTCCATGAATTCATATAAGACCTCAAACTCACGGTTCACATCGATGCGGAGTGCCTGAAATGTACGCTGACAGGTCTTTTTGATCGTGTCCTTTTTTTCTTTTTCCGGCAGAAAATCAAGTGTTTTTTCAATCACTTCGCGCAATTTTGTCGTCGTGTCGATCCGGCTGCCCTTTCGTATCTCGTCGGTGATCGCCTTCGCAAGCTCCTCACAGTAAGGTTCATCGGAATTTTCATAGAGCATTCCGGCAAGTTCCTCCCTTGTGATGGTATCAAGACGTTCTGCCGCGCTGATTCCTGCTTCCTGATTTAAGCGCAGGTCAAGTGGACCATCCACCTTAAATGAAAATCCACGCTTTGGATTGTCGATCTGCATGGAAGATACACCCAGATCCGCTAAAATGAAATCAAAACCGCCGGCTTCTTTTGCGATCTCATCGATCGTACAGAAATTCTGCAGCCGGATCGTCAGGATATCCTCTCCGTACCCGAGTTCTTCCAGTCTCTTTTTCGTCTTGGCGGACTCCTCCGGGTCAACATCGGTTGCATAGATATGCCCCTGTCCGTTCAGACAGGCAAGCATTGCTTTTGTATGCCCTCCATATCCTAACGTAGCATCAAAACCGGTCTCGCCCGGCTGGATATTTAAGGTATCAAGAATTTCCTGCACCATAATGGAAATATGCATTCCTGCCGGCGTGTTTCCCTTTTTGATGACATGTTCGATCGTATCCTGATATTTTTCCGGCTGAAGTTCTTTATATTTCTCTTCAAACTTCTTGGGGTATTTTCCCTTGTAACGTACACGCCTCTTGTGCGGTGTCTGCTGTTCCTGTTCCATATGTCTGTCCTTTCTGTTTCCAAATCATGGTTTCAAAAAAATATTTCTTATGATGATCTCAAAACCATCCTTTTCCATCAGCAACTAATGTCTTTCATTATAATTGCTGGATTGGAACAATTCAATGCCTGATTGCTTTGCGCATTATAAAAAATCCCACAACACAAAAAATGCCCTCTTCTGAGAGACATTTACCCGCCTGCTTAGAAAAGAGCATTTTTACTTCATCTGAAATTGTATTCACTGACAAACTGCATGTAATCTCAAATTACATGTAATCTCAAATTACATGTAATCCCAAATTATATGTAATTCTAAATTACATGTAATCCTAAATTACATAGAATCCCAAGTTTACACCATCATCCGTATCTACTAGATATTCAGCAGATCACTAAATACTTTCAGTGCACCGTCTGTCTCATGTGCAAGAACACGTTTTGCAAGGACTTTACCAAGCTGAACACCTTCCTGGTCGAAGCTGTTTACATTCCATAAGAATCCCTGGAACATAATCTTATTCTCGAAGTGTGCTAATAACGCACCAAGAGAACCAGGATTTACCTGATCACCGATAATGATGCTGGATGGACGGCCGCCCTCGAAGTTCTTGTTGCGGTTCTCATCGGATTTACCACATGCAAATGCAACGATCTGTGCTGCAACGTTTGCACACAGTTTCTGCTGGCTTGTGCTGTCCTGGATCACAACATCGGTTCCGATCTGGTTATTCTTAAATCCAACGAACTGAAGTGGAACAATGTCGGTTCCCTGATGTAATAACTGGTAGAAAGAGTGCTGTCCATTTGTTCCTGGCTCACCAAAGATCACCGGTCCTGTCGGATAGCTGACCGGCTCACCGAAGCGGTTTACAGATTTACCGTTTGACTCCATGTCAAGCTGCTGTAAATGCGCAGGGAAACGGTTTAATGCCTGGGAATATGGCAATACTGCAGTGCAAGGATAACCTAAAACGTTTCGCTCATATACACCGATCAGTGCATCAAGCATCTCAGGGTTCTTTAATACATCTTCATTTGCGGAAAGTTTATCTTCGGCTGCTGCACCCTCTAAGAACTGTGCAAATACTTCCGGTCCGAATGCCAGGGATAAAACGGCTCCGCCGACTGCGGAAGTGGAAGAGAAACGTCCTCCGATATAGTCATCCATGAAGAAAGCTGCCAGATAGTCATCGCTCTTTGCAAGCGGGGATGTCTCACTGGTAACTGCGATCATATGTTTCGAAGCATCTAATCCTGCTTTCTTTAATGCGTCTTTTACGAAAGATTCATTTGTTAATGTCTCAAGTGTGGTACCTGATTTGGAAACCAGTACGAAAATAGAGTGTGCCACATCAATGGAATTTAAAACTGCTGCTGCATCATCCGGGTCAACGTTGCTGATGAATTTTGCTTCCATCTTGAATGTGTTGTTTTTCTTTGCCCAGTTTTCTAATGCAAGATACATAGCACGAGGACCAAGATCACTGCCGCCGATACCGATCTGAACAACTGTTGTAAACTTCTCACCTGCTGCGTTTGTGATTTCGCCTGCATGTACTTTGTTTGCAAAATCAGCGATGCGGTTCTGCTGCTCTACATAAAAAGCACGTTTGTCCACGCCGTCAGCGTTTACTGCATCACCAAGCTGTCCACGTGTCATATGATGAAGTACCAGACGTTTTTCACCGGTATTTACAACTTCACCATTGTAGAGAGCTTTAAATTTTTCTGCAAGCTGTGCCTCTTTTGCAAGTTTTACGAGTGCATCAAGCACATCATCATCAACAGCTTTTGCTGCATAATTGTAAGAAAATCCCTCAGCCATAGGAATGCTGTAATTTTTTACACGCTCTGCACCGTTCTCGCCTGACATTACTTCTGCAAGGTTTACGCGGGAAGCCTTTGAAAGTTCCTTATAGGAATCAAGGGTGTCTAAGTTGTTCCAGGTAATCATAATGTCCTCCTTGTTTTTCAGAGAGAAATACCCGCTCCATAAGAATCGCGCATTTTCCTCCATAAATATATTTTTAGGTACTTAAAATTTTTTTAGCTTAAGTGATTATACTATTAAATATCTGCAAGTTCAAGCCTCTGCCTTAAGATCGCGAAAAATTACTAAAAAAATTAAAAAATTGTGCACTTACGACCATGTCTGTAATTTTCAGATGGACATTATTTTCCCTTTTTGAACGATGTTTTTTATATGCAGATCTTTATCCAGCAATAGCAGGTTTCCATAATTTCCAACTGCAATCCTGCCGTAATCTTTCTCCACACCGATCGATTCTGCAGGATTTTCAGTTGCTGCCAGGACTGCATCCTCGAGCGGTATTCCCATATTCAGTACACAGTTTTTCATGCAGTCAAACAGGTTTGTGACACTGCCTGCGATAACACCCGGATCTTTTGTCAGGACGGCTTTTCTGCCTTTTACGGTCACGCCCTGCCCGCCAAGCTGGTAGTCCCCGTCCAAAAGTCCCGTAGCTTCCATACTGTCTGAGATCAGAATGACTTTATCTGCCCCGAAAATGCGGAATGTCGTTCTCACCATCGCCGGATGGATATGAATACCGTCTGCGATCAGTTCCACCTCGGCTCCTGCCTCAAGTGCCGCTATGATGGGTCCCGGCTCCCTGTGATTGATCCCCGGCATGGCATTATAGAGGTGTGTCATATGGCCCACGCCTTTTTCCAATGCCTCGCGCGCCGTATCGTAATCACTGCAGGTATGCGCGATAGAGATTTTTACCTGGCCATGGCACTGTTCGATAAATTCCATCGCACCTTTTTCTTCCGGTGCGATATCTACCAGTTTGATCAGCCCGCCGCTTCTCTCCTGCAGACGCAGAAACATTTCTTTATCTGCCGGCATAATATATTCCGGATTCTGCGCCCCGGCTTTTTTTAAATTGATAAACGGGCCTTCCATATTGATGCCGACCAAATCTGCTCCGGTATCTTCTTTGTAATCTGCCGCCTTGTCCATGACATGTCCTAAAATTTCTTCATTATAGGACATCGTTGCCGGGCAGATGGCAAGAATACCGTTTTTTGCCTCATACTCTGCTATTTTTAACAGTTCTTCTTTCGATGCCTGACAGAAATCATAGCCTACCGCCCCATGAAAATGAATATCCACAAGTCCCGGTATCGCATACATGCCTTCCCCGTCGATCACATCCTCATCTGTGGCAGTAATCTGACCGTTCTCTGCGATCTCTGCGATCCGTTCATCTTCGATCCTGACATCTTTCTTTTCAAACTTATGATCTTCTGTATAAACCAATGCATTTTTTATGATCATTTTGGATTTTCCCCCTTTTAAATCTCCGAAAGTGCATCCTCATCTGCGATCAGTGTGAAATCCGGATGCATCTGCAGAATGGATGCCGGGACTTCCGGTGTGACCGGTCCGGTAAATGCTTTTTTGATGATATCCGCCTTGTTTTTTCCATTTGCGATCATGATGACTTTCTTTGCCTGTACGATTGGCAGGATACCCATGGTATATGCCTGACGCGGAACTTCATCCTTACTCTCAAAAAATCTCTTGTTTGCCTCGATCGTGCTCTCCGTCAGTTCCACACAGTGTGTATTTTTTTCAAAATGATCCGCCGGTTCGTTAAAACCGATATGTCCGTCCAGGCCAATTCCAAGAAGCTGCATATCAATACCACCGGCATTTTCGATGATCTTGTCATATTCCCTGCAGACTTCCTCACTGTTAAGATTTTCTCCGTTTGGAATGAAAATGTGGTCTTCCCTTACATTTACATGTTTAAACAGATTTTCCTGCATAAAACTCCAGTAGCTCTGTTCGTGGTTTCTTTTGATTCCTCTGTATTCATCCAGATTGATCGTCGTAACCCCGGAAAAATCAACCTCACCGTTGTTATATGCTTCCACGATCTTTTTATATGCCCCCACAGGTGAACCACCGGTAGCAAGTCCTAAAACCGCATCCGGTTTTAAATTTACCTGTCCTAAAATCATATTTGCCGTCTTTACAGAAACCTCATCATAGTTTTTTACTTTGATAATTCTCATCTTATCTTCCTCCCTCTCCTTACTGGTATGAATCATATGACATCATAAAACGTTCTTTTACCGGCTTTGTATCAACCCCACATAACAGGCAGCACATGATACATGCGCCATATACCGGCGGATAGTCCGGAACGTCTAATTCAATATCCGGATGCAGCATCTCTTTTAGCATTTCCCGGAATGCCGGTTTCTGTTTTAAAATTCCGCCGGATGCAACCACATATTTTCCGATATCATAATGATCCACGGCAAAATTGATAAGTTCCGCTAAACATGCTGCATTGTTCTTTAAAATCTGCTCGGCGATTTTATCCCCATTTTCATATGCCAGAAATACGCACGGCGTAAACGAAGCAATATAGGACTGGTTTTTACTGTAGATGTCCTGGATGCTCTCCCATACCGTATTCCCTAACTTTTCCTCAACAAGATCCGTCAGTATCGTATGTTCTCCGATCCCGTCCCTCGCATCCTGCGCTGCACAGATCGCATCCCGTCCGATGTGGTAGCCGCTGCCACCTTTATCAAGCAGATAGCCGCGCCCGCCAAAATGCTTTAAATTTCCATTCTGGTTTGCGTAAATGATCATTCCGGTTCCGCTGATTGCAGCCACACACCGGTCAAGATTTTTTCCACAGGCAATGACGTTATAGATGTCATTTTCGCACTGGATTTTTACTTTCGGATATTTTTCTTTTAACATCTTTTTGATCTTTGATGTATTGTTTCCGGAATCTAATCCTGCAGCACCCACAAAGATTCCGCTGATCTTCCCTTTGATCTTCATGAGCGTATCAATGCCAAGCTGCAGGATGTTCATTGCCTCCTCCATTCCTACCGTATTCGGATTGCAGCCGTCAAGGACGATCCTGTTTAAAATTCTTCCGCTTTCCGAAAATAAAACAAACTCTGTTTTCGTTCCCCCGCCATCGATTCCGATCATCATCTTTTCACTGTCACTGTTTTCACCGATCAGCGTATCAATGGAAACATCTAAAATCTCTGAGATCACACAAAGATTTTCGACACTCGGACAGGACAGTCCACACTCCCATTTGGATACCGCCTGTGGGCTGATTCCCAATTTTTCCGCAAATTCATATTGATTCAGTCCTCTTTTATTCCGGTATGTTTTGATGTTTTCCGCCATTGTCATGATATCAAACACTTCGCATCCCCCATCTCGTTTTTCTAATTTCATTATAGAACTAATGGTTGATTTTTCAAGCATGTGTCGGTTGTTATTTCTTTTTACACATCAACTATCAGTTGATATTGAACAAAGAGTCGCTTGCGACTCTTTCGCGCTCGAGCGGTGCTGTTTACAGCTAA
>OLSF01003384.1_pt1 | contig 10733 bp, 7 predicted proteins | sample 1672301 | NCBI WGS metagenome assembly OLSF01 (sample SAMEA3136669, study PRJEB25190) | human gut metagenome | biome: human gut; feature: human-associated habitat; material: faeces | place: Austria | collected 2013
TCTTTCATTCCTTCTATTACTGCATCCACATATGGTGTAAGAAGTGGCTCCCAGTCAATGACAAATGTTTTATCTAACTGTCCCTGCTCAATCTGCATATCGATGCGTTCCAAAAGCTGCCCTATCTGATCATTTTTCAGATTAATCGTGTAAGAGCCTGCATCATGTGCCGCCGCAAGACCTGAAAACACCCCTATAAAATCATCATATTTAAACTCATCCAGACCTATTGAAGAACCTACCAGACCAATCCAGTCTTCTGTAATTGAATCTGCTGCCTGCAGCACATTCTCATTCTCTTCCTCGTCAATGCGGTTCTCCTCTGTCAATTCCGATATCATCTCTTTAACCGATTCTGTATTTAAATATGCCTTAGTACCAAATACACGAAGTACATCCTCTGATACAAAATCAAAAAAAGTTCCATCACCATTTGGTGCACTTAAATACAGCATGTCCACAGATGCACTGTCTGGCGTCATACGGATCGTCATTCCGGCCGATACTTCCATATCACCAAGCGTCATTGAGACTGAAAACATTTCAGTTCCCTCTTTTATCCGCCGTGCTTCTGTGACCATATCTGCAATCTTTCTTATTCCACCCGTTTCCTCTTCTGCAAAAGTATTCTGTGCCGCGCTGACAAAAATCACTGTCCCTGCCGCAAACAGCATCATTCTTTTTCTCATGAAACGTTCCCTCCATACACTATATGTTGCCACTTCCATTTCCAACATTACTCTCCTGCATTACACAGCTTTATCATACTCATACTACCATACTACGCCCTTTTTTGCAAAGATATTACGCTTACAAATATCTTACATTTTACAACAAGCGTTACTGTTGACTGGTTTCTTTTGATATGGTATACTATACACAACTAGATGGACATATTTTTTTATGTTCCGTCAAAAAATTTAAGGAGGTTTTTTTACCATGGATATGTCTTCTTTTTCTCTGGAAGGTAAGATTGCGCTGATTACTGGCGCTTCCTATGGTATCGGTATGGCTATCGCTAAGGGTATGGCTGCTGCCGGTGCTACAATCGTATTTAACGATATTAAGCAGGAGTTAGTTGATAAGGGTCTTGCTGCATACGAAGAAGCTGGAATCAAGGCTCATGGCTATGTTTGTGACGTTACTAATGAGGACGCTGTAAACGAGCTTGTTGCAAAGATCGAGGCTGAGGTTGGTGTAATCGACATTCTCGTAAATAATGCCGGAATCATTAAAAGAATCCCGATGTGCGAGATGACCGCTGCTCAGTTCAGACAGGTTATCGATGTTGACTTAAATGCTCCGTTTATCGTAGCAAAGGCTGTTATTCCGAGCATGATCAAGAAGGGTCATGGAAAGATCATCAACATCTGCTCCATGATGTCTGAGCTTGGACGTGAGACCGTATCTGCTTATGCAGCAGCTAAGGGTGGCTTAAAGATGCTGACCAGAAACATCTGCTCTGAGTACGGTGAGTACAACATTCAGTGTAACGGTATTGGACCTGGCTACATTGCTACTCCACAGACCGCTCCGCTTCGTGAGATTCAGCCAGACGGTTCCCGTCATCCGTTTGACCAGTTCATCATTGCCAAGACTCCGGCAGCTCGCTGGGGAGAGGCTGAGGACCTGGCAGGCCCGGCAGTATTCCTTGCTTCTGATGCTTCCAACTTCGTAAACGGACATGTTCTGTACGTAGATGGTGGTATCTTAGCTTACATTGGAAAGCAGCCACAGTAATTTATCTGATGAATCGTACTTAAATAGTACATAAAAAGAAAGCTTCGCGTTGTTTGACACATATGCGGAGCTTTCTTTAAGCATAAAAAGCTTTGCTAAATATAATATAGAAAGGTGTGGATAAATCGTTATGCGCATTGCACTGGTAGATGATTCTGAAATTGAACGTGGGATACTTCTGTCTTTGATTACTGACTATGGATGCGAAAAGCAGATTTTATTTGAATCTGATTGTTTTGACAGCGGAGATGCTTTTTTGTCTTCCTTTTCGTCTGATAAATACGATATTGTTTTTATGGACATTTTTATGAATGGTATGAGCGGTGTTGAGACGGCAAGCAAAATGCGTCAGATTGACAGCCATGTTATTTTAATTTTTCTGACTGCCTCTGCTGATTACATGCCAGATGCCTTTCGTGTCCATGCATTCCACTATATTCTAAAACCATATCAGAAAGATGCGATTTTTGCATGTCTGAATGATGCCTCTTTGCACCTTCCAGCTTCTGAAACCTTCATTTCATTCTCAGTAAATGCAATTGAGGTTCGTATTTTTGCTTCACAAATTGTATGCATCGTGGCTGACTCTCACTATACATGGATCACCGACCGAAACGGTCAGAAATACCATCCTTGTGCTGCCTTTGGTACATTCTCAAAACAGCTTTTATCTGACCGTCATTTTCTTCTTGTCAGCAGAGGTGTCCTGTGCAACATGGATGATATTAAATGCTTTTCTTCTGGCAGCTGTCTTCTTTCAAACGGACAGACTCTTCCAGTTACACTGCGCAATGCCAAGCGTCTTGAACAAACCTGGCGTGACTACTGTTTTTCAAAGACACGAGATCAAACTTTGGAAATTTGATTTTTGCTTTTCATTCATAAATTTTGCTTTTCGTTCATACTATATTGACTTTTTTGCATAAAAGCGTTAAATTTTTTGTACTACATCAACATTGCTTCACACACATTAGTTGGTTAGTTTCTTATTTTACACACTTTCTTTGTACAAAAAAAGACCGGCTCCCACACACCGGTCCTTTTTTGTTGTCTTTTATTTTGATCCAACTTTCTTAAAGATTACAACAACAGTTTTTAAGATAATTTGAATATCAAGCTGAATGCTCCAGTTATCAATATATTCACAATCCAAACGAACTACTTCCTCAAAATCTTCAATGTTGCTTCGTCCGCTGACCTGCCATAATCCTGTCAGACCAGGCTTCATGCTAAGACGTCTCTTATGACGCGCCTCATATTGTTTAAACTCATCTACTGTCGGTGGTCTTGTACCAACAAGACTCATATCACCCTTTAGTACATTCCAAAACTGTGGAAGCTCATCAATACTAGTTGAACGAATAAATTTGCCGACCTTTGTGATTCTCGGATCATCCGTCATCTTAAACATAAAGCCCTTCATTTCATTCTTTTCCATAAGCTCAGCCTTGCGCGCCTCTGCATCCTGATACATAGAGCGCACCTTATAAATATAGAAATAACGGCCATTTTTTCCCACACGCTTTTGCTTAAATATGAGTGGTCCAGGAGACTCTAGCTTTACAGCTGGTGCGATAAAAAGCATCACAACTGCTGTAATCATCAGTCCTACTATCGCTCCTACAATGTCTATTATACGCTTCATTACAAGCTTGTTAAAATCAAAAAATCTTGGTGCCACGCTGAGCGCATAGTGATTTCCAATCTGAGTAACTTCTCTTTGATAACCTGCGCCAAGATGATCAAGAAGGTCAATATTTACATGAACAATTACACCCATCTGAGCAAACTGCTCAGCATACTCAATGATTTCGTTTTTTCTTTGATCATCAAGCACTAAAAATACTTCATCAACAATTTCCCTGCTTGCTACCTCAATCACATTGTCGCCATTTGCCACAACACGATAGCCTTCGATATCTTCTCCAACATAATCACCATCTGTAATCGCAAGCGTAATCAGATAATTCTCGTAAGTATTATATCGTCTTAAGTCCTCTGCAAGCGTTTTTACACGATCAGATGTCGTCAATACAAGGAGATGATCTGCTTTTTTATTTTTAAAAATAGTACGAAGCATTCTCTTACAGATTAAATGTGTCACAGCCATCAGCACTATATTGATCAGTACTGTTAATGCCCATACACTTCTGCTGATCAGCTCTGTATTTTTAGTAACATAAAATACAGCAATAAGCACAGCTCCCATAATAATATTTAACTTGATCGTATATGTAATTTCTTCATATTTGTTTCGCTTCATGAAATAACGATTCATGTTGAACGACAGAAATACCAAAAAATAGCTGATCAAAATCATCCAAAGAGATGATAATACGGAAGAAAAATCAAATATAAACTTCCGAAAAACGGATGCAAGAAAACAAGCTGCAATATAGCTTATCACGAGACAAACCGCATCAATCCAAATCAGCAGATAATCCTGCATGTTTTTCCTTTGTTGACTCATGTTCAGAAATTCCTTTCCCTTTATTTCTTTTGTTTATTGTATCATAATTCTTTTCTTTAAACAACTTGATTTTTCAATTCACGCGTCCTGCTAGATGTCTCAGTAAACTGAGACGATAAATTTCATGCTTACATAGAAATTTGACAGATCAGCATAATAACATGCCCGAAGGTGAATGGTAATGTTTTTTTTCTTTTCCTGTTTACTTTTACTTTAAAAAAAGGTATAGTATCAGCGAAGTAAACGAATATGGAAAGGCATGGTATTTATCGTGAATCTTACAAAACCTGTTATTTTAGCATCTGGCTCCCCACGCCGAAAAGAATTGTTAGCTCTTGCCGGCTTCAATTTTACTGTCTGCCCGGCAAAGGGCGAGGAAGTCACCACAAAAACGCTTCCATGTGATATTGTATGTGAACTGGCTCATCAAAAGGCATTTGAAATTGCAAAGGCACAAAAAGCTCCTTGCTATGTAATTGGTGCTGATACTATCGTTGCATTTGAAAATCGCATATTGGGAAAACCAAAGGACAGCGCAGATGCCGTGCGAATGGTTTCCATGCTTCAGGGCAACACACATCAGGTCTATACCGGTGTGACACTAATTGAAGTCTGCGCTGATGGCAGTCTTCGCGAAAAAAGCTTCTACGAGGAGACAAATGTACATGTCTGTCAAATGACAAAGGATGAAATTGCCTCTTACGTTGCAACAGGAGAACCACTTGATAAGGCTGGAGCCTACGGAATTCAGGGTACTTTTTCAATCTATGTCTCAGGCATTGAAGGCAACTATTTTAACGTTGTTGGCCTTCCTGTTTCTCGTCTTTATCATGAATTTGCTGCTTTTCAAAATGCAGCTCACAAATAAGTGTTCAGCTCTCTTAGGCAAATTAAGGCGGTACCCTTACGGATACCGCCTTGTTTATTTTGGGCTAATCATTTTTATTTACTTTTTGCTGCGCTTTGTAAGAATGATCATTGCCACTACTGCTGCCGCAAGAATAATTCCAATCACAACCAGAATAATTCCGATTATTCCGCTGGCATCCTCAATACCAAGAATCTGGTTGATTTGACCAGACTGTGTGGTTGGCATTGGAAGTGTTGTGCTGGCTTCTGATGCAGCTGATGACGGTGCCGTACTTGGTGCTGTACTTGGTGCCGTACTTGGTGCTGTACTTGGCGCTGTGCTTGGTGCTGTACTTGGTGCTATAGTCGTGGTTGTCTGTGCCTGCGTTGTTACTTCTGGTGTCGTAGTCGTTGGTGTCTGCGTTGTTGCCTCTGGCGTTGTAGTCTCCTGTGTCTGCGTTGTTGCCTCTGGTGTCGTTACCATCGGAATCTCTTCTGTCTTTGTTGCACCACATACTGTACAAGTATAAAGCTTTTCTCCAACTGCAGTTGTTGTTGCTTCTTTCTGTACAACACCATCATTCCATGTATGATTCTCATTCACAGTAAATCTTACACTTGCCAAATTGCCGGCGGCATCGGCTGCTGTAAATACATACGTGCCTGCCTTTGTAATTTCATGGGTAAAGGTATCATTTGTATTTAAGCTGCTTTCTGATGCAATCTCCTGATTATTTAACTTAACAGAATATAGATTTTCATCTTTTACCGTAAGTGTAATCTTTTGATCTAAACAATATATCTTATTAGATTCAGCTCCGCTAATCACTGGTGGTGTCTTGTCAAGCTTAATGCTTATCTGCTTTTCCTGACTAATTGCTCCACTTGAAATATTCATAAGATAATATTTCATTGTGTAGCTTCCCTCTTCGGTGATTACGATTTGTTTGTTTGTTCCAAATGATCCTCTGTCATTCGTAAATGCAATATAGAATCCATCTGGTGCTTTCAGCGTAGCATTTGCACGATACCAGCCATTACTTCCAAGACCCTGCGTTAAGAATTGTGCATCTACATTTACAGTGTACTGCGGATCATATTGTCCACATACAGTACAGATACCATTTGCATAGCTGTGACCGTTGTGCACTGTAATGGTAATGCTTGCTTCATTTCCTGCTGCATCAACTGCCTTAATAGTCTGTTCTGTCTCTGCTAGAGAAACTGTAAGCGTTCCTTCTGCAGTCAGCGATACTGGAGTACCATTTACTGTAACCTGTACAAGATTTGCATCACTAATTGTAAGTGTCGGAGCCTCACAATATGTCTTTTTGCCTTCTACGCCGCTAATTACAGGCGCTGTCTGATCGAAATTCGCTGTTAATGTCTTCTCTGTACTGATAACCTTGCCGTCTGTGCTTAGCAGATAATAGGTAATCTTGTTTTCGCCTTCATTCAATGTAAGGTCAAGACTAGTTGCTGTGCCAAATGATGACTCATCACTTGTCTGGCTGATATAGTAGCCTGTAGGTGCTGTCAGTTTAATGGTATTTTTGCGGTACCAGTTTCCTGCTGCATCTGGTGTTGTCGGCACTGCATCTGGTACATCATTTGACTGTACTGCCGGTGCCTTATAATTAGGATCAGATGCTCCACAGTGAACACAAACACCATTTTCAAATGTATGCGTTCCATTTACTGTGATATGAACTGATGTCTCATTTCCTGCCTTATCACGTAATACGATTTCCTGAACACCTGCCGCCGGTGATGCAGTAAAGCTTCCATCTGAATTTTGACTTACTGACTCTGGAATGCTGCTTGATTCAAGATCAAGGTTTTCTTCCACAACACTAAAGGTTACTGCTTCACAATAAACCTTTCCTTCTTCAAGACCATTGATCTGTGGGGCTTTTGTATCAAGATACAATTTACGTGTACGCAGCTCACTTATTGTTGTATTATCTTCTTTAATCAGATAATACTCAATCTCATTTTCACCTTCCTCTAATTCAATATCAAGAGTCGGCATTCTGCGTAATCTTGCATAAGGATTTTCAACAATATTGTAGCCTTCTGGTGCAGTAAGAGTAATGTATTTGGTTCGATACCAGCCATCTGTACCCTGTCCGTCTGCCGCAGTACCATCCTCATTTAATGCTTTGAGCGTGATATCAGGAATATTTGTATCTTCTGTAGGTTCTGGCACATAATCAGGATCACTTGCATCACAGATGAGACATTTTCCCTCTGAGAATGTATGACCATTATTCACGATTACATTTACAGTAGTCATGTTTCCTGCCTCATCTACTGCTGAAACACTTAACTGATTTTCTCCTGGCTCTAACGTAAAACTTCCATTTTCATCAAGTGAAACTGGCTGTCCGTTTACTGTAACTGTAACAGCATTTTCATCTGTCACCGTTACTCTCTGTGCCTCACAATATGTTTTTCCATCTTCAATTCCTTCGATAACAGGCGGTTCTGTATCGGCTGGCTTTGTCGGATTTACAGTCACATTTACTGATGCATTAATCGTATTATAGATGGACGTGTCTTTTGGTGTATAAACTGCCGTATAAGCACCATTTTCCGGGATAATGCTTGCTTCAAGCCAGCTCCATCCTTCAGGCAATTCAACAGTTGTAAGTGACTGTCCCTCATCAATACTGATACTGTCCGGACACTGCGTCTGCGGTGTCGGATCTAATTTATTGATCTTGATTGTAATGACAATATTTTCTACTATATTGTAGTTTTCAGTGTCATTTGGAACATAACGAACTGCTGCTGATGCTTCCTCTTGTGCTGGAAGTGTCGTTGCCGGATCAGTCTGCCACTCAAAATGACCATTAGAATCACTCGGAAGCTCAATCTCTGACAATGGTCTTGTCACATATCCTTCCAGTCCAACTGGAGGTGTATAAACCGGATCCATCTTCTGAACTGGTTCTGGGGTTGGTTCTGGCGTTGGCTCCGGTGTAGGTTCAGGCGTTGGCTCTGGCGTTGGTTCTGGTGTCGGCTCCGGAGTTGGTTCTGGCGTTGATTCGACTGACTTTTCAATTAACGTTACATCATTTTCAATTGCCATACCTGATACAACATCAGTCAGCGTGCCATCTGCTCCTGCCATCTGCCACTGACATCCATCTTTAAAAATGCTGTCTGGCACAATACCATTTGTATAGACAACAGAATCCTCTCTTGCTTCATCTGCATAATCAAGTGTCCACTTATAGACACGTGAGTAACTCTCGTCTGTCTTTTTAATCAATACAGGCATCTGATCCGTTCCCATAAGCTGTGAAAACTTTGGATCTGTAAAACCTGAATTTAATGACCATGCTGCCGCTCCATCTGCAAACTGTGATGTGTCAAGTACTGTTACACCTGCAGGCGCTTCTGTCACAAAAAGACTGTTTTCTACACTTTCCTTATGCTCTGTAAATGCAGCTGATACGCTTCCATTTCCTGTTGTGCTTGAATATCCTGGTGCATAATTTAACAGAATCGGCGTAACTGCATCTTCTCCCAACATATTTGTAATGCTGAAATTACTTGAGTAAACAGATTCAATCCTGTTTTCATTATCAGCAGCAAACTCACTTACAAACGCATCACTTTTTGAAGAAGTCACTGATGCGCCTGATGTGACGCAGGCACTAATGCTTCCTTCATTTCGTCCTGTTAACACACCTGCATCTGCATTTGACGTGATAGATGTGTTTTCCAGTTTAAGCTCTGTAACATGGCCTGCACTTCCAATATAGCCAAATACACCTGCAAGCGCATTTTGCGCAATATTTTCAATAGGCTGTGTTCCAAGCACTGCTGCCTGTTCTTCTGATACCTTGCTGACTAAGTCCACACCGTTTATCTGGTTCAGAATGATATTACTGATACTGTAACCATTTCCATCAAATACACCGTCATAGCTTTTTCCTGTCTGTGTCTCGACATTATAATATCCAAGCGGTGTCCATGAATACGCTGCTAACGCGCTCATGTCAATATTATCGGCTAAGCTTACATTCTGTGTCTCTAAATCTCCTGCATAAAAATGCTGAACAAACCATGCCAGTTCTCCTGCATTCTCAATCTCATATGCACGGATATCGCTGTAGCCAAGCTGTGCCATATCCTGATTTTCGATCACCTGCGGCTGCTCAAATTCTGTATATCCATTTATCTGAGTAACTCCATTTATATATTGGCTTTGTTCCTCTGCCGATACTGGAATATTAATCATGAGCATAGCGGCTGATGTCAACACTGCACTCCATTTTGCTTTTTGTCGTTTCATCTTCATCATATCGGACCTCCTGTCCGGTCAGGGTCATTCTCCCTCACCTTTTCTTTACTTTCAGTATAACAGCCGTTCTCTGCAATGTCACCTTAATAAAACACGTTATTTTTTACAAATTCCTTACGAAAACTAATAGCGCTCTTTTAAAAACTCTGATACATTCGTATGTCCATAGTGCACAAGCTTGGCATCAAACTCTGCCATCTTTTTCTGAATCATATCCTTATCTTTTTGTTTTAACAGACTGCTTTTCTCATACCGCTCAACCACTTCTTTTGCATCCTTATATGACTGCAGCGTAAGATCCTTATAATTATTTTCCAAATACATTTGAACTGTATTTAATTTTTCTTCGATTTCCTTTAATGCCTTTTTTCGTTCAAACATTAATATTCTCCCTTCTCATCTGCACAAATTTATATTGGCATACCATTAAATTTATGTTATACTAAATCTAGTATAACACTTTTTCAGAAAAGACAGGAGGTTTTTTTATGCCAACACCACATAATAATGCACAAAAAGGTCAGATCGCAAAAACTGTTTTAATGCCTGGCGATCCGCTGCGCGCAAAATTTATCGCTGATACCTTTTTACAGGATGCCGTTCTTGTAAATGAAGTACGTGGTATGCTTGCTTATACCGGAACTTATAATGGAAAACCAGTTACCGTTATGGGCAGCGGAATGGGTATGCCAAGTATCGGTATCTACTCCTACGAGTTATTTAAGGAATATGATGTAGACCGTATCATTCGTATCGGAAGCGCTGGAAGCTACAGCTCTGACGCAAAGATTTATGATGTCGTTCTTGCTACTTCCGCAGTCAGTGAGTCCACCTATGCAAAGGTTCAGTCTGGCTACGACAAGGATGAGAGCTATCCATCCAAAGCACTCAATGATTCCCTTCGCGCTGCCGCAAAGCGTCTTGGAATTAATATGATTGAGGGTGCAATTCACTCTAGTGACGTCTTCTACCGCCAGCCGTCTGATGAAAAGCCAACCTATTGGGAAAAGCTTCGCGATGAGCGTGGCTGTCTGGCTGTTGAAATGGAAAGCTTTGCACTGTTTGCAAATGCTTCGGTACTAGGCAAAGAAGCTGCCTGCCTTTTAACAATCTCTGACAGCTTTATAAGCCCAGAGATCACTACTGCCGAAGAACGTCAGACTTGCTTCACTAACATGATGAAGATTGCTCTTGAAAATTTATAAAACATTATGAAAAAGGTGCGCCAATTGCTTTCCTCGGCGCACCTTTTTTATACATTTAAATATCATACTCCTCGTAGCAATTACCCAATACTTCACAGTCACACTGACTTAACCCAGCGGCAAGCCACTGGGGTTCCATTGACGGAGTTCTAGT
>OLSF01003390.1_pt1 | contig 10717 bp, 8 predicted proteins | sample 1672301 | NCBI WGS metagenome assembly OLSF01 (sample SAMEA3136669, study PRJEB25190) | human gut metagenome | biome: human gut; feature: human-associated habitat; material: faeces | place: Austria | collected 2013
GATTACCAATCAAAAAGACAATACGACTATCGGGTTCGTGTTCGATAGCAATGACAACTCTTGGTCTGTTTCTGCCAATGGCGAAACGACGAAGTTTATGACATTCGTCGATGACAATCATGTAAAAATGCCGGGAGTCGATGGAAACGACATGATCATAGAACTCTCGCAAGCGGGTGTAATGGCTTATCAAGAAGCTGCACAGCACTTTAATTTCGCCATGAAATAATCATTAGACCATAACACAAAAAAGAGGGAAGCCGATCAATCGGCTTCCCTCTTTTTTGTTCGAATAAATGGAGAGATATTTTTCAAAATTCCCGTCTCTCCCTCAACACGTTATTCCAACGCAACTTTTTCCAAAATCAAAACCAAATGATTCCAAAATTTCTCTACCGCTGGAATATGCATCATCTCATCGGGCGAATGAACTCCCCGCAATGTAGGACCAAATGAAATCATATCGAGCTGAGGATATTTCGTTAAAAACAATCCACACTCCAATCCGGCATGAATAGCCTTGATAGCAGGTGTCTGTTGGTATAATTCTTGATAAGCCTCGACTGCAATATCTTTAATGCGAGAGTGCATATTGGGTTTCCAGCCCGGATACCCGTCGCCATGAGAAGGTTCAGCTCCGGCCAAACGGAACAGACACTCAACTTGATAAGCGATATCGTATTTCTCCGACTCTACCGAACTGCGCTGACTGGTTGCCACGACAATCTTACCCGGCTCGGTCATTTTAACGGATGCCAAATTGGTCGAAGTCTCCACCAAGCCCTCTATATCATGACTCATGGCTATTACTCCGTGAGGAGCTGCATAAAGAGCGCTTATCAAAGCACGTGCAACTTTATCCTCTATCATAAATTCGGGAGTATCGGCAGTCACCATGTCCACAGTCACATTGGGATCAACTCCGCTCAGTTCAGCAGCGACATCGGCAGCATAATGATTCAACTCGGCTCGAACAGCCTCTTTTTCCTCGGGGTTCACCGCGATGACAGCCATTGCCTCCCGCGGTATGGCATTGCGCAAATTACCACCGTCGATAGCACATAAATGTACTTCACGACGTTGCATACACAACCATAAAAAGCGAGCCAACAGTTTATTGGCGTTTCCTCGACCCAAATGAATATCCCCGCCGGAGTGGCCTCCCAAAAGATTCTTTACCTCAACACGTAAATAAAATTTACCGGCGGGTAACGCCTCTTGTTTATATGTAAAAGTCGATGTCGTATCGATACCTCCGGCACAGCCGATAAAAATCTCGGCTTCATCTTCCGAATCGAGATTCAATAAATATTTGCCATCGATCATTCCGGACTCTAATCCGAAAGCTCCTGTCAAGCCCGTCTCCTCGTCGACCGTAAACAGAGCTTGTATCCGTCCGTGCTTCAACTCTTTATCGGCAAGAACAGCCATAGCTGCCGCCATACCTATACCGTTATCTGCTCCTAATGTCGTTCCGCGAGCCTTCACCCATTCTCCATCTATATACGTTTCGATAGGATCTCGCTCAAAATCATGCTTCACATCTCCGTTTTTCTCACACACCATATCCATGTGAGCTTGCAATATTACCGTAGGAGCTCCCTCACAACCCGGAGTAGCTTCTTTGGTAATAACTACATTCTCGGTTTTATCGACCTTTACTTCAAGGTTCTGCTCCTTAGCGAAGTTCAATAAAAACTCACGAATACGTTCCTCCTTTTTCGAAGGGCGGGGAACCCCGGTTATCGCATCAAAATAGTGCCAAATTGATGTCGGTTTCAGCTCTTTTATGTCCATACTTTTTATATTTTAGTTGCAATTTGATCACTGCTAAACTTTCTGTATTCGAAGAAATTTATGTTAAAATTCACTCTTTTACCGATTCTGTCGGCAAAATATTTCCATTCTTCGACCGAAATCACATTTTCCTTTCCTATCTTTGCAAAACAAAGATAATGTAAAAGCACAATCAATGAGTTGTTTTTTGCTATATATCGCTTATCTTTGTTTTACTATACAAATATAGTGAAAGGTAAGAGAAGGACAAAATGGACAAGTTCATTTTTCACTCCGAACCTCGGTCTATATTCGATAAAATCAAATATAGTCAAAATGTGGAATATTTTACTTTTTACCGTAGGGTTTGTTGCAATGGCTGTCGTTCTTTTGGGAATAAGAGTTTTCTTCGTGAAAGGAGGTCGTTTCCCGAGTTCGCACATCAGCGACAACCGGCATTTACGAAAAAAAGGAATCGTTTGTGCCGTATCGACCGATGCCCTAGAACGGAAAAAATGATCTGGTAAACGCAATATAAATTTTTAGACTGATAAATACGAATTATGAAAACATTCACCCTTGCAATCCGGATTACAGCTGTGGTTGCCCTTTCTTTATTGATGGTACAATGCGGCAATAAACAGGCTGCTCCGAACCAATCCGTAAGCGATGACACTACTATTTCTTCTTACGGAGACAAACTGCCTATCGCCTATATTAACGTAGATTCTTTGCTTTCAAAATACAACTATGCCAAAGATCTAAATGAAAAGATGATCAACAAGCAAGAAAACGCAAGAGCATCCATCAACGAAAAAGCGAGACAATTGAAGAAAGAACAAGACGATTTTCAACGTAAATATCAAAATAACGCTTTCCTCTCTCCCGAAAGAGCCCAACAAGAATATCAACGATTGGAAAAAAAGGCTGCCGACTTGCAAGAATATGCTCAAAGATTGGAAAACGAAAATATGCTGGAACAACAAAAAATGTTGATGCAAATGAACGACTCGATCAATTTCTTTATCAAAGAATATAATAAAGAAAAGAAATACGAGGCTATCTTCAATAATGCCAGCACGCTTTATATCAATCCTCAATATGACATAACCAACGAAGTGGTAGGACTATTGAATAAGCGATATACTTCTGCAAAGAAATAAAAATTAGGAATTAATCTTTTTTTCACAAAACCTGTTACCGAAATGTAGCAGGTTTTATTCATATTATAAAATGAAAAACATCTTCCATCTCATTATTACAGCCGGATTAGTTTCCATGCTCCTTGTTTGTTGTCAACCCCTATACGGAAAACAAATGGTCGCCATCGGCAACAGCATCACAGCGCCCAAAGATTCATGGGCATGGATCACAGCCCAACATTTCGACATGGAACTAACCAACCTGGCCGTGTCGGGAGCCCAATGGACCGACTATCAAGGGACAACTGTCGATACGAATCCGAAACCCGTATACGACGGCGTACACACAAATAATGTCATATCCAATCAAGTATATCGGTTTTTACAACTGATAGTACCCGAAGGTGAAATTATATCGGAAGCCGAAGGAGAAAAATTCCATACTTCCACCCCTGCTCCTTTGACCGGATTAAAAACTAAAAATTCCACATTGTCATTATATCCTGCGGAACGAACGATAGTTCTAACGGAAAGCCTATCGGAGATCCATCGGAACTGGACAAGCCCTACCAAGAGGCAGACAGAAAAACTTTATATGGAGCTATAAACTGGGCTGTCTCCATCATTCGTAAATACAGTCCCGATACCGAAATCGTATTGCTGACTCCGATCCAGCGTTCTTCTCATTCCCAAAAATTACCGATGTTTGTCGATGCTTGCCGGAGAAAAACTGAACTGTCCGGCAATCAACATGTATGAAGAATCGGGTATTACAGAAGCCGTTGAAGCCAAAGAGCATAAATATCTTTATGACGGACTGCATCCCAACGCTCTCGGACAACAATTAATGGGAGAAGTCGTTATCAAGCACCTGACAGAGTTATACGAAAATAAACAGTAAATAAACACTACTTCATAAACGCCCTTCGTCGACATAACTGAAATAACCATCTTCACCGACAATGATGTGGTCAAGAACCGAAATATCGAATAAAGCGGCAGCCGACTTTATTTTTTCGGTTACCCTATCATCGGCTTGACTGGGATTAAGATTATTCGAAGGGTGATTATGACACAAAATAACAGCCGATGCCAATTGCTGTAAAGCCGATCGCATAACTAATTTTACATCGACCACCGTCGCAGAAGTTCCCCCTTGACTGACTTTGATCGTGTCCATCACCCGATGAGCCCGATTGAGCAGCAAGACCCAAAACTCTTCATGAGGCAAGTCTATCATCTGTCCTCTCAATAAATTATATACATCGGCACTGCCGCTTATCGAAGGTCGTCTGGGCAATTCTTCGTCGCGACGCCGCCGACCTATTTCAAGAGCAGCCATAATAGTAATAGCCTTAGCTTCTCCTATTCCCTTAAATGGCTTTACAAAATCGTCCATTCCGTATTTACCCAAATTGTTCAAGCTGTTTCCAGCCGAATTGAGTATACGTTGGGAGAGTTCAACCGCTGTTTCATCGACGTTGCCCGAACCTATCAAAATAGCTATGAGTTCGGCGTTACTCAATGCCCTGATACCATGTAGCATCATCTTTTCACGAGGACGGTCCTCGATTGCCCATTCGGTAATTTTCAGTTTCTCTCTTTTCTTGTCCATTGCTATTTTCCTTTTCGCAAACGCACCTCTTCTGCCTCGTCCCTACCTCTGCCTAACAGAACTTTATAAAAAAACGCTTTCAGAAAACCCATGCCATATCCCCCCAACTGTATTATACTGGCGACTACCGACAAGGCTGCTATTTTCAACCGTTTGTTCACGCACCATGAAACTAAGAAAACAGCAAACAAATACATCGCTAACGGCAAGATAGCCGGCCACCAGAAAAAAGAGGCGACTATCATGGCCAACGTGCCTATGACAAAACATGCCGGAAACCAATGAACCAGTTTCAACGTATCAGGATAGAGTAAATAAAGGGAAATGCGCGACATGCCGAAAATATAAATCTGTCTGAAAAACAAACGCATACTAATTCTTCGTTTATGATAGACAAACGCATTGCGGATAAGAGATATACCGAAACCGGCCTGACGAATGCGGGTACTCATATCGATGTCTTCACTGAACATTTCTCTAAATCCCCCGACTCGATCATAAACCTCTCTCGAAAATCCCATATTGAATGTTCTCGGCGTAAATTTTTCGAGTTGAACTCTTCCGCCTCTGATTCCTCCTGTCGTCAGGAATGACGTCATCGAGTAATTTATTGCCTTCTGAACGTCACTGAACGAATCGTGAGCAGCATCGGGACCGCCGAAACAATCAGTATAATGCCGATTCAATACTGCATTTAAAGCCTCGAAATAACCTTCCGGAATCACACAATCCGAATCAAAAAAAATGAAATAACTCCCCACGGCTCTTTCCAGTCCATAATTACGGGCTATACTTCGACCCTCGTTTTCTTTATAATAATAGTGTATATCCACTATACGGGAATATCTTTTCACGGCATCGGCACAACATACCGTCGAACCATCTTCTACTATTATCACTTCAAAATCTTTATAGGTCTGTTTCGACAGACTTTCCAAAAGATCATTGACCTCGTCGGGACGATTATATACCGGAATTATGATCGAAAAATAAGGCATAACGACAATTATTCAGTTTGAGACAAATATAGTGAAAGTTGAGTGCAGAGACAAGAGGAAATCATATTTCCAGCTTGGCTCTGCCGAAACGAATCCTATATTCTACAAATATAGCGAAAGGTGAGCGCAAAGGCAAACCGAAATCCCATTTCCGACTTGGCTATGCCGAGCTGCATCTTATATTGGCGGCGAATGCCGCAAATATAGAGAAAAGCTCATGGAGAAAAAAATCGTCCGTTTCATTTTTCAGTTTCAATACGAATTCTATTATATTATTATGTTACAGAAAGAAACTTTGGGAAGCTATACTTTATCCGACACAATTAACCGCATTCGACACGATAATTGCTAACCAATATTCTTATCCCATCGCCTTTACCCCCGGATACGAACATACAAAGTGGACCGACAAGAAAAGTAAACCCGCTCGCTTTGTCTTTCTCCCACCTTATATTATCTTTGCCGAGACTGCAAGAAAAATGGAAAAACAGAATCAATATGCGAATTATTAGCGGTAAATACGGACGCAGACGCTTCGACGTCCCTACGAATATAAAAGCTCGACCGACGACCGATTTCGCGCGGGAGAACATTTTCAACGTACTCGAAAACCTGATCGATTTCAAGGGCATTGAAGCCCTTGATTTATTCGCCGGAACAGGAGCCATCAGTTTCGAATTATTATCGCGCGAATGCAGCCGGGTGGTATGCGTGGAAATCTATCCGACACAATACAATTTTATCCGCAAAGTCCAACAACAACTCAACGACCCGAATCTGACTCCTATCAAGGGAGATGTGTTCAAGTTCGTACAAAGCTGCCGGCAACAATTCGACCTCATTTTTGCCGATCCGCCTTACGATCTGCCCCGGTTGGAAACCCTGCCGCAGGAAGTGCTATCGAGAGGTCTTTTGAAACCGGGCGGAATCTTCGTTCTCGAACATTCCAAAAACAATGACTTTTCCACTCACCCCCTATTCGACCAGCACCGTAGTTACGGGAGCGTGAACTTCTCGCTCTTCCGCACGCCGATATAACACAATAAGAAAGGAGCCGTGACCGAATGCTCGGTCGCGGCTCCTTTCTTATGCACGACAAATACCTTAACGAACGATCACCTTGATCGCTTTCCCGTTTACCTTAACTACATATACGCCTCTGCTTACCGAAATGACCGTGACATCGGAACAAATATCGTTATGCAATACGATACCGGACATATCGGAGACTGTGGCTCGCTTGCCCTCTGCACCACGAATGACGATAGTACCATTCTCCTCGTATACGCGAATATTATCCATCGAATTATTTTCTATACCCGAAGTCCCCACCGTACACGGATCCGACAATATAGATTCACCCATGTTGTAAACTACCGATACGGCATAAACATTATCGCCGTCGGCCGGAGCGTTATCGGTAAACTCGGTCGCAGCCGTATTATCCAACAGCTCCCCGTTACGATATACATTGTAACTCTCCACAGCCAACCCTTCGGGTAGAACCGGTTGCGGTTTATAAACCACATTGTCGATACCCAATAAGAATGCATTCGCCGATACACAACGTATGGCAAAATAGGTGGCATTCGCAGGCAAGTCGTAAGTATAAGTAGCCCACGTATCTGCCGGCACTGAACTTACCTTAGCCAAATTGTTCGTAAAGTCTTCGACAGCATTGCCCGTTGTCGAATAATATACTTCTATCGATTCCATAAAGCTCGAATCATAAGCCTTCGCTTGGAACGATACGGTCTGTCCGTCACCGGCAAGACGAGGGGAGATAAGCCAGTCGTCGTTGTGACCGAGATCGGTCGTCTGAGGATCGGAAGACCAGCATACCGCCAACTTGGAACCATGAGAATTATCCATCATGAATCGTTCATCGACACCCAATCCAGCTATATGTTCGGAATTCATATCGAAAATCATGAACGCCTGCGGTTGTCCGGCATTAGGCCAAGATTGAGATTCTCCGAATACATAAGTATTCCCCCCATCGACATCGGCTACCGTCCAAGCCCCGAAACCATCGATGGTAAACGGGTCATAATCCTCGAAACCATCGGTTACAACCTCGGCTACCGGTTTGGATAGCGACGGAGCCGACCACGCAAGTTTAATGGCTGTACCCTCACGGCTACCGGTCAATCCGGTCGCTACGGGATAAGAAGAACCTTTTACTTTGGTCACGACCACGGTTTTCGTACGGTTATCGTCTTGTTCCTCATCTGAATCATAACCTACGACACCATAAACCGTCAATTCCGAACCTGCCATTTCGATAGAAGGCGTATAGGATATTTCCACATTCACAGAGCTCTGAGCAGCCAGTGACTCTACTGTTTTCGCCGCTAATACGTTAAATTCCTCATCGGTCAAATAAACCGCAAATTGCGAGGCATCCCGTACGCCTTCATTCAAAACCGATACGACATATTTAGCCTCCTCCTTGAAATTGACTTTATCGGGTCCGGTAATACCTGTCGCTTGAAGATTATTATCTAAATAACCGCGAATTTCGATATGATCCACATAGGCAAAATTGAAATCTTTGAGACACTCTCCCACTAAGGCTATCCGCAAATTTTTGGATTTGTACGAAGTGAGGTCTATATTCACACGAGTCCACTCTTCGGCGACCTCGATAGTATCTACATCGTGCCAATCGGCATAATCGTCCGAAATTTGGAAACGAACTCTCACACCCCCGGTCGGCATCAATATCCAAGCATTGAGACGAGGATTATCGACTGCCGAAATATCGATCTTCGGACTGTAAATACGGGTAGAAGCACCGGCGGCATATCCCTGGAAGTCGGCACTGCCTCCATCGTTATCCTGTGATTGGTCTGCTCGCGGAGTCCAATCAGAATCATAACTTTTTCCGGCAAGGAGTTCGGTTGTCCACGGGCCATTGGTAATTGTCGCATCGGCAAACGACTCGGTATAAGGAGCCGGATATGAAGGTCCTACTAACCGCGAGTTGGATTGCGCAGGCTCCGATTCTCCTTTTTGATTCTTAGCAGTCACCGAGAAATAAGACAACACCTGCGGCATCTCGCTATTCAACGAAGTAAGCTCGTAGCGGTCGCCCGTCACATCGTCGGCAACTACTTTCGAATCGGCATCATATACAGTATAAACTACTTCCTCGGGATTTACATATCCGCCGTTTTCCCCCGTCTCGGAAACCTTATCCCAAGAAAGCAAGCCCGAACCGTTCCCTTCATCAGTAAAAGTTACCGATTGAGGCGCCAACGGAACATCTATGCCAACCAATACGGTATCGGTCGTAACAGACCCTTCTCCAAACGAGTTGCGTGCAACCACACTATAAATATTCAAACCAGAAACGACCCCATTATCCACAAATTGAAGTGCAGTCCCTTTTGCCGGGGATTCAAACGTCTTGACCAAAGTCTCTCCACGTCTCACATCGACGGCTGTCAACTCGGTCAAATCTCCGCCCACAAGATTCTTTGTCGGGGCTGTAAGCCCGATTGTAACAGACAATGCGCCCTTTGCTCCGGGGATAAGCGTGAGATTCTCTACTTCTCCCGGAACATGAATAGACATGGGCTCTCCCACCTTAATATTATCGACAGTCAGATTTCCCTTATTGGCATCGCTTACCGCATGGAATCCGATGTAATATGTACCATCGGCATCAGGCATGATCGAGAAAGTCTCGGTCTTGGGCGACGTTCTCGTATTGGTATAAGTGCGCTCTTCCATAATGACGGTATTCATCGCCTCGACCGTGACAGCCGTTCCCATCTTGATTTCCATCTTTTCCTCGGAACGAGCGCTCAACACATACGTATCGAATGAAAATTCATACATATAGCCTTTCTTCAATTTCAAAGGAGGTGTGATCAACCAATCGTCCGCATTATTCTTCATGTGATAGGCATACCGAACCGTACCATTCGAATAAGTCCACGTTTTATTATCGTTATTCACATCGACCACAGTGAACAATCCCAAAGAATTTTTCTCAGTAAAATCCTGTGAATAAGGAGGTAGTAACGCATCTCCTACACTCACCGAATTGGAAGATGCGGGCTCGCCTTCGATACCATCGTTATAAGGAGTTACCACATAGTAGTAAAGAGCCAACTCTTCGGTCGTGAATGTGTCGGAGAAAACACTGTCGGCATGATTTGTGGCGACTTGAACATTATCGGGCATACGCACGATCTTATAACGTAAATCGTCCACATTCATATATCCCCCGTTTTTCGTACCCGTAGGAGAATTCCATGAAACCGTATTTACATCGCCGGTCCGAACCACTTTCAAATTGTTCACCGCCAAAGGACTGTCCTTGCCGATATAAACGGTCATATCGCTTTTAGGACTATCGCCCACCGAATTGGACAAAACGACCTCCAATTTATAAATGGCCGATGACGGAACGGTCACAGGACATGAAACCTCCGTCCCGGCAGCCGCGACACTTGTAGCCAACACATCACCATTACCCAAAACTTTATATGTCACATCACCGGTCAAAACATTTCCATCGTATGTCTCGGACGGTATATCGAAAGATACAGTACCGGAAAGGGAACCGTTCTCGAAAGAGACCGACAGATTCTCTGGTCCCGAAGGAGCTCCATCAAGAGCTTCGGGGTCGGGAATATAAGCCCCCACGACTTGATCTCCATAAGGTAACGCTCCGACCAAAGTGGCTTCTCCTGTTGTCAAATCGACCGTATAAAGATTCGCAGCCTCGTCTTCTTCATTGGCAAACCAATAAAACGTATTGTCAGAAGTGTTGATTACAGCCGACTGAGTATATTTTGGAGACACTTGTGTATCTCCTATCTCCCGGAGTGTACCCGTCGTTTTATTGATTTCATACAAGATACCGCCATTGTTTCCCTCGGTAGCCGTACTGGCCGAAATACCGTAAAGTTTTCCGTCAGAGTCGCAAGCCATTACCTGCATAGGTTTCGACAAAAGGGCTATACTGTCTTTGGACATACCTTCGAGATTCCATGTAGAAAGTACATAGCACAACTCCTTTGTCTTCTCGTTATAACCATAAGAGCAGCAATAGACCTTGCCGGTAACCGGGTCTTTGGCACAACTCACTGCCGCATTCCGATAAACAGGCCCCAACGAATAACCCATACTTTTAAAATCGAGCTCTGCCCCGGTCACAGCATCATAAACAG